>ERZ1740070.931-NODE-931-length-18895-cov-9.254512_pt1 | contig 18895 bp, 17 predicted proteins | sample MGYA00581734_ERZ1740070 | MGnify/ENA primary metagenome ERZ1740070 (study PRJEB43018, sample SAMN04849744) | marine metagenome | isolation source: floating plastic debris | place: Pacific Ocean | collected 2008-09-01 | study: EMG produced TPA metagenomics assembly...
GGCCAGCCGACGGTCTTCTGCGCCTCGGCCCGCATGGTCGGCCGCCGCACGCAGTACGACTATTGGGCAGACACCAGCCTCGATCGCCCCGATCTCGCCGGCCGAGACGCCCTGCTCTTGGGGGCAACACGAGAGCAATGGGCGTACGCTTTCGATGACATCGAGGAGATCTTCCCGCTCGCGGGCGACCACAAGGAACGACTCGCGTTTTTCGGCTTTGGCTACGAAGGCTTCTCCCGCCAATAGCGGCATCGACAGTGCCCTCGCCCGCGGCATCCAAGGACACGCGTGAACTATTTCACCAAACGCCAACGCAGCCGCCGACGCATCGCGTTCCTTCGCCAAGCCGCGATTTTGGCGGTGATCTTCTTGCTTCTGCACCTGCTCGACAAACCGTTGTATCTGCTGATCGAGTCGCGAGGCCTCGGGCACGAGGGCAAGGATCGCATCGAGGGCAAGGATTGGTACGACCTGTTGCATATCACCGGCTCCCTGCTCACGTGGGCGGTGATCTGCTCGGCGATCGTGTTGCACGATCGCCGCGTGATCTTCGCGCGCAAGGCGTGGCGTGTGTACCGGCGCGGCGTGCTTATTTTCGCCTCGGCTGTTGCTGGCGGCATTGTTACGGAGCTGGGCAAGGTGCTCATCGCGCGCGAGCGGCCAAGCAACCATGGCGGCGACTACCACTTCCGCCCGATTTTCTCGTCGCTGCTCGATAGTGGCGGGCTTGGGTTGCCCTCGAGCCACGCTGGCGTCGCGTTTGGTGGCGCCGCGATGCTCGCGATGTTCATGCCCGGCGCGGGTGTGATCGCGATGGCGTTGGCGGTCGGCTGCGCGATTTCTCGCATGCTGACGAGCGCGCACTTTCTGACCGACGTCTTCCTCGGTGCTGTGCTGGCGATGTGGACCGCCAAACTGCTCTACCGCGCATTCGGGCCCGATCGCGGCCCCGACGGCTCGGTCGCCAACGCCCGCGCGAGGCTCGGATGAGCATCATCGATCGATATATCGCCAGGCAGTTTCTGATCAACACGCTCGTACTGCTCGTGATTCTCGCGTGCTTTGTCGTCGCGATCGACGTGTCGCTCAACCTCGACCGCTTCATCACGATCGCCGACGAGATGTCGAGCGTCGAGGGCGCTCGCCCGGATATCGAGCCGACCGCGCTGCGGACGGGCCTGATCACGATCTTCCTGATCGCTGATTTCTGGTGGCCCAAGCTGCTCCAGCTCTACAACTACCTCATCGGCATCGTCCTCGTTGGCGCGATGGGCTTCACCTGTGCGCAGCTCGTTAAAAATCGTGAACTCGTCGCGGTGCTCGCAGCCGGGCAGAGCTTGCAGCGGATTGCCAAGCCGATTCTCGTGGTTGCGCTGCTCTTCACGGGTGTGCAGCTCGCGAACCAAGAGTTGGCTCTGCCGCAAGTCGCGCCGCTCGTCACGCGCGACCACGGCGACGCGGGCAGGCGCCTGCTCGGCACGACCCAACTCCCGCTCACGCGCGACGGGCTCGGTCGGTATTGGTTTGCCACCAAGTTCGACGCCGATCGCGGCACGCTCGCGGATGTGAGTGTCTGGGAGCGCAACGACCGCGGGCTCGCGACTCGGCAGATCTCCGCCAGCGCCGCCCAGTGGCGCGAGGGCGGGTGGGATCTCGTCGACGGCGTCGCCGACCCCCGGCTCGTCGTTGAGGGCGTCGCAGCATCGCCCACGCCGATCGACCGCATCGAGACCGATCTCGACCCCGTCGCGATCAAGATGCGGCGCTACGCGGGGTTCAGCCAGGCGCTCTCGTGGCGGCAGCTCGGCCAGATGATCGCGATCAGCCGGCAGATCGACCCCGACTCGCCGCAGGGCGACGCCGAGCGGCAGTCGCTGCAGCGCGTCCGCTTCGGGCGGCTGAGCGTGATGGCATCGAACATCCTTGCGCTGGTCGTGACGCTGCCGTTCTTCCTCACGCGGGTGCCCAAGCCGATGGTGGTCCAATCGATCAAGTGTGCGCCGATCGCGATCGTCGCGCTCATGGGGGGCGTCGTCGGCGCGGCCTTGCCCGTGCCGGGCGTGCCGGCGGCGATCTCGGCGTTCCTGCCCGTCATGGTCCTGCTGCCCATCGCGCTGGCCCAGGTCTCGACCGTGCGGACATGACGCCCGCCGTCCGAACGTGATCTCGGCGCCCGGGACGCGGCTTGCCAAGGCCGATCGCCGAGATGTTGCACGCCCCAGACCCGCCGGGCTTGCCCCCACGCGGCTGGCGCAGACAATGGCGTTCCCGGTCCACACCAGCTGGAGGCTCCCATGGCATCCGTCGTTTTCTACTTCCAGGTCCACCAGCCCTTCCGCCTCCGCCGCTATTCGGTGTTCGACGAGGACCCCTTCTACTTCGAGGACCGCTCGAACGCAGAGATCTGCGAGAAGGTCGCCAACAAGTGCTATCGCCCGGCGACCAAGCTGCTGCTCGACCTCGTCAAGCGGCACGAGGGCCGATTCAAGATCTCGTTCGCGATCACGGGCGTTGTGCTGGATCAGTTCGAGCACTTCACGCCCGATGTGATCGATCTGTACAAGGCGCTGGCCGACACGGGCTGTTGCGAATTCATCGGCGAGACGTACCACCACTCGCTCTCGTTCCTGTATAGCCGGAGCGAGTTTGCCGAGCAGGTGAACATGCACACGCAGCGCATCCAAGACCTCTTCGGCCACACGCCCGAGGTCTTCCGCAACACCGAGCTGATCTATTCCAACGAGCTCTCCGCAGCGCTGGCGACGATGAAGGACGCCGACGGCAACCCGCGCTGGCGCGGCGCGATCTGCGAGGGCGTCGATCGACACCTCGGCTATCGCTCGCCGGCGTACGTGTACCAGCCGCCGGGCAAGCCCGACGCGCGAGACGATCGGCCGTTCGGATTGCTGCTCAAGAACTACAAGCTGTCGGACGACATCGCGTTCCGCTTCTCGAATCGCGGCTGGGAAGAGTGGCCGCTCAGCGCCGAGAAGTTCGCCCACTGGGTCAACCAGATCAACGGCGACGGCTATCTCTGCAACCTTTTCATGGACTATGAAACGCTCGGCGAGCACCAGTGGGCCGACACGGGCATCTTCGAGTTCCTCGACAAGGTGCCCGAGGCGATCTTCGACATCAATCCGGGCCACAACCACTTCAACACGCCGAGCGAGGCACTCACGCAGTTCGACCCCGTCGGCGAGTACGACGTGCACGAGTACATCTCGTGGGCCGACACCGAGCGCGACCTCACCGCGTGGCGCGGCAACGCGATGCAGCACAACGCGCTCGAAGAAACGTATCGTCTCGAGCCGGTCATCAAGCAGCGGCTCGCCGAGGCCGAGCAATCCGGCAACGACGACGAGAAGGCAAAGGCCCACTACCTGCTAGGCGACTGGCGCAAGCTGACCACCAGCGACCACTTCTACTACATGTGCACGAAGTACTTCGCCGACGGCGACGTCCACAAGTACTTCAACCCGTATGACTCGCCCTACGACTCGTACATCAACTTCATGAACGTGCTCGACAACGTCCGATCGCGGGCTGTGATCACCTGATCGGACCTGATAGAGACGGTCGCCCGGCGAGAAGCGCCGCCGGCCTACTGTTTGTCGCCGTACACACGCGCCTCGTATGAACGCCCTCCGCCGTCATCCCGATTCGTTGATCGCCCGCAGCGGCAACGCGTTCACGCTGCTCGAGGTGCTCGTCGCGGTGAGCATCGTCGCGGTGCTCGTGGCGCTCCTTCTTCCCGCGCTGCGTCACGCTCGGGAGGCGACGCGCACCGCGACGTGCGCCTCGAACCTCAGGCAGATCGGCCTGGCGTGGGACGCCTATGAGCGCGCGTTCGACACGACCCCGGTGCCCACCGCGCGCGGCGCGTGGAGCTTCGGCGGTGCCGCGTTCGTCGGCGCCGAGCGCGTCGCGGTGCTCGAGCGAAGCCGACCGATCAACCCCATGCTCGTCTCCGCGTCCGGCGTGCGGTGGGGGGAGAGCGCGGCGCGCTTCGCCGCGGTCTTCCAGTGTCCATCGGATACAGGCCTGGCGCGTACTTCGCCGACGGGCCCGGTCTCGACCGGCCGGACGGCGTTCGAGACCTTCGGCACCTCCTACCGAGCAAGCGCCGGCGCGACGGGCCTTGCCCCATCGCCGGACGGCAAGAGCGCGAGCGATGTCGTCCTCGCTGGCGATGCCGCGTGGTACTACGCTGGGCTCCGGCCTCGCCACCCAGAGTTCGGTACCACCGCGTGGTGGCACCAGCCCAAGGGCCTCGCGAATGTCGTGGCAGCCGACGGCAGCGTGCGCGGCCGTCGCCTTCACGCCGATTAGCCAGCACACGGTTACTACGCGTTGAGCTTGTCCATCAACGCACCACGCACGGCCTTGGCGTCCGCGGCGCCGCCCGCGAGCTTCATCACCTCGCCGATGAGCCGGCCGATCGCCTGCTGCTTGCCGCCCCGGATTTGCTCGGCGATCTGCGGGTTCGCCGCGATCACCTGCTCGCACCACGCTTCGAGCGCACCGTCATCACGCACGATAAGCAGCCCTCGCGCTTCGGCAATGGATCGTGGATCGACGGTGCCTTCGTCGCCGGCGATCACCTCAAACAGCTCGTCGGCGGCGTTGGAGTTGATCTCTCCGGACTCGCGCATGACTTGAACGGCCGCGGCCTGCGTCGGCGTCACGCCGAGATCGCTCGCGTGCATGCCCCGCTCGTTGGCCAGCTTGGCGAGTGTCTGGAGCACCGCGTTGCCAGCGAGCCGTCCCGCACGTTCGGGCGTGAGTTCGCTGGCAATCTCACGCATCGCCGCGACGACGGCCTCGAAGTAATCGGCGACCTCTCGCTCTTCGAGCAGCGCCGCGATCTCCTTTGGTTTGAGGCCAAAGTCATTGGCGTAGCGCGACTGGCGAGCTGCCGGCAACTCGCCGAACTCGCTCGCGACGCGCGCGAGCCACGCATCGTCGACCGTGACGGGCGGCAGGTCTGGGTCCGGGAAGTAGCGGTAGTCGTGGGCGTCTTCCTTCTCGCGCTGCGGCGTGGTCACGCCCCTCGCATCGTCCCAGCCTCGCGTTGCCTTCGTCCCCATGCCATGCGTTCGGCCGTTCTCGGCGAATCGCTTTGGTTGCTGCTTGATCTCGTAGTCGATCGCGCCGCGGAGTGCGCGGAACGAGTTGAGGTTCTTCACCTCGGTGATCGGCGTGCGGACTGTCGAGCCGTCGTCGAGTGTGAGCTCGCAGTTGATGTTCGGCTCGAAGCGCATGTGCCCGCGCTGCATGACGCCCTCGGTCACGCCGATGAAGCGCGCGAGCCGGCGGAGTGCTTGGCTATAGAGCACCGCCTCGTCCGCAGTCGCAAAGCACGGTTCGGTGACGATCTCGAGCAGTGGGGTGCCAGCGCGGTTGAGGTCGACGATCGAGAAATCAATCGGCTGGCCGCCGGGTGCCTCGTGCATCAGTTTGCCCGCGTCCTCTTCGAGGTGCGCTCGAATGATCTGCGCATCGACAACGTGTTTGCCCGCTTCGTCGTGGATTCGCATGACGCCGGGCCCGCAGATCGGCAGGTCGTACTGCGAGATCTGGTACGCCTTTGGAAGGTCGGGATAGAAGTAGCTCTTGCGATCCCAGACACTCGTGCGGTTGATCGAGCAGCCCATCGCAAGGCCCATGCGTATCGACAGGTCGACCGCGGCACGATTGAGCACGGGCAGGGCGCCGGGCAAGGCGAGCGTGATCGGGTCGATCAGCGTGTTTGCGTTCGCGTCGTGGTTGTCCGTGTGGGCGACATTCTCGACACGCGTGAAGCACTTGGTGCGGGTTGAGAGCTCGATGTGCACCTCCATCCCGATGATGGGGCGGACGTGCGTGATGCTTGCGGTCGCGGGCCGGGTGCTCATGCGTGCATGGTACGGGCCGCCCGGAGCGCCTCGCGCAGCGCCCGGGGCTCGCGCCGGACCAAGGCGGTCCTGCCGGTGCCGGTTTCTTCGGCGATCTGAGTGAGCGTGCGGGGCATCGCGCCGTCGAGCCCGAACCGTGCGGTGAGCAGCGCCGCGTGCTTGGGCTCGATCCGATGGAGCACATCGGCAATGCGGGGGTCGGGGGCGAGGTCGCGCTGCCACGGATCGAGCTTGGCGGTCCAGTCGGGCACCGGGGCGGTCATATCGAGCATCGGCGTCGCCCGGTTGCTCGCGGCACGGGCTTTGGCAAGTCCGACGGCGTAGCGATCGACCGCCATTCCGATCGCCGCGGCCGGGCGCGAGCCGCGCGCGGGGCTAAGGGTGTCGAGCCCTCGAGACGCGGCATTGATTGCGCCGAGCAGCGTCTCGCGGGCTGCGTCGGTGCCGAGTCTCTCGAGCGGAACGCCCATCCGCTGATCGATCGTCTCGCCGATGCGGATCAGGTGCGTGCGCAAAATTGTTGTCTTGAGCATCGTCGCGTGACGCAGATCGGTTTCGATGCGATCAAGCACCAGGGCTTCGGGCTGGGCGTGGTCGAGCGACGCGCGGGCTTTGACAGCGGCGGTGCGGAGGTGTGCCATCGCCGCGAGTTGTGCGGATTCTTCCGCAACGATTGGCGAGCGGTTCGTGCGCGCATCGGCCAGCAGCGCCCCCAGCGTCGAAGGCCCACGCGAGACAAGCCCGTCGCGTACTGCCGAACACTCAAGCACTGTTTCGCGAACGCCGCTGGGCGCCGCGGGTCCATCGAGATTGAGTTTTCCGAGCCGATGGGCACGCTCATGGTTGATCGCGCGGGCGAGTGCGGGGCGTGTCTTCCCGAAGTGCTTGGCGAGGTCAGCCGTCGAGATGCCCCGGCGCGTTGCACGCCACGCGGCTGCGCGCCGTGTGCCAGTGAGCGGGCCCGCCTCGGCGAAGATCGGCTCGTCGCGCTGGCCATCCTGCCGACGCAGGAGTTGTCGCACGGCCTCGTGGCTTCGATCGAACCGCCGCGCGAGGCGCAGGGCGGCCTGGTTCAGGCTCAGCCCAGCCCGTGCGTACCGCTCGGCCCGGCGGGCGATCCGGTGTTCGACGTCGCGCTCGATGCGCGAGTACCGAGCCGCCCGATCGATCAGGTCGGGCTGGCGGCGCTCAAAGAGTGCCGCGGCTGGCCCGGTCACGACCAGGCCCGGCTTGCCGTTCTCGAGCCGGACTCGCCGAGCGATCAGCCCGCGCCGGCGATAGCGGTCGACCGTCTTTCGGCTGACCTGCCATCGGCTCGCGAGTTGATCGAGCGTGACGGCGTCCGGGCCGCACTCGCCGACGATCACCTTGCCACGCTCGCACAGGTGCTCGACGAGCGACGAGAGCTCGAGCAGCACCGCGGCCCCCGGCACGAGCGCGGGATCCTCGAACGATCGCCGAACATCGGTCACGCGATACTCGAGCCAGTCCTCGGGGTACATCTGCTCGGGCTCGATGTCGGCTGCCAGCGCCTCTGCTCGCGCGATGTCCTCGGCCAGCTTCGTGCGTGGCGCATACCGCAACTGCGACACGAGGTCGGCAAAGACACTCACCTTGAGCTCGGGCAAGGGTGGCACGCATCCACGGTACGGCTAGACCGGGGCTTCGGCTCCCGCGAATCGCAAAGGTCCGGGCGGTAAAAGTTCCAAGGCTGATGCCCGCGCGATAAAAGCCTCTGCGCCGCGGCGGGCCTCTGCGTCGAGGTCATACCGCAACAGCGAGCCGACGTACTGGGCAGCGAGGTCGACGGGCCAGCGGTGCCGCGGCGCGACCTCGGCGATGATGCCCCCGAGGCGCGTCGCGTTGTGCAGCCGCTGCCGCGCCAGCAGGGTCGCAGCGGACTCAAGCTCACGCCGACGCTCGGCGTTTTCCCAGTCCTCGGCCCGGCACATCCACGCGGCGTACACGAACGGCAAGCCCGTCATGTCATGCCACGCCTCGCCCAGATCGAGCGCGTGCGGAAAACGCTCGGCGTCCGGCGGATCCGTGACGACCTTGTCCCCGATCAGCAGCATCGCGTGCGGCTCGGGCGCGTCGGGCTGGCGGGCTACGCCCTCGCGCGCGTCATAGTCGATGATCTGCGGTGCAGCAGCGAACCGCTCCCGGAGAATCACCTGCGCGAGGGCGACCGACGTGTGGCTGTCCGTGTCGGCGTGGAGCGCGGTGATCTGCTCGAAGGGGCGGTCCGAGTGCACACGAACGGTCAGCGTCGGCCCGGCGCAGCCGATCATGCCGACCGGCAGCACGACCATGGGCACGGGCCCGCGGACAGCGTCGACGATCGACGCCAAGCCGATGTCGGCCCGGCCGTCGATGAGCATGCCCGCGATGTGCGAGGGGGCGGCCGGCTCGACCGTGAGGCCGCGAACGCTCTCCAGCCCATACACGAGCGGAGCGGTGTTGAGGTATCGCACGCAGGCCACGTTCATCGGTCGCATAGTGCCAGCGTATCGCCGATGCCCGGGCGGCAGATGCACCGCGATAGACTCCGCCCATGCCCGATGCCCCGAACGGATCAGATTCCTCGCCCCTCGTCGTCATCGGAGGCGGCGGCCACGGCTGCGTCGTTGTTGAGACGGCCCGCGCGGCCGGCTTGATCGTTGCAGGCGTGCTCGATGACGACGACGACTGCGCGGTCGTCGCGGAACTCGGCGTCGAACGCCTCGCGGGGCTCGCCGAGATCGACGCGATCGGCGATCGCGCCTGGGTGCTCGCGGTGGGCGATCTCAAGCTCCGCTCGCGAGCCCTGGACGCCGGCCTCGCTCAGCGTGACGGGGCACGGGCGGTGGTCCATCCCACCGCTGTCGTGTCGCCCTCGGCCGAGATCGGCGCGGGAACGTTTGTTGGACCGCTCGCGCTCGTCCACGCCCGGGCACGCGTCGGGAAGCACGCGATCGTGAACTCTGGAGCGCTCGTCGAGCACCACTGCCGCGTGGGCTCGAACGTGCATCTCGCGCCGGGTGTGTCGATGGGCGGTCGGGCGACGGTGGACGCCGACACGCTCGTCGGCGTGGGCGCGAACGTGCTGCCGGGTGTGGTGGTTGGGCCCGGTGCGACGATCGGCGCGGGCAGCGCAGTGTTGCACGACGTCGCGGGCGGCGAGCGTGTCGCGGGCGTGCCCGCAAGGCCGCTCTGGGGCGGCTGACCGATTAGTCGCCCGCTTCGGTCTGCCCGCGAAGCTCGCGTGCGCGATCGAGCAGCTCGTCTTCGAAGACCTCGGGCTCGAGCACCGACTCGGGCACGGGCACCATGTCGAAATGCCACTTGATGACGTTGTCGAGCCGGAGCGGGAGCAGCTCCGCACCTAGGTCAAACGGCGGGTACTCCCACCACGGCGCGTCGGCGTCGCGGCTTGTCATCGTCGTCTCGTAGCCATCAAGCTCGAGCTGCACGTCGTACTCGCCGTGGTACAGGAAGTTGGTCTCGAGCGGCGTGCGCCCGACATCGACGTCGTTCAGCCGCACGAGCGCCCCCGAGGGCTCGCTCGTGATCGAGATGCGGCGCTCCACGCAACCTGGCAGCGCGGCTGCGACGCACACGCTCGCGATCGCGGGAACACACCGGGATATGCGGGGGCTTGTCATGACGGCTGGGCCTCGCGGTCGGCGGGCGCGGCCCGCGCGGGAAGGTCGTCGAACTCGTCGCCCCGAAAGAGAGACCCGAGGTACACGCGCTTGACCAGCTCGTTGTTGATGAGCTCCCGAGGCGTGCCCTCGGCAAACTTTTTGCCCTCATCGATGATGTACGAGCGGTCACACACACGCAGCGTCTGTTGCACGTTGTGGTCGGTGATCAGGCAGGCGATGCCATCGTCGCTGAGCTTGCGGAGCTCGACCTGCAGGTCCTCGACCGCGATCGGATCAACACCCGAGAAGGGCTCGTCGAGCAGGATCAGCTTCGGCTCGGTCACCAGTGCCCGCGCGATCTCAAGCTTCCGCCGCTCGCCGCCGGAGCATGTGCGTGCAGCCTGCTTCGCCTTGTGTGTCAGGCCGAACTGCGCGAGCAACTCGGCAGCACGCCGCTTGCGCTCCCGCCGCCGCAGCGGCAGGGTCTCGAGAATCGCCAGCAGGTTCTGCTCGCAGCTCATCCGACCGAAGATGCTCGGCTCTTGGGAGAGGTAGCCCATGCCCCGGCGAGCGTGCTGGTACATCGGCATGCGGGTCACGTCGTGCCCGTCGAAGAAGACCCGCCCATCGTCGGCGTCGATCATGCCGATCGTCATGCGGAAGCTGGTGGTCTTGCCCGCGCCGTTCCGCCCGAGCAGCCCAACGATCTCGGCTCGGTCGACCTGGAACGAGACGCCGTCGACGACCGTCCGGTCGCCAAAGCGCTTGCGCAGGTTGACCGCTTCGAGAAGGGGCATGGACGCGATTGTAGTGGGGGCCCGGCGGGCGAGCCGCAAGAGCCATTGTCGCCCCTCGTCAGGCCTGTCCGGGGCACTTGATGAATCGCAGGCACACCGGATAGCGGTAGTAATTGCCCTTGCCAGCCTGCACCGACGCGATGATCAGCGCGATGAGGTTCACGACCTGCAACGGGATGAGCAGGACCAGCGACGCCCCGCACGTAAAGACGGAACCAACCAGCAGCAGGAAGCTCAGCGCGATGACCGAGATCTGGAAGTTCAGCGCTTCCCGGCCGTGGTCGTCCACGAACGGGCTCTTCTCCTTCGTCGCGAGCCACAGGATGATCGTGACGAGCAACGGCACCGGGAAGCCGATGCCGCTGGAAAAGATCGCGATCAGCACCGCGATGAGCGTGCCGAGGTGGATCCAGCGTGCCGTCTCGCGTTCACCAACCTCGGCAAGCGGATCGTGCATCGGATTCGCCGAGCCGACCGATGAGCCAGGCGGCGACTCGCCGTAAGGCATCGCCGTGTCGGCCCAATCGCCGCCTCGACGACTGTTCGGATTGTCGTGCACATCGGCCAAAGAAGCAGACCCTCCCCTGAGGGGCTCGCCAGCGCGGCGTCCCACCAACTTACTCGGAGAGCGGGATGTGCGATTTCATCGCAATCGATCTCCCGCTTAGGGGCAGCCCGCCGACCAGAGACTCAGGTAAAAGCTGAAATCACTGAGTGTGACCTGGCCGTCGGGAATGCCGTTGGCCGTGCCATCGGTCGTCAGGTCTGCCTGGCTTGCGCTCCCGGACCACAAGCTCAGATAGAAACTGAAGTCGCTGAGTGTGACCTGGCCGTCGGGGATGCCGTTGGCGGTGCCGTCGGTCGTGATGTCGCTCGGCGAGCACGCCTGGCAGATGTCGAGCACGCCGTTGAAGTCCATGTCGAACGCGGTGCCGTCGGCAAGGTCGCAGCCGTCGGCTCGGCCGTTCATGTTGCAGTCGTCGAGCGTCTGGCACTCATCGGGAATGCCATCCGGCCGCGCCTGCGAGCCTGAGTCGGAGAGGAAGCTCTCGATGTGTGCGAACTCGGCAGCACCCAGCTCGGTGAACTGTCCGCCCGGGTGGAACGTGCTGCCGCCCGCGAACTCGGCCAAACGCACACGGCCTTTGCCGCGGATGTCCGGGCCGAACTGCCCCGTGCCGTCCTCGGCGTGGCACGAGGCGCAGTTGGTCGCGAAGACCGCCGCACCCATGATCGGATCACCCAACAGCCCGCCGTCGCAATCCTCGGCGAGACCAAACGCAACCTCGCACGCGTCGTCGATCGAGTTGTTGTTGCAGTCGTCGATGCCCGCATCGGGCACGATCTTGTAGACGACACCATTTTGCGAGCAGATGTACATCTCGCCGAACGCGTCGCGTCCGAACGACACGATGTTGTTCAGCGTGATGCCGCTGTTGCTCTCGAGCTCTTGGTCGACGCGCACGTTCTCGGTGACGACCGCGCCGTCGTAGCGGAGCGTCCAGACCTTGTCCGAGCAGTAGTCGGCGTAGAAGTAGGTGCCGTTGAGCTCGGGCATCGCGCAGCCGCGATAGACTTGGCCGCCCGTGATCGAGCAGTCGCCAAAGAACCCCGTGTTCTCGTAGACCTGGATGGGCATCTCGAGGTTGCCCGCGGTGCAGGAGCACCCGCTGAGCCCGGTGCAGACATCGCCCTCCATGCAGCGCCAGCCGAAGTTCATGCCGCCGGCCGAGCCGAAGGGCACGAAGTTGATCTCCTCGCGTGCGTTCTGGCCGACGTCGGCGATGTAGAGATCGCCGGTGACCTGGTCGAAGTTGCTGCGCCACGCGTTTCGCAGGCCGAACGCCCAGATCTCGTCATCGCCGGAGATGCCGACGAAGGGATTGTCCGCGGGGATCGCGTAGTTGCGGTTCGAGTCGCTCGGGAAGTCGTCGCCATCGACATCGATGCGGAGCATCTTGCCGAGCAACTGGTTGGTGATGTCTTGGGCGCGGTTGCCCGGGTCGTTGGCCGAGCCGCCGTCGCCGACGGAGATGTAGAGCAGGCCGTCGAAGGGGCCGAACTCCATCCAGCCGCCGTTGTGGTTGGTGAAGGGTTGTGCGATGTTCAGAATGTTGACCGCCGAGGACGGGTCGACGATATTCGGGTTGTTCGCGTCGCGGGTGTATCTGCGGATCTGCGTCGAGCGGTTGGGCAGCGTGTAGTTGATGTAGACGTAGCCGTTGGTCTCGTACTCGGGGTGAAAGACAAACCCGAGCAGCCCCTGCTCGGAGCCCGTGCTCACGCCCGATTGCGAGAGGAAGGGCGTTGGCAGGATGTTGCCGGTGGCGGTATCGAGAATGCGCACCCGCCCAGTGCTGCCGCTGCGCTGCTCGACGATAAAGATGCGATCGAAGTCGTTCGGCGCGTGCGTGACGAGCAACGGCCTGGCGAGGCCCGTCGCGACCGTCTCGAGCGAGAGCGCCTGCGCCTCGGCCCGATCAGCCGCGCCCAGCGACGAGACACCAACAGCAAGCAACAGCGAACCGATTGAACACATCGAGCACATCAGGCGCATCAGGCGGTCTCCCAGTGCCGGCAGGACGCCCCCTCCACACAGCGGGTCCTCCGGCGGCTGGCCAGCCTAACCACCTGCCCATGCGGAATCACCCCCGAACTCGCGCTCGGGCGGAATAACCACAGAACGGGCCTGAGCCGCGGACGCTGCTCGCCCGATCAGGGGCAGCCGGCCGACCAGAGGCTCAGGTAGAAGCTGAAATCGCTCAGTGTGACCTGGCCGTCGGGAGTGCCATTGGCCGTGCCGTCGGTAGTCAGGTCCGCTTGGCTTGCGCTCGCAGACCACAGGCTTAGATAGAAGCTGAAATCGCTGAGTGTGATCTGGCCGTCGGGAACGCCGTTGGCTGTGCCGTCGGTGGTGACATCGGCCACGCACGCCGGCGCGCCGTTGATCGCGAAGGGCGTGTCCGACGTATCAAAGCCGGTGTTGCCGTCCGCGTCGCTCGCGGCCACACGGACGAATGCCTCAGTCGCGAACACGTCGGGAACCGTCCACTGGAACGAGCCGTTGCGAGCGCCGCCCGTGCTGATCGTCGACCACGTCTGGCCGTCGTCGGTCGAGAGCTCGAGATCGACCGCCGCGACCGCGACGTCGTCGTCAGAGATCCATGCCAGCTCGACCGACTCGCCCGGGTTCAGCGCCGTGCCGTCGTTGGTGGTGCGGAGGTAGGCGGTGGGTGTTGCGCCGCCGAGGTTCTCGGGCACGTGCTTGCTGATGCAGTGCATGACGCCCGCAGCCGTCACGATGCCCTGGCAATTGATGTCGACGATCGTCTTATCGGGAAAGACACTCGCCCACGCCGCGAGGGCCTGCTGGTTGTAGCCGGCGTTGTTGATCGTGCTGTTGGTGTACGTCGGCACGAGCACGATGTCGTTGCAGATCACGACGTTCGTGTACGTGTAGTGCGTGCCGAAAACCGTGCGTGCTGGCACGCGCGTGACCGTGAAGCCGCGGCTCGCGAAGTCGGCCGCCGCGGCGTCGCAGACCTGGTCCTGAATCGTGCCGCTCTGGGCGGGCCAATCGCTGATGACGATCTTGTCCTCGGCGCACATCTGCATCCACATGTCGATGTGCTGGGTCGAGTCGACCGACTGGGGCAGCGCGTCCTCGAGCGTTGTGACGAGGCCCCAGTACTCCTGCCAGATGTCGATGATCTCTTGGCCGGTCAGCGCCGGGTTCTCGTCCTCGATCAGGACGGTCGCGTGCCCGTTGCCGCTGAGGTCGTTGTGGTAGTTGCCGCCGCCGTGGACGAGGGGCATGTCGTAGTACAAGTGGCCTCGCTCGCCCGCGTAGTCGAACGGCGTCGAGTTGTCGCTCGGGCGCGGGCGGTTGTAGGTGTGGTCGACCGCCGCGCGCACGCCGCCCTCGCGGATGTACTGCGGCCCGTAGTCGCGGATCCAGATCGTGTCGGTCGTCTTGATGGGCGTGAACACGCGCGAGCCGTCCGCACCAGCCGCGATGAGCGTCGAGCGCACCGAGTTGGCCTCGCCGGCCGTATCGCAATACACCCACACGTCCGCGTCGCCCTGCGTCGTGATCGCCACCGCCATATCACGCAGGATGTTCTTCCACGACGTCGGCCCCTCCCACGCGAGGATGATCGCTTCCATCGGCTCATACTCGGCGATCGCAGTGATAGGCCCCGTCGGCGGCGCGGTTGCTCTGCTCCGCGCGGGCACCGCGATGGGTACCTCGGCGACGACCGCCGCTTCGGCAGCCGTCAGGTTCCTTGGGATCGCAGAGCCCTCCGGATAGAGCTCCGCCGCCGAAGCGCCCGAGATCGATGTACCCGCCGCCAACACAACCATCATCACTGCCCGCATGCCCATACTCCCCGACGCGCATCTCGCGCTGTCTGTCATGTAAAAGCCCCCGACGGAAGATACACGCCGGGGGCTCGAATACCAAAGTGATTACCCGATCACAGCCGCACGCCCTTACGCGTGGATGACACGGCCCTCGGATGCCATCGCCGCCTCGTGCACGCTCTCGTGCATCGTCGGGTGCGCGTGGATCGTCACGATCAGCTCCTCGGTCGTCGCCTCAAGGCGTCGGGCCAGGCTCAGCTCGGCGATCAGCTCGGTTGCCTGGTCGCCCATAATGTGCGCGCCCAGAACCTCGCCGCGGGGCAAACCCCGGATGATCTTCACGAAGCCCTCGGTGTGCGCACTGGCGATCGCCTTGCCCAGAGCGCTGAAGGGGAACTTGCCGACCTCGTAGTCGGTGCCCTTCTTGAGGCCCTTTTCCTTGAGCGCGCGCTCGGTGAATCCCACCGCTGCGACCTGCGGGTTGCAGTAGGTGCAGCCCGGAATCACCGAGTAGTCCATGGGGATCGGCTCGTGGTCGAGCTTGCCCTCGCGCCACGCGATGCGCTCGACGCACAGAATCGCTTCCTCGCTCGCCACGTGCGCGAGCCACGGCGGGCCGATCACGTCGCCGATCGCGTAGATGCCGTCGAGATTCGTCTTGTAATCGAGCGGCTTGGACGAGTCGAAATCGCCCGCGACGTAGTCGGTCTTGATGTGGTCCTTCTCGATCGCAAGACCGAGCTTGTCGTCGAACAACCCGTCGTACCGACCCTTCACGCCAATCGCCATGAGCAGGCGATCGCCCTCGAGCGTCTTCGCCTTGCTCGCGTCCGGCTTGCCGTCCTTGCCCATCGGCGCGATCGTGACCTTGACGGTCTTACCCTTGGTATCGACAGCGGTGGCGACTTGGCCCAGCTCGAAGTTCATGCCCGCCTTCTTGTAGTGGCGGTGCATCGCCTGCGAGATTTCTTCATCCTCGACGGGCAGGATGCGGTCCATCATCTCAACGACCGTGACCTCGGTGCCGAACGAGTGGTAGAAGTAGCCGAACTCCATCCCGATCGCGCCGGAGCCGATCACGATGAGCCGCTTGGGCTTCTCCTTGTTGTACATCGCCTCGCGGGCACCCCAGATCTTCGGGTCCGAGCCGAACTTGGCGAAGGGCAGGTCGCGCGCGACAGATCCCGTCGCGATGACGACGTTGCTCGCGGTGATCGTCTCGCGGGTCTTGCCGGGCGTGGCGGGCGCGTCGGTGCGCTCCTCGGAAACCTGGCAGTCCTGGATCTCGATCTTGGCGGGGCTCGAGCCCTTCTTGGCGGCAACGATCTTTGCCGAGCCGGTGATGTGCTCGATCTTGTTCTTGTTCATCAGGTAGCCGACGCCGCCGTTGAGCTTCTCGGCGACCTTTCGGCTGCGGCCGATGACCTTGTCCCAGTCGAACGAGACCTCGCCGCTGATCTTCAGGCCCCAGTCCTCTTGGTGGGCGAGCTTCTCCATGAGCTCGGCGTTGGAGAGCAGGGCCTTGGAGGGGATGCAGCCCCAGTTCAGGCAGACGCCGCCGAGCTTGGCCCGCTCGATGATCGCGACCTTGTACCCGAGCTGTGCGGCGCGGATCGCGCCCACATAGCCGCCCGGTCCGCCGCCAATGACCACGAAGTCGAAGTGCTTGTCCGCCACGTTGGTGCCTTTCACTCGCAGTGCCCGCGTCGCCGATGTGCCTCAGCGCTGTGCATAGGGCCGAAATCCGCCGCGATCGGCGCGTGCCGACCCCCAGCATGCAATCGTATGGCCCGCCTCGCCCGCGGTCGCGTGCCATCAGAGGGGAGTTGACACCGCGTCACATCGGTAGATCCCGCGGGCGTCAGCCCGCCGGGTCCATGTCAGTTCAATACCCGCGGAATCGCTTCTCGTAGCCCTGCGATCGTCGATCGCTCGAGTACCCGGTTTGCACGTACGGGTTCTGCGGGCCATACGGCCGACGCGCCGAGTTCGCCAAGTAGGGCCGGCTTGGGTTAAACGCGTTTTCCGCGCTGTAGACCATCTGGCCCGTATTGCTCCGGACGTACAAGGGCCCGCTGGTCTGCACCACCGCCGGGCGGTAGAGCTCCCGCTGGAACCCGGGGCGATTCGCCTCGTTGACCTTGTTGCTGCCCACACGCAGGTTGTTGTCCAGCGCGTATTGCGCACCGGCAACCGCCGCGAGAACGCCCAAGACCAACGCGGCTTGCTTGATGTCGCGCATCATTCGTCGCCCTCCGGGCTGGGCGTTGGGTTGAGCGCAACGAGCGTGACCTCGAAGGTCACCGCCTCGTTCGGCCCGATCGCCGGCGGCTGGCCCGCAAGGCCGAAAGCCTGCTCCGGCGGCACCACCACGCGGTATGTCCCGCCGACCCGCATCGTCTTCGCCGCACGCTGCGTGCCGATCGGCAGCGTTGCGAGGCGCACCGCCTCGCCCTCGCCGCTGTCGAACCGCTGGCCGTTCATGTGGAAGCGATCAAAGTTGACCACGAGCACGTCGCCATCGGTCGGCATCGCGCCGCTGCCAGCGCGAACACTCCGGATCAGCACGCCGCCCTCGAGCGTGCGCGTGCCCTGCATGCGTGTCTGCTCGGCGATGTACCGGCTGCTCCACGCGGCGTTCTCGTCGGCGAGCCTGCGGAAGTCCGCGTCCTCTTCATAAAGCTTCGCCGCACTTGCTGCGTCGATCTCGGCCTTCTTCTGGCGGAGCAGTTCCCGCATCATCTCGGCGTCGAATCGCGGATCGCCGCCTGCCACCGCGTCGGCAAAGCCGTCGGCGACGAGCTCGAGATCGGGCGTCACGCCGTCGGCCGCGAGCCCGACGAGCATGTCCTCGGCGATCATGTAGCCAAGGCCGTAAGAGAGCAGTTCCCGCTCGCCCGCGGGCACCCCACCCGATTGCTTCGCGTTGGACGTGGGCATCACGCAGCCCACCGCGATCGCCACGCCCGCCAGTCCACCGATAGCCAGTCTCGCTCGCATAGTTCTGAGTCTCCTGTCGGCGCAGATTGCGCCTACCGAAGCCTACCCGGCCGTACACTCGCCGCGTGCCGCAATCCGCCACGATCATCACGACTGTCTACAACGCCGAGGCCTACGTCGCGCAGACCATCGAGTCGGTCCTCGCGCAGACCCGCCAGGACTTTCAGTACGTTCTCTTCGACGACGGCTCGACCGACCATTCCCTTGACATCTGTCGCGAGTATGCCGCGAAGGACGACCGGATCACGCTCGTCCCCGCCGAGCATGCCGGCAGCGCCAAAGCCCTGGCCGGAGCGCACGACCACGCGACCGGCAAGCTCATCGGCTGGGTCGATTCCGACGACATGCTCGAGCCTAAAGCCCTCGAGCTGACCTCTGCCCTACTCGATCGGCACCCGCAGGTCGGCATGGTCTACACGCACCACAACGTGGTCGATGACTCGGGCGTGATCCTCGGGCTGGGCAAACGCAGCACCATCCCATATGACAAAACCCGCATGCTCGTGGACTTCATGGCCTTCCACTTCCGCCTCTTCCGCCGCGAGGTCTACGACCGCATCGGCGGCGTCGACCGCTCGTATCCGTGCGCCCATGACTACGACTTCGCCCTCCGCATGACCGAGGCGACCGAGGTCCGCTGCCTGCCCCGGCCGCTCTACCGATACCGCATGCGATCGGGCTCGATCTCCATGGTCCGCCGGCTCGATCAGATCAACGCATCGGAACGTGCGGTGCGCGCAGCCATGCAGCGCCGCGGGCTCGACGCCACCCACGAGCTCGACGTCGAGCTCCGCAGCAACTTCACGCTCCGACGCAAGCCCACCGACAAATCAAAAACCTAACACACGCTGTTGTTTTCCGAGCATGCTCGGTTTGCGGACCCGCCCGCGGAACGACCAGTGGAATAACCGTGCCCGATGTGGTCATAGCTGGGTAATGGGTTCGTAAACCCGTGCGGTGCTGGCCGGAGGCCGTGGTACGTTGTCGGGTCCGTTGGAGACCGATTCTGGGTCGCCGCTGTTGGCAGAGAGCTGTTTCGAGGAGCTGCAGAGATGTCCATCCGTGCCCACCGCGCGATCACACCCTTCGCGATCGCGCCTCTTCTGCTGGCGGGCCTCGCTTCCGCAGCCGTTCCCGTGTCGACGACGATCGACCCAAGCCAGTCGAGCCTGACCGTCGAGATCAATCTCCCGCTTGGCAGCGACAGCGA
>ERZ1740070.935-NODE-935-length-18872-cov-5.465271_pt1 | contig 18872 bp, 13 predicted proteins | sample MGYA00581734_ERZ1740070 | MGnify/ENA primary metagenome ERZ1740070 (study PRJEB43018, sample SAMN04849744) | marine metagenome | isolation source: floating plastic debris | place: Pacific Ocean | collected 2008-09-01 | study: EMG produced TPA metagenomics assembly...
AAAATTTCCTCCGCATTGTTGTGCAAAAACACTGGTCGCGGACAGAATGACGGCGGCGATGGTGGTGGAAAATAGCTTCATGGGAGCCTCTTTAACCTGTTGCTTGGGCGGGAGTGTAATCGCCAAATCAGAGTGTGGGAACCGGGTAATCGGTCACGTTTCAGGCGAGTACCGCCCCCACAATGACGCACAGAGCCAGCCCCGCCGCCCAGACCGTCCAGATCAGCCGCACAGAGGCGTCAATCTCATCCGCGCCGACATCATGTTTGCCGCCCGGGTTCACAAAAGGAAAGTCGCGCATCTCACCTTCATAAGAGCGCGGACCCGACAGCGCCAGGTTCAGCACCCGCGCCACAGCGGCCTCTGGCCAACCGGCATTAGGGGATCGGTGATGGCGCGCGCTCTTTGCAATCTCGCCCATACGACCCAGCTTTCCATAGAGCGCGGCAATGCCCAAAGCGGTCAGACGGGCCGGGATCAGATTGAGCAGATCGTCAAACCGGGCTGAGGCCCAGCCGAACGCTTCATGGCGCGGGGTGCGGTACCCCACCATGCTGTCAGCCGTGTTGGTGATCTTGTAGATCAACATCCCCGGCAGCCCGCCCACCAAAAACCAAAACGCCGGCGCGACGACCCCGTCGGAGAAGTTCTCAGACGCCGATTCGATGGCGGCCCGGGAAATGGCGGGCCCATCCATGGCGGACGTGTCCCGCCCTACGATCATGGCCACGCTGAGACGTCCGTCATGCACCGAAATCCGCAGCGCATCCGCCACCGCCCTCACATGCTGCGCCAGGGATTTCTGCGCCAGCAGGATGGCCGCGATGACGATTTCCACCATCCAGCCCAGCTCAGCCAAGGCAAAACCGATCACACCGGCCCCAAGCACCAACAGCAGCAATGCCAAGGCACCCTTGCCGCGCCGACCGGCCCCGGTGTTGAGCGTCCGGTCAAGATACCCAACCGCACGCCCCATCACCACGGCCGGATGCGGCAGGCGATCCCATAGCCATTTCGGCTCTCCCAAGGCACCATCCAGCGCCATGGCAGCCGCCAGGATCAACCCGGTGCTCATGATTGAGCTGCATATTCTAGTGAACTTGGGGTCACGCGCGCCTCATTCTATCCGAGGCGTGTAAAAGCGGATTTGCGCGGCGCTTACAAGTCAGACCAGCTGCGTCTCGATCACTGCGCTGCTTTCGAGCGTCTTGTGCACCGGGCAACGATCCGCCACTTCCAGCAGCCGTTGGCGCTGTTCCTCGCTCAGGTTGCCCTCAAGCTTGATCCGGCGGCGAAACGTATCGGCCTTGGCCCCGGTTTGTTGACCGGCATCTTGGGCATGCACTTTGTCGTGGCTCACATCGACCTGCACATGCGCCAATGGCCACCCTTTGCGGCGCGCATACATGCGGATGGTCATGGAGGTGCACGATCCCAGCCCCGCCGACAAAAAGCCATAGGGCGACAGGCCCTGATCGGTGCCGCCATAGGCCACAGGCTCATCCGCCATCACGTGGCGTTTGGGCCCGGCATTCACGTCTTGCAAAAACCCGTTCGGATCGGCCTCACGCACCCGCACGATGCCTTCCGGCGCACCCGGTGGCGGGGCAGGGGGCCGCAGATCAAGGTACCGCGTGGCCCATGTGGCGATCAGCTCCGCGGCGTATTCAGCATCCTTGGGGTCAGAGACAAGGTGGTCGGCATTGTCCAGCGTGATAAAGGATTTGGGGTGTTTGGCCGTGCGAAAGATTTCGCTGGCATTCTCGATCCCCACGGTGGTGTCGCGCGGCGCATGCAACACCAAAAGGGCACGCTTGAGGTTGGCAATTTCACCTTCCAGCCGCTCGGCCTTGACGTTCTCGACGAAATTCTTGCCGATGCGCACGGGCCGTCCGCCCAGCATCACCTCGGACACGCCATCGGCCTCAATCGTGGCCAGCGCGCCATCAAAATTGTGGGTCACGTGACCGGGATCAAACGGCGCACCAATGGTGACCACGGCGCGCACGCTGTCGATCTGCCGGGCCGCGCCCAGAACCGCCGCACCGCCGAGCGAATGCCCGATCAGCATATGCGGCCCCATCCCGCGCGCCTTCAGCGCGTTCGCGGCCTCTAGGAGGTCGGCAATATTGGTGCGAAAGGTGGTGTTTTCGAACTCCCCACCCGAATGGCCCAGCCCGGTGAAATCAAAGCGCAGAACCGCAATGCCCGCGCCCGCCAGCCGGGCGGAGATGCGCCGCGCGGCCGGGATATCCTTGGAACAGGTGAAACAATGGGCAAACAGGGCCGTGGCCAGAACTGGCCCATCGGGAAGATCCAGCCGCGCTGCCAGCTCATCACCGCTATGACCGGTGAAGGTGATGCGTTCTGTAGGCATGGGCGGGCTCCTTTCCCTTTCTCGTGATCGAAGGTAGGGAACCGTGCAAGGCTGCACCAGTCATGTGACGCGATTGTCACGGCAAGGTGAGAGATGTGACATGCAAGTGATTTGGGGGCTCATCGCGGTCATTGTGGCCGCGCTCGGCCTAAGTTTTCTGGGCGCGTTGCACGGGATTGGGGACAGTCTCGCAGTGTTTCGCGTGGGGTTGTGCGTCGCCCTTCTGGCCCTCACCTTGGCGCTCAGATCGCATCGCAAGGCGCGGCTCTGCGTGGTGGCTGTGGCCCTGTCCGGGATGGCGACGATGCTGTGGCACAAACTGCCCTTGGACACGCCTGGCCCGATATCCATCTACCAAAAGAACGTGTTCCATTCGAACACCGACCTGCCCGGCCTGGCCCAGGATATCCTGGCGGCGGATCCGGATTTCGTCACGCTGCAAGAGGTGTCGATCGCCAATCAGGCGTTGCTCGAAATGCTGTCAGAGGTCTATCCCCATCAGCTTTTGTGCCGCTACACGGATCGAAGCGGTGTTGCCGTGCTCAGCCGTCTCGCCCCGGTGGAGACCGGCCATTGTGAGCGCAGGTACGGCATGGCGCGCATCCTTGTCGATCTGCCGGACGGTCGCCATTACGTGGTGGCGTTGCACCTGTCCTGGCCCTTTCCGGGGCAACAGCCGAACCAACTGCGCCGCCTTTTGAACGATCTGGACGCATTTGATCACCCGGTCCTGATCGGCGGGGATTTCAACATGGTGCCTTGGTCCAGCGCCTTGTCGCGGATTGCCCGCGCCTCGGGCACGCAACACGCCGGACCCGCGCGCACAACCTTTCTTATTGGCTCTGTGCCGATCTCCATTGATCACGTTTTTGCCCCCGGGGGCGGCCATGCGGAGGCTCGGCCGCTTTTGGGAGGGGATCACTTTGGCCTTTTGGCCCGCGTGACCCCGCAAAGCGACACTGCCGGTCCGAAGAATTAGAGCCAATTTTGAGGTTTTTGCCCGGCCCGCGCTTGCCATTCGTTAAGCGCAATTCGCTAAGCCTTTGCGTGGGAAAAAGGAGTGTGCGGGATGACCATTCGGTTGCGAACCATTTGGGATGTCAGGGCGTTTTCGGTCACGCTGACCACGTTTGTCATGATCTGCAGTCTGGGATTGCAGAACCTGTTGATTGAACCCGACATCGCCTATGAAATCCGTTGGCCCGGCATGTTGATTTCCTACATCCTTGCCGCCCCGATCACCTATTTCATTGGGTTGCGGATGTATGAAATCCATCGGCTGAACGTGGATGTCAAACGGGCGGCTGCGCATGATGGCCTGACCGGTCTTTTGAACCGACATGCATTTGTGGAGCAGGTCAAGGACATGACGCAACATCCAGGTGTGCTGATCATGGCCGACATTGACCATTTCAAAGCGTTCAATGACCAGTATGGCCATGCAACCGGTGATGCCGTGCTCAAAGCGGTGGCGCGCGTGTTCCGGTCCTTTTGCCGGGCCGAAGATCTCGCCGCGCGGTTCGGCGGGGAGGAGTTCATGATTTTCCTGCCCGACACCAGCCGCGAAGACGGGATCGCCGTGGCCGAACGGCTGCGCAAAAGGCTCGGACGGGATCCGATGGCCCATGAGGGCCAATCGCTCAAGATAACCGCAAGTTTTGGCGTCGCGGTGCTGGACCAAACCACGCAGATCGAAGAGGTGATCGACCAGGCCGACACCGCGCTTTACGAATCCAAACATCTGGGTCGAAACCGCGTCAGTGCCGCCTCCTAGGGCCGTGCAAATCGGGCGCGACAGGTGTGACGCACCGCGCAAGACCGGTATCTGTCAGGCGGCCCCCATCAGCGCGGGATCAAACGGATAGGTCGTCAGGTTTTCATACCCGTCTTCGGTGATCAGCACCTGATCTTCCAGCTTGATGGAGAAATCTCCGCCCTCCGGGCTGGCCAACACCTCAACGCACAGCACCATGCCCGGCACCAGCGGATAATCATACGCGCCCTCCACCGCATGATCGGGATAGGCCACCAAAGGCCATTCATCACATAGACCCACCCCATGCATCAGGCAGCCGTATTTGCCCTTTTGGTAGATCGGGTCGAGCGTGTGTGTATTGGCCGACAGCTCCGGGATCATGACGCCGGGTTTGAGCATCTCCATATTGGTCTGAATATGCTCCACCGCGTGCTGCATGGCGTAAATCATGTCGGGCCGGGGCTTTTCATCGCCGATCCACCATGTGCGCGAGATGTCGACGCAAATGCCGTAGCTGCCCACCAGATCGGTATCAAAGGCCACGATCTCATTATTCTGCACAATCCGCCCGCCGCATTCCTGAAACCACGGGTTGGTGCGCGGCCCGCTGGTCAGAAGACGTGTTTCAATCCATTCCCCCCCGCGCCGGATGTTTTCGGCGTGTAGAATGGCCCAGATGTCATCTTCGCTGGTGTTGCCCTGTGGCACGGCCTCCCGGGCAAAGCGCTCCATCTCGAAAACGGCGGTCTCACAGGCGTGGCTGGCGCAGCGCATGGCGAGGATCTCATCCGGGCCTTTCACGGCGCGGCATTTCTCGGTCAGCTCCTCACCTTCCATCACCTCAAAGCCCTGCGCCTCAAGCGCACGCAGCCCGTGCAGCATGATCTTGTCCACGGCAAGGCGCTTCAACCCGGGCGCGTGCTCTTCGAGCAGGACACGCACTTCATTGGCAAAGACATCCGCCGCCACATCCACCTTATCGCCGCGATCAAAGTAAAACAGGTCCGCGCCAGAGCGCTGTTCGCGCACCAGCGGGTTGAATTCGCTCAGGAAGGGCGAGTTCTTGTAATCCCACATCACCATGTAGCCATCCGCACAAACCAGCAGCGCGCGGAACGGGTTATGCGTGTTCCAAAGCTGCATATTGGTGCTGTCGGTGGCGTAGCGGATATTGAGCGGATCAAAGACCAGCAACCCGGCATAGTCGCGATCCTGAATGAACTGCGTCAGCCGCTCCCAGCGGTAGCGCCGCATCGCCTGCAAATCCGGGAGTTGCAGCCCCGCCGCCTTCCATTCCCCAAAGGCCAGTTGCGTCGGGCCGATCTCCACCCGGTTTTGATCATTGGGGGTGTTGTCGCCGGTGACGGCCCCTTTGGTGGGGTCAATCTTGCGGCTGTCGCGAAAATGGGTGTTCATGGCAGGCCTCCCTGATCCTGCCAGTGTGCGGTCGGAAACCATTGCAAACGCGCCCAGATGCGACATTTTTTGTCAGAGAATTGGGCGGAATCCGACATGCAGGGCACGGGAAAACGAAGTCTTTCAAAGACTTTGCCCGCTGTCTTTAAAAGAATGCGTAGCCTGATCTATCCGCCCCGCACCGCCTCAATCATCGCGTGCACGTTCTCAGGATCCGCATCCGGCGTGATCCCGTGGCCCAGATTGAAAATATGCGGCCCACCCTTGAACGCCTCCACGATCCGGCGGGTTTCGCGCATCAGATCCTCCCCACCCGTCACCATATGCGATGAGGCGAGGTTGCCCTGTACACAGCCGCCGGGCTGCACATGTTCCGCGCCCCATTCCGGCGTGACAGAATCGTCTAGCGCCACACAATCCGCGCCCGTGGCCGCGTGAAATCCGATATAGCCATCGCCCGCCTCTCGTGGGAACGCGATAACCGGCACATCCGGGTGGCGGTCTTTCAGCGCGCAAATGATGCGCTTGGCCGGTGCCGTCGCGTAGCGGTCAAAATCCTCGCCTTTCAGCGACCCGGCCCAGCTGTCAAACAGCTTGACCACCTCGGCCCCGGCGTCAATCTGCATCGACAGGTAGTCGATTGTGCCTTCGGTCAACCGCTCCATCACCTGTTCAAACAGCGCGCGGTTTTCCGCCTTCAGCGCATGGGCGGGCCCTTGATCGGGCGTGCCGCGCCCGGCAATCATATAGGTGGCCACAGTCCACGGCGCCCCGGCAAAGCCAATCAGCGTCGTCTCTGACGGCAGATCCCGCGACAGGTTGCGCACCGTTTGATAGATGGGCGACAGGGTTTCATGGATATCTGAGGCCGGTCTCAACCTGTCGAAATCCGCCTGTTCGGTGATGGTCGAGAGCCGCGGCCCTTCGCCCGTGACAAACCACAGATCCGCGCCCAACGCCTGCGGCAACAGCAGAATATCCGCAAACAGGATCGCGGCATCAACACCATAGCGCCGAATGGGTTGCAGCGTCACTTCGGTCGCCAAATCGCTGTTATAGCACAGTGACAGGAAATCCCCGGCTTCGGCCCGTGTCGCGCGATATTCCGGTAAATACCGCCCGGCTTGGCGCATCATCCAGATCGGTGGCGTGCTTTGGGTTTCTCCGGCCAGCGCCGCAAGGATCGTCTTCTTTTCAGCCATTTGGGTCTCCGTTCTTATGTGTCGTCCCAAGTGGGCGTCAATTTGTCAAGATAGTATACTTGTCAGGAAAAGTTTACACCGCTAAACCTTGATTATGAATAAGATGTTACCCGATCCTTCGCGCCCGTTGCGGATTGGCACACGCGGTTCTCCCTTGGCTCTGGCCCAGGCGTATGAGACCCGCGAACGGCTCGCCACCGCGTTTGACCTGCCTCATGATGCCTTTGAAATCCAGGTGATCAAAACCACCGGCGACCGCGTGCTGGATCGTCCGTTGAAAGAGATCGGCGGCAAAGGTCTTTTCACCCGTGAGATCGAAGATGCGATGCTCTCAGATGAGATCGACATCGCCGTGCATTCGATGAAAGACATGCCGGTCGCGCAGCCCGGTGGCCTTGTCCTTGATACCTACCTGCCGCGCGAAGATGTGCGTGATGCGTTTGTGTCGCCCACGGCGGGTGGCCTGTCTGACCTGCCCGAGGGGGCCGAGGTTGGCACCTCATCGCTGCGCCGCAAGGCACAGGTGCTGGTGGCCTATCCCCATCTCAAGGTGGTGGAGTTTCGCGGCAATGTGCAGACCCGGCTGAAAAAACTCGATGATGGCGTCGCCGAGTGCACCTTTTTGGCGATGGCTGGCCTCAACCGGCTGGGCCAGACCCACGTGGCGCGCGCCGCGATTGAACCAGACGAGATGTTGCCGGCCGTGGCGCAAGGGGCCATCGGCATCGAACGGCGCGCTGATGACAGCCGCGTGGCCGATATGCTGGCCGCGATCCACGATCATGCCACCGGTGAACGGCTGGCCGCTGAACGCGCGTTTCTGGCCGCTTTGGACGGCTCTTGTGAGACCCCGATCGCGGGGTTGGCAGAGGTGACAGATGGCACGCTGCGCCTGCGCGGAGAAGTCCTGCGCCCCGATGGCAGCGAAAGCCTCAAGGATGACGCCAGCGCGCCGGTTGAAGATGGGGCCGCCCTGGGCAAAGACATGGCACACAAGCTGTTGTCTCAAGCGGGCCCCGGCTTTTTCGACTGGCGCTCCTGACTGTTCAGCGCCACAGAATTTAAAAAATTCTGCGCAGAAAATTCGAATTATCTACGCATTTTCTTAGAAGAAAATGCCCGCCTCAAAGATCGGGCAACACCTTCCCCGGATTCATAATTCCGTTGGGATCCAGCGCTGATTTGATCTGCCGCATCACAGCCAGCGCCACCGGATCCTTATGACGCATCATGGCGGGTCGTTTTGACAACCCGATCCCATGCTCTGCGGAAAACGATCCGCCCAGGGCCATCGTCTCTTCCTCAACCGCCAGACCAATCTCACGATGCAGATCCGCATCCTCGGTCGATGGCCAGGCCGCAAAGTGCAGGTTGCCATCCCCCAGATGGCCCACATTCAGAATGCCCGCCTGCGGGTCCAGCGCCTTGGTCCGTGCGTGGATGCGTTCGACCAGCGTTTGCACCTTGTCCGTGGGAACCGCGATATCATTGTCCACAATCGGGGAATGCAGGCGCGACACCTCTGCGGCGGCTTCCCGGCGCGCCCACATCTCTGCGCGTTGCCCGTCAGACTTGGCCACAACCGCATCCAGAACCGCGCCTGTCTCAAAGAGTTGCATCAGCACGGCTTCCAAATGGGCCACGATGGGCACCTGGCCATCCTCGCCCGGCACTGCATCGCGATCGGCCAGTGCCCCCACCTCCACCAAGATATTGACCTCATGGCGTGTCTCAAACGGTGCGCGCGCCTCGGGAAAGCGCTGCAGATGCGCGTCAATATAGGCGCCGGGCATGTATTCAAACGCCTCCACCGCGCCGCCTGTCTCAGATTGCAAACGATAGAGCAGGTCAAGTGCGGCATTGACACTGGGGACCGCGACCATCGCCGTGGCATAGGCACGCGGCTTGGGGAAAAGCTTCACCACCGCCGCCGTGATCACGCCAAGCGTGCCCTCTGCGCCGATAAGCAGATCGCGCAGATCATAGCCGGAATTGTCTTTGTGCAGCGCGCTCATCAGGTTCATCACATCCCCGGTGGGCGTCACGGCTTCGATCCCAAGGCAAAGCCCCCGCGTGCTGCCATAGCGCACCACGTTGGACCCGCCCGCATTGGTCGACAGCGCCCCGCCGATCATGGCTGAGCCGCGCGCACCAAAGGTCAGCGGAAAGATCAGATCATGCTGGTCTGCGGCCTCATGCAAATTCGACAGAACAACACCCGCCTCAACGCTGGCAGTCCGACGCGTCGGGTTGACCTCCCGGATCGCATTCATCCGATCAAGCGAGAGCATCAGCGCACCCTCCGCTGATGTCCCCTTGGCCAGACCGGTGTTGCCAGAGACTGGCACGATCGGGGTTTTGGTGGCATTGGCCAAGCGCACAATCGCGGCGACCTGCGCGGTGTCGGCCGGGCGCAACACCGCCAGCGGGGTCCAGCGCACCTGCCCGGACCAATCCTGCGAAAACGGGGTGGTGTCTTCGCCGGTCAAGACATAGGCGCTGCCGATTTCTTCGCGCAAAGGATCAAGACACATGTCTGTCATGGGCCGCAACCTGCGGCACTATCGGCGCGGGGGCAAGGGCGGTCTGGTCAAAACGTTTTGTGTCCCTATCTCTCAGTGCAACGGGACATCGCAGGAAAGGATCATGCCAATGCTGCACCGACGCTGTTTTATGACGGCCATGATGGCCATGATGCTGGGCTCTGCCGGCTCCCGCTCTGAGGCGGCCCCGCAAAATTGGACGTTTCCCTCCATCGATGGCGGCACCATGTCCTTTGGCGATTGGACGGGCCGCCCGGTTTTGGTGGTCAACACCGCCTCTCGCTGTGGCTTTACCCCGCAATATGACGCCCTTCAGGCCCTTTATGAACAATACAAGGCGCAAGGCCTCGTTGTCTTGGCCGTCCCGTCAGGGGATTTCCGTCAGGAGCTGGCCAGCAACGAGGACGTCAAAGAGTTCTGCGAGGTCAATTTCAACCTGACCATGCCGATGTCCACGATCACCTCTGTGAAGGGCGCAAACGCACATCCCTTTTATGCCTGGCTCAGACGCACGAACGGGTGGGTGCCCAACTGGAACTTCAACAAAGTGCTGATTGCCCCGGATGGCCGGGTCGCCGGAACATGGCGGTCGACCACCGCGCCCAACTCCCGCGACATCCGTCGTGCGATTGAGGCGATGCTGTAACCGGCCCGTGACCGCAAAAGGCGCTTGACGCATGGCCCGCCCCCCCGTATCTAGCGCCACGGTCTGGCGGAGTAGCTCAGTTGGTTAGAGCAGCGGAATCATAATCCGCGTGTCGGGGGTTCAAGTCCCTCCTCCGCTACCACCCATCCAATGACTTACATTTTCTTGTTGCGCGACATGCCGTGGCCTGTTTCCAATAGGTTGTGTTTGTTTTTCGCGGGTCGATCGGAACATGTTCAGAGCGCTGCTATTGGTCTTTTGCTTTGCCTGCAACACAGGGGCAAGCGCGGCCACGCTTGAGGTTGTTGGCCCTTTACAAACGGACCCCGGACAGGGCTGCAGCCTGCAATTCTCGGGCGCCATTGGGCCCGGGACGGCAAAAGACGCTGAAACCGTTCTCCGAGAGCTTATCAAGCCCATCTTCAACTACCCTTCGCATCTTCGGGAAGAACAGGTTGTTTTGTGTCTGTCCAGTACCGGCGGTGATTTTCTGGAAGGTCTTAGGCTCGCGCGCCTGTTTCAAAAGCTGGATCTCACCACCCGCGTGAACCCGGGCGACACCTGCCTGTCTGCCTGCGCCGTGGCGTTCATGGGCGGGCGATTAAACTCCCGGTCTGGGGAAGGGTACTATTCCAGCAGATACCTGCATCCGACGTCAAAGCTGGGCTTTCATGCACCGTCTCTCGACCTCCAGGGGGAGGTGTTTGACCGTGATTCTGTCGCGCAGGCCTATTCCGTCGCGCTGCTGTCGATCAGTTTTCTGGCCGAAAGCGCGAACCAGCTGAAACTGAGCCCGAGGCTGTTGCGCGAAATGCTCCGAAACTCGGGCCGGGACTTCTTTTTTGTCGAAACGCTGGATGATCTGGCAGATCACGACATCCAACTCTACGGCTATCAGGCACCACCGAACACGAAATCTGCGAGGTTTTCGGCATGCGCCAATGCGTTTCGGTGGCACTTTACCCCCGACGAGGACCGCGAAACCTTGGCTAATTTCGATGTGAGCCACTTTTCTGAACGCGGGGGCACCGTTTCCTTTGTGCCCTTTGATGGTGAAATGTATTGCCAGTTGCAGACGATTGAGTTGGGCGCGGGTTGGATGGATCTCGTGGTGCAATCAGAGCTTCCATCGCTGACTGACCCAAGTTTGAAGTTGTCTTATCCATCCTGGGTCAGGTTGCCGGGTCCAACACATTTTCTGGATCTTGTGCTGGGTCAAGAAAGGGACGCGTTTTGATGCAGATGCGCTTGGTATTCCGCCCCGTTCCTGCCCCAGTGCTTATGGGGGCGGGGCCCCTATCCTGTTGGCCCAAGGGAAGATCGTCATGACAGGTTCGCTGCGTCAGAAGGTGACAAACCCGGTCTTGATCGCCTGTTTGCTGTGGTCCTGGGCGTCGCAAACCGGGGCCACGGATACGCAAACCCGTATCAACATCGAAAACCTGAAATGTTTTCAAGACAACTACGATCAGTATGAGGCGGGCACCAAGGTGAGGGATTTCATGGTCGTGGATTTCGAACGCTGCCCGGTTTTGCCGGATGACGAGAGCGTTTTTGCCGCCATCCTGCAAAGGCTCGAAGGGTCGGTAAGCCAAAGCCTCGGCGCGGTGAAATTCAAAGACGACGTGACCAGTGAACGGGAACTGTTCGTGTTGTCCCTGGATCAGGCAAGCTGTTTGAAAGGGTGGACAGATCTCGGCACTGCGGGCGACAGTTCTACGATCCTTTTGAGTGAGACCGACTGCTTTGGAGATTGAAGAGAAACGAGATACGTGGCGTGCCAAGCTGTTTTACCTTTTCCTTGGCACGGTCGTGGGTTTGCTCGTCCAGGAATATTTGGATTTTCAGCGCCAGCTTCGTGAAAACACGCAAAGTTTCGTGGTGACATTCAATGGCGCCTATTACGGAGATCACCGAGACAATCTGCATGCGCTTTTCGTGTCACCTGAGGCGCGGGAAAAAACGTCCGGCGCGCTCACCCGTCAGGAATATGCCGACTGGATCACAAATGAGGTGCGGCAAAATTCGGATCTGTCGGCATCGGTGTTCGCCGTCTCAGAATTCTACAGAACCCTGAATTCTTGCGCAGATGACGGCAGATGCAGCCGGGCCAGCATTGAAAACGCCTTTGAGCCCTACGCAAAGATTTTCTACGGGGTGTTTTACCCGGCACTCAGGGATGCAGATTGCGATCTGGGTTTCCCGGATATGGAAGCGGCCACAGCGCAAATTGCGCAACTGAATGCCTCCCCTGACGACAGATGCTCGTCCGCAGACCCGTATTCCTCGCCGGCCACACCGTCCTAGCGTTCCGAACTACCGGGTAGGCCAAGGTGCTGTTGCGCATGGCATACGGACCCTCCCGCCAAAGAAAAAGAGCGCCGAAGCGCTCTTTCCCCATATTTTTTATTATCGCCCGGATCAGAAGTTCAGGCGGAACCCTGCCGTGGCGGTGTAGGTCTCATCCGCGGTCCAGTCGCCCAGGCCACCGGCGGCAAACACCCGGCCAAAGACCGTGCTGTTTGTGCCCACGGCCAGTTCACCACCGACACCCAGTTCCAGCCGCGTCTCTTCACGCTTGGAAGAGAACGGGATGCCCGCGAAGTTCGTGGTCGTTGTGCCGTCGAAATCGTGGAAGATGCTGACCGACCCGAAGACCGAGTTCTGAGCCAAAGCCCGCTCCACCCAAAGGCCGACACGGCCGGTTGTTGTTGCGCCATCGGTGAGCACGCCCTCGGACGTCCCGGTCAGGGGATCCACCAGTGGATCGCTGCCCACATCCACGTGCTGCACCTGCAGCTGCGGGATCAGGGTCAGACCGTTGGACAGGCCAATCAGCTTACCCACTTCCAGCGAGGCCGAGTTGGCCGTGCCTTCGGTGACCAGACCCAGCGCGCCCAGGCCACTGGCCACGACGATGGAGCTGTCAAAGAAGCTGAAGCGGTAGCGACCATCAACGTAGAAGCCCGAGTCCGTCAGATAGAAGGCGCTGAACGTGTAGCCGAAGGTTTCACTGTCCACAGAGCCCACACCCGCGAAGGATGTGATCGAGCTGTCGCTGTCCAGATAGGCAAAGTTGAACCCACCAAAGAGCGTGCCCATGCTGCCCTCATACATCGGTACGTCAAAGCCCATCGACAGTTCGGTCGATGTGGTGTCGACATTGGTCCGCAGGATGTTCGTGAGGTCACGATCGCTCTGCTGACCGGTGATGCGGGTGTAGAAGGTCATGTCGCTCTTGGTCGAGAAGTCCAGAAGAGCCTGGCTGACACCACCAGTGCCAGAGTTGCCCCCTTGGGACTGGAACCGACTGAGGAAGTCATCCAGCCCGGCCAGATCGGTGAAGACGCTTGGCACGGCCTCAAAGATCGGAACGGACGGGTTGAACTGCGTGGCACCGGCGCTGTCGAACGGCGTCAGAACAAAGGTGTTCGTGGCCGCGCGACGATCCAGCGTGTAAAGGAAGGCGCCATTGGCAATCGCGTCGTCCCCATCGCTGTTGACCGCATTGGGGTTGGCCAGGTCAAAGCTGTCATCGGCGCTAGACCCACCCACATTGACCAGCGTGTATTCATTGGCCTCGGTCGCATTGCCGATGCCGTTGATGTCCACGCTTTTCTGACCGGTGACATCACCACCCACATCGACCATGTCGTTCGTGGTGCCGGCAAAGTCGACGTCAAAGGCCAGATCACCATTGCCGCTGAAGTGACCCGAGATCGTCAGCATGTCGCCGGGGTTGTCATTGGCCAGAGAGATCAGACCCTCGTTGTTGACGTCACCCATGACCATCACGTCACCGGTGCCACCGACACCTGCGTTGAACGTGCCGCTCTGAACCGCCAGATCCCCGTTGAGGGTAAAGCTGGGGTCTGTCACGCTGACCTGTGCATCTTCCAAAAGGGTCACCTCGGGGATGTTCAGCTCAGCCAAGTCCAGTGTGGCATCGCCACCTTTGAACACACCTTCTTCCCAGTTCTCAAGCGCGGTGGTCGCTTCCACTGTGCCCGTGAAACCGTCGAAGGTCAGGATATCGACAAAGTCATCGGCCTCTTCCGTGGCCAGCGCGACAACCTCGGGGTCGCCTTCGACCACCGGTTCGTCATCGCCATCCGCGTCGAGCAAGGTCACATCGGCGATGTCGGCGTCACCCTCAATTGTGAGGTTGTCGTCGCCGTCGCCAAACTTGCTGTCACCAGACAGTTTGGAGCCCGCCTCCAGCGTGGTTTCGCTGTCGGAGCCATTGTTGAAGATGGCGTAGTCGCCGCCTGACACATCCGCACCGTCGCGCAGGGTGATGGTGGCCAGCGTACCGTCCTGACCGATGGCCAGGATGCCGGTGTTGCTACCGCCTTCGGTGACACCACCGACAGAGATCGTTGTGTTGCCGGTGCCTTCGTTGACTGTCCAGATACCGTTTCTGCCGCCGGTCACTTCGCCGTTGGTGGTGACAGTGATGTCGCCAGCCTCTTCGGCGTGATAGACCGCCACACCGGAGCCTTCGTCACCGTTGGCATTGTCGACCGTGATATTGGTGTCGCCGCCGCCATACCGGGTACCCGCGGCCACGCCGTAAAGCGCGCCATTGGCGCTGGCTGTGCCGTCTTCATTGGCGACGGTCACATTCACATCACCGATGAAGGATTGGTACACAATGACGCCGACGCCGCCATACTGAAGCTGTGGGTTGTAGTTAAAGTTCCCGCGCTCTTCTTCTTCGGCCTCTGTCGGCAAAGGAACGCCCGGGCCATCGTCGATCTCGTACTCAGCCAGACCCGCATAGAGCCCGCCGGTGACCGTGCCGGACACGCTGACCGTGATGTTGCCCTCGGGGATTTTCGGCCCGTCGGTTTCGGCATCAATGGCAAGGGCAGGGCTGTCAAAATAGTAGCGGCCCGGACCATAGTAGTACCCAAAGATCGGCGAGTTGGCGGCGAGGATGCCGTGGAAGTTCTCCCCTTCGACAGTGTTGGCGGTGATGCTGATATCACCTTCATTGCCTTTGATCGCCAAAATCCCGGTGCGATGACCATTGACCTCGGCCGTGCCCTCTTCGTTGGCGGATGTGATCGTGATGTCGCCCGCTGTCAGGTTGACAGCATTGATCCCGTCCGCTCCGCCAAAGAAGGAGAAGGGTCCGCGATAAGGCCGCAGCAGATCAGATGTCTCTTCCGTCCCGCCCGAGATGATACCGGTCGAGGTGATCGTGATATCGTTTGCAGGCGGTGTGAAGGGCTCAAGCACCTCTTCGGTGGCCAAGGGCGCCGCCGCAGGGGAGTTTGGCACGCCAATAATCAGCCCGTAGAACCCTGCGGTAAAGGCCGACACACCGGCCTGGTACTGACCTTCGGCGTTGTCCACATCGATGGTGATGTTGCCGTAGCTGTTAAAGGCCATAATACCGTTGTCGTGGCCGATCGCATAGGCAGAGCCGTCTTCGTTGGTCACATCGATATCGATGTTGCCCGGGCCCATCTGGACCGCGGTGATGCCATTGTCACCACTGCCGCCAAGGAAAATCGGGCCCATTCGAACCTCGCGGATTTCCAGGTCGAACTCACCATCTTCCTCATCGCGATCCGGAAGGGACAGGCCGCCGGTCACACCGTTGGTCACCTCGATAAAGATGCCACCTGCGTCCGTGCCGCCATCCTCTGACGGATGCCGAGCCGTAAGAATGCGGCCGTACCCGAAATTATAGGCCGCAATACCGGAGCTGTAGCCGCCGGTCACGGTTTGCGCGTGGATGTCGATCACCTGAGGGGTCGGGCCAGCATAGTCTGTCTCGATGCCTGGCACCATGAACCGACCACCGTAGGAATAGTTGCGTGCAATGATACCACTGTATTGGCCTTCAACGACGGCTGTGCCGTCCTCATTCTCAGACGTGATAAAGATGGACCCACCGGTCTGGTTTTCGACATTGATGCCGCTTCCATAGCCACGCTCACGAATGCGCCGCTTTTGACCTTCTTCGTACTCTCTTGGTTCAGCCAAGCCGCCGCTGACAAGGCCGCTCACGGTGATCGTCACGTCGCCGGGTTGCCCATAGTACGCCATTGCGCCGATGCTCTCGGCAGGTGAGCTAAGATCATTTTGTGTTATGCACATGAAGCATTCGCGAGCGTAGCGGTAGTTGCGGTTATCCACCTCGATCCCGTCGCCAAATTCCCCGGTCACGTTGTTGGCCGTGATGGTGACGTCTCCGCCTCCATCGTTATCCACTTCCATGCCGTTGTCTTCGCCAGTCACCTGGCCTGTGCCGTCTTCGTTGCTGGCGTCAATAATAACGTCGCCACGAACTTCGTTGTTTACGTCAATGCCATCACTGTCTTCGCTGATGATATTTCCGCTTGTGCGGACTGTAATGTCGCCAACGGGTATGTAGTAGCCGATCGAGTTGGGTTTTTCGCCTTCAGAGAGAGTGAGCTGCCCCACGCGCCGGTCGAGGTAATAGCTGCGGTTGCTTGCATTGATTGCGTCACCTTCGCCAGCATACACATTGTTGGCGTAGACAAACACATCCCCGCCGTTGCGATTTGACGCCTGGATGCCCGTTTCGGCCGAGTTGACGACCGCGGTGCCCTCTTCGTTGGTGGCATCAACCGTCAGGTCGCCGTATCCATAGTTGTAGGCATCGATACCGCCGCCATATTCGCTTGTGACGTTCCCAGTTGCTGTAATTGTCACCTCACCGGAAGAGATCGGGATGCCATTGAACTGCGGCTCTGAGTTTGCAACAGCAACGGCAGACCGTGTGTCAAAACGATCATCATAGCGGTAACCGTTGCGGACGCGAATGGCGTACCCGTAGTACGACGTCACGTTGTTGGCCGACACAACAATGCTGCCAGGCCCTGTGTTTTGGGCGTAGATACCCACGTAATCACCGTCAACACTCGCATCGCCGGCCTCATTGGTGGCATCGATTGTGATGTCCCCGTAGGTTTCGTTGCGCGCGTAGATGCCGTACCCGACGTTGCTGATCACGTTACCGGATGCAGAAATGGTGATAGAGTTGGGTGCCGCCTCACTCGGTGTGGTCAGGAATTGAAATTCGATCCCGCCGCCATGTTGTTGCTCATCGTTGTCGTAGGTGTTGCTTGCGAAAATGCCATTATCGTCGCCGTATGCGTTGATAACAGAAATCTCGATCCCGCCGCCGTTTGTGTTTCGCGCTTCCACGCCACTCCCGTTGATCGATGTGGCGTTGTCAGCCTTGATCGTCAGCGAACCAGAGCCGTTCTGATAGCCCGAAATACCCGCGCTCTCGCCAGACGCTTGCGCTGTGCCCTCAGCATTCTGAACAGACACGTATAGATCGCCCGTTGTCTCACCGCCAATAAGGATGAACGGCTCAGCAAAGTCTGCTTCCCATTCCCATTCATCGTCAGGTTCATCTTCAAACCTACCGGTCGTGACTTGAACACCAACTTCGTTGCCGGTCACGTTACCAGACACGGAGATGGAGATATTCCCGTCGCCATCGGTACGCCCGTAAATGCCGACAGGGCCGCCCGTGATGTTGGAATTGTTTTCGTCAATCAAATTGACGTCGCCGTAGCCATCAAAGGAATAGAGCGCGATGGCCGGGCTGCTGGAGTTCGACGTATTGATCCCGAATCCAGGGGCCGTCGATGCGGTGAGGCTAAAATCACCAAGAGGTGCCTCCAGCTCAATCGGTGTGTCGTTCCCGGCGGGATCTTCGGTGTTGACGAGCGTCTCGACAACGTTGGCCTGCGCGTGTGCTTCACCGCCCAGCATCAGCGCCGCGCCCAGTGCGATGGCCGAGACGCCTGCGCCCAGTGACCCCAGCGTGGGTGCAAAACTTGCCGCAACGCCCGCCACCTTTGTCATGCGGCCGCCGCGCAGGGTCAGGTAATGTGGTGTCTGATCCCGCTCTGCAATAGACGCAATTTTACGGATTTTACGTGTGGACGTGCGCATCGGCTCGTACTCCCCAATGAGACCGATGCTTTCTTGTTATGCCAAAAAATTAAGCTATCGGTACGATAAATTGAAACCTACCCATCGTTTGACGCCGCGTCAGTGGGCTTGTCAAGCGTGATCAGGGTCGCCGCATCGCTTGTTCCAGGGGCAATGGCCATTGGGCAACGGAATCCCGAAATAAGTGTAAGATCATAGAGTTCCGCAATCGCGCCGTCGATCCGGAGCCAATCCACACAGGATCCTTTTTCGAGGTCAATCACCTGCACGCCGCACCACGGTTCGCTGTCCGCATCTTTCAGTTTTTGGTCCAGTGCGAGCCCCTCAAACCGCTTGTAGCGCGGCTTTGACAGGCCCACGAAGGCAAATTTGCCCACGATGGTCAGACCCCGCACAAAACCGGGGCAGAAAACGCGCGGCTCAAACGTGCCTTTGCCCTTTTTGTCAAAGACCACTTCCCCAAGCTCACCCGAGCCGGAGTTCAGCACCCAAAGCTTGCCGTTGATGATGCGCGGGCTGTGCGGCATCGACAGGCCTTCGCACACGACCTCACCTGTGGCCACTTCCATGATGATGCCGCCATCGGCGCGGCGATCACGCCAGCCGTCGATCGTGTCCGACCGGCTGACCGCGCTCACGTATTTCGGCGCGCCGTCCTGCATCGCCAACCCGTTGAGGTGGCAACGATCCTCATCCACCAGCGCCGAGATAAACGGCGGGCGCCAGACCTCTTCAAAGCTGTGGCGATGATGCGGCCGCGCGAGGCAGTTGAACCGCGTGTTCACGAAAATCGGGCGGCCATCGGTTTGCACACCCAGATCATGGGCATCCAGCGCGCCGGTGATATGCGCACGACGGGGGGCAAAGCCCGCGTCAAACAGATTGTTGATCTTCTCTTCGGGGTTCAGAACATTCTGAAATTCCAGGATCTGAGGCCCCGCCACCAAGGTCAGCCCATGCTGGCCGTCATGGACAATACCCATTG
>ERZ1740070.936-NODE-936-length-18856-cov-5.682676_pt1 | contig 18856 bp, 20 predicted proteins | sample MGYA00581734_ERZ1740070 | MGnify/ENA primary metagenome ERZ1740070 (study PRJEB43018, sample SAMN04849744) | marine metagenome | isolation source: floating plastic debris | place: Pacific Ocean | collected 2008-09-01 | study: EMG produced TPA metagenomics assembly...
CCGAAGCTGCCCGCCAAGTCATGGAATCCGCCGCCAAGCCCGCCGTCCACATCGACGTGCCGGTGGTGGTCGACGCCGGCCAAGGCGCCAACTGGGCCGAAGCCCACTAAAGCGCAATCGCACCCACCAATCCAACCCGCCCCGGACCTGATCCGGGGCCTCCCTTCCTTCCCGTAGGGCGGGGTTCACCCCGCCATCCACAGAGCACAACAGAGCGCGAGCGTCAGGCCGTGGCATGGCGACCCAACCTCACTTCAGCAAAGCTTTATCCCTCACCCCCGCCGTCCATTCGAGCGACAGCCTGCAACTCCCTTTTCGCCAGGCCCCGGGACGGCCTGACGAACGCGCGGCGGGCTACGCCCTTGACTCCGCGCATGTATTTTCTCCTACAAATCGCACCGAACTTGTGCGCCACAGAAGAGCCCTGATTTGCCAGCAACTGCGAACGTTGCACAATTCATGACATACGCACCAGCTCTTGCTCAAATCAGTGATCGGGGCTGTCCCAAAATTGGATCGCCCGCGCTCTGAAGGTATTGTAGTCCTCCACGTTCCAACAGACAGAGTGGCCGTCACGCAGCAGATAGTGGATTCCATTTGCGCATGTCATATCTCCAGTCGCGGCGGTTTGGAGCCAATTCATATAATTCTCGAAGGTCAGTTGACGGCTAGCGACGAAGTTCTGCGTTGGCACGTTTGAAAGCATTCCCTCAAGAAAGTATGACGGAGCCAGTCCGGCTTTGATGAGGCCACGGTCGATCATCGCATTTCGCATATTCTTAATAACCCGGATACTGGGCTTGAAGCGCCCAGAAGTCGAACCATTCAATGATGTGCAGTTGCTGAGGTGCTGCTTTGGATAGTTGACAACTTTTCCACCGTCAGCCGTCCAAAAAGTTATGCCCTCGATGTAAGTCGGATCACCGTAGGCGGGATACGTCAGGAACACTTTCTGTGCCACGCAAACCAATACATCGGCATCACGACGGCTACCATTCCCCGGAACGAAGATCGCTTTCTTCCCTGCCTTTACGTCGGATCCAAATTTGTGTTTCAGCCAAGCGAGCACCTCAGCTTTGAAATCCGCGAAGGTTATTCCACCAGATGAAGTACCGGCGTCGTATCTCGCCTTATCCTCTACGCTGAGATGTGTAGTATCGCCATAATAGATTGACGTGAGGCACATGACTACATCTACGTCACTATCAGCGTAGATGTTAGTATCGTTGCCGTACGAGCCCTGAAGGAAGATCCGGTAAGTCCTCTGATAGTACGGTGCGCTCGGATCGTTCAGCGCATTCCGGATCGTTTGGTAGGTGCTCGCGGATTGAACTTGGGACCCTTGATGAGACCACGTCTCAAGCTGTTGTTCCGATATAGCCATGTCAGACCTCACCCATCAGCAGGTTTTTGATGTCCGCCTCGCGCGCGGCATAAGACTCCGCTCCCCTTTGCCTAAGGATGTTCAGCTTCAGGAGATTGGACTCGAATAAGTCAGTTGCCATATCGGGCTTATCGAACGTGTCATTAATGCGAACGGTTGGTACCTGCTTGAAGAGGATCATACGTAACTGCTCCATTGAGGCGATGTTGATCGAGAGCGTCTTATCGAGGATTGGCAAGGTCGGCAGCACTCGCCGGTAGAGCCGTAGGTAGAACGCCTCTTTTGGCTTGGGGTAGTTCCCACATCCGACGCTCATGACGCGGCAATCGCTCGGATCATACTTCATCGCAGCGACGGCGTCGGCGACGCCATAAAGCGTCGGGTTGTTGGCGCAGTAGCCACCATCTACCAACTCGATGCTGTCACCCATTGCTGTCGTAATGACCTTCCGCTTGAAGTACGGATAAGCTGAGCACGACGCTTGCACCGCATCGCCTATAGTACAGCCGAAACCTGGCTTGAATGTTCCGACACGACCATGAGCCTGACGAACATCTCCCTTGAAGATCATCGGCGTTTCGATCTGCCATTTGGTAGTAACGATACCAAGGCCGGTCTTCACAGCATCAAACTTCGTTTCCCCGAATACTTCCTGTGAAAGTTCCTCTAGGGCCGCCGATTTAGTAGCTGCGGATCGTTTTTCCATGATCGACGGCACATACTTGCAATAAAGCTGGTGAATTGTCTCCACCTCGTTTCCAAGGGCTAGCAACGAGGCGATAATCGATCCTGTACTGGTCCCAAAAATGAGGTCAAAGTGCTCATGGAGCGGGCTACCAAGCAATGCTTCGACTTCGCGTAGCACTCCGAGCGTGTAGAAGCCCTTCGCTCCTCAGCCATCAAGACTTAGAATTCGACATGGTAGTGTTCTTTCGGGGCTGTCTTCGTGAATTTCTAACACTTCAATCCCATTTCTCAACTACCACCTAAAGTGGATACTCTATCAGTAATCACAAGATATGGGTTGTAGCTTATTTCGAGGCGCATAAGCCCTTTTCTGTTCATTCACTCTAAATGATTGAACCATGTAACAAGCTACTCCCCGCTCCCCAAAACATACCCCGAACCTACCCTCCACCCCCCAACCAAACCGTCACCCATCCGCCTCGCAACCACACAGTCGAGAGGCCCCAGCCTAGCCGACGCGATAAAGACGGGCAAGTCACGGCCAAAACCCCCCCGGACCACCTCCCGGAAGGCCGCCCCTATGTCCCAAGCAGAGCCCATCTCCGCCCCCAATCGGCTCTTGTCGTTCGGGCGCATTGTGCTGGCGGCGGGGCTCACCATCGTGGCCTATCTCTATCACACCGACCCCGGGCAGTTTGTCATTCTGGGCCGCGACACGCTGATCTTTCTGGAAGGCACATCGCGGGTCATGCAGGGCGATTTGCCCAACCATGATTTCGCAAGTCAGCTTGGCCCGGCCATGTGGGTCATCCCCAACCTGTTCCTCTCTGAGGGGCAGCTTTGGCTCACCGTGCCGGTGCTGCTGATCACGGCGACCGCGCTGGTGACGTGGCTGGCCACCGCGCTCTTGCGGCCGGGCAACCTCGCGCAAGGGCTGGCCTTTCTGGCGGTCACACTGTTTTGCGCCATGGCGATCAACGCGCCGTCGCGCTTTGGCGATGCGCCCGATATCCTGCTGTGGCACCGCATCTATTCCAACATTGCCAACACCGTTTTGATGCTGCTCACCGCGTGGATCAGCCTGCGCCTCTTGACCGACCGCGCGCCGCTGTCATGGGCCGGTGCGATCCCTTTGGGCCTGGCGCTGTTCTTGCTCATGATGCTCAAGATCACCTATTTCCTCGCGGCGCTCGCGCTGTTGGCCTGTGCGCTGCGGCCTTTGGGGCGCGATATTGCCCGCACCCTCGCGGTCTGTGGCACGCCGTTTCTCTTCACCACTGTCCTGTTTCCGGCGGTCACGATTTCCTACATCGCCGATCTCGCCTTCTCCGCGTCGATCTCTCAGAACGATCCGGGTCAGCTTCTGTCTGAGCTGCAATGGCTCGCCCAGAAATATGCGCTGCCCCTCGCCGCGCTTTTTGCGCTGGGCTTTATGGTGCTGCGGGCGGATCCTGGCCGGGCGCGCGTGCTGATGACGTTTGTCATCGCCTGCGGGATCATCACGATCTTTGTCGATTATTTCGATGCGGGTCCCACCAAGTCGGCGCCGGTTCTGGGTCTTGTGATCGGGCTGACCTATGTGGCGTTGCACCGCCCGGAATGGCCCTTGGCCTTGCTTGCGCTGATCATATTGCCCACGGCCCTGGCGCAAGACGCCTATACCAAGGCCACGGCCCTGCAGCAGAACCATGCGCTGGCCGATGCGTCCGATACGGTCACATACAACCGGTTTCGCATTGATATGCAGCCCGGCCTTGTCAGCTACATGCGCACGGCCGAGGCCGCGTTTGCGCATCTCGATCAAACCCTGTCAGAGGCCTGTGTCACGCGCGGCTACATGGTGGCCGATCTGGTCAACCCGTTCAGCGCGCTTTTGGCCCGCCCGGGGGCCAGCACGGACACGCTCTGGATCCATGACGGGTTGACCGTGTCGCGCGACCAGCCAACCCCGTTTGAAAAGATGACAGGGCAGGCGGCGGTCGTGATGGTGCCCAAGGTGCCGCTTTGGCCTGCGGCCACCGACTTTGTGACACAAACCTACGCGGATGACCTCGCCGCCCAAATGGTCACGTTCGAAAATGACGGCTGGGTCGTCTACCGCGATCCGGACTGCGGTTAGGATCAAGCGCTATACGGTCCAGAGGATCACGATCTGCGCGACGCCCGTCGCCCCCACCAGGACCATCGTCAGCATCCGCAAAAGGCCCAGATTGCGCGCCTTGACCACCTTGCCGTAGTGCGACGTGCCGGTCGCCTCATCCATGTCATCGCGCAGAACGGACACATCTTCCAGCGCGGTCGCCCCGCCAAGCGCCCCAAAAAGCGTGATGGTCACAATCAACAGGGTCATGGGCACGGCCACACCCTCAGCCCCGAACCCGATGATCGCAGCCGTCGCCGCCAATCCGTAAAACGTGGTGCGCATCACATCGCCATATTGGCCTGTCCGCGCGATCTGTAACTGCATCCGAAGCTCTGAATTCACCCTGATCCCTCCCGGTCTTTGGAGCTCACCACGCTAGCGCAGCGTGCAGCCCGGGTCGAGACGAACAAAGCCCTCGACAAGAAACCGCTTGAGCGGCGGCGCAAGGGCTGCAAAACATCCCCCATGACCCATCCCACGCCCGACATCATCCAAGCCCATGTGATGGATGTGTATCGTCACATTTTTCCCGATGACAGCATCGACACGGACAGCGATTTTTTCGATCTCGGCGGTGACAGTTTGTCGGTCGTGACCTTCTGCGCCCTGCTCGAAGAAAAGCTGGGGCAAGAGGTGCATCCGTCCGTGATCATCTATTTCCCCACGGTTGAGGATCTGACCCAAGAGCTCGCCACCAAGCTCAGCACCGGGGCGTAACTCACAGATCGCTCTGCGCGGTCCAAGGCCTGTCGCGGAACCAAAAGCTGATAATGCGTTTCACACCTTTCGTCACCGGACAGCCCTGATGCATGCTGAGATGATGCACTTTGGCGCTGCCATGCTTGGTGTTTTGCCAAAAGGCCAGCGTGCCGCGTTTGGGCGTAAGGTTCACATCCAGCCGGGGGAAGGTCGTGGCACCCCCCTCAAAATCATCATTGAGATACAAGATGGCGGTCAGGATACGCTGACTGTGGATGGCCGGGTCTGATCCTTGGCCGGTCATGGTGCCGCCAAGCGCGGAATCAAAATGCAGTTTGTACTCCCCACCTTGCTCATAGCGAATGAACTCCGGGTATTCGCAAAGCGATGGTTTGAGACGAAACAGCGCCCCCACCTTGACGGTCACAGCGTCAATCGGCGGCAGGCTGTCATGGGGGATCTTTGATTGCGTGGCGACCCGTTTTTCGTCCACCGCATGGCCGTCCAGACGGGCCACACGGGCAGGTTCAAGCGTTCTATGGGCAAGTGCGGCTTCGATCTCGTCCAGGGCGTCATCGTCTACAAACCCGTCGATGCACCCCACCAAAGGGTGCACGCTGTAAAGTGTCGCAGCCGTTGCCAATTCAAACGGGGCAGGGGGTGTAGACGCCATGAAACCATCGCCCTTTGTAAATTCTGCTGCAGGATACAAAGCTTGGCCGGCGCATACCAGCCCGGGCGCATCCCGGCTCTGTTCTATACACAGGGCCGAACTTGCGTCTAAATCCCAACATGGTCCGACCGTCTGCAAATCTTGATCTTCTGTTTTGCCAAATGCCAATGCCCGCCCGCTTTGCCGCGGCGCGGGAGGCGGGCTTTGACCGGGTGGAGGTGCCAAGCCCCTATGCCATGTCCATTCCTGAACTTGATCACACCCTGCGGCGCCATGATCTTCGGCTTGCGGCCATCGCGACGCCCATGGGCAATGCGACTTTGGGGGAATGCGGGTTCATGGGCGTGCCGCGCCGCATTGCCGATTTTCGCAAGGGCTTTCTCAAGGCCGTTGAGTATGCCGAGGCGCTGGAGGTGGAGGTCATTCACCTCATGGCTGGCATTGCGGAGCGTCCGCGCAGTGACAAGATGCTCAAGCGCAATCTGGCTTGGGCGGCCTACACCGCGCCGGGGCATATTCTCACCTTGGGGCCGCAGGATCCTGTCGCCTGGCCGGGCTATGCCGTCGATAGCCTGTCCTACGCGCTGGATCTGATCGACTGGATCGGCGCGCCTAACCTGATGCTGTCTCTCAACACCCGCGCTGAACCGAACCCCTGCGCCACCTGGCAAAGGTATGGCCCCCGCACAGCCCATGTTCAGCTGAGCGGCGCTATGGGCGATGATACCCTGCTCCGCGCCATGACCGAGGGTGGATTTGACGGCGTGCTCAGCCCGGCCCGCGCGGATTAAAACCGCTCGACCCAGGGCCTGAGCGTCAATTCATTGGACCACGCCGTGCGCTCTTGTCGGATCAGCCCCAGATAGGCCCGCGCGATGGCATCCGGGTCCAGCATACTGTCCGGGTTGTCTGCAGCGTCCACACGCTCCGGCCGGTCAGGGTTGCGAATGCCGCCATCAATATTGATCCAGGCTACATGAATGCCCTTGGGGTGCAGCTCCCGCGCCATGCTTTCGGCCAGACCCCGTTGAGCGAATTTGCCCATGGCAAAGGGCGCGGATTGGGCAAAGCCCTTAACCCCCGCCGACGCGCCCGTGAACAGGATCGTCCCGCGCACACCGTGCTTTGGCGCGCTGGCCAACATCCGTTTCGCCGCCGCCTGACCTGTCAAAAAGGCCCCAAACCCCGTGATCTCCACCGCGCGGCGCACCGCCTCCGGGTCAAGCTCCGCAATCGGGCCGCGCACCCGCGCAGACGGGTTGTAAACCACCACGTCCGGCGCGCGCTCCAACCCTTTAAAAAGCGCCGCAACCGCCGCTGGATCAGACCCATCCAACGCCACCGCCTGTGCGCCCGTCTCCTCGGTCAGTGCGGTGAATTTCGCGGTGTCCCGCGCGGCCAGAACAAGGTCATAGCCTTCACTCGCCAAAAGCCGCGCCAAAGCGGCCGACAGCCCCGATCCCACGCCCACAATGACGGCCAGTGGCGTCATCTCAATCCACCATCATCTCGTCCGAGGGGATCACCTCAAAAAACTGCCCGCCGGACCACAGCCCGAACCAGCCATCCTTGTGCGCGCCAATCTCCACCAACCGGTAAAAGCTTTTGCGATCAATCAGCGCCTCAAGCCCCGCGCGCACCATCACATAAGGTGACGGCTCCCCCGTTTCGGGGTCGCGCACCACGCGGATCGGATTGTCCGCTCCGGCCACCACCGTGTCATCCACATTGGTCTCAAAGGTCAGGACCTGCGCCTCGCCCGTCCCCTCCCAATTCACATCAATGGCCACAAACGGCGCATCATCGACCGTGATGCCCACCTTCTCCACCGGCGTGACAAGGAAATACTTGCCGTCCTCGATCTTCAGGATCGTCGAGAACAGCCGCACCAACCCCGGCCGCCCGATCGGCGTGCCTTCATAGAACCACGTGCCATCCCGCGCGATGCGCATATCGATGTCACCGCAAAAATCCGGGTTCCACAAATGCACCGGCGGAAGGCCCCTTCCTTGGGCAGATTTTGCCGCCGTTGCGAGACTTTCTGCTGACGGTGTCGTGATTTGTGCTTTGCCCATTGCCATTGCCACTTATGTCTAAGGATAGTTCACTATGAATATAGACCGTATGGAGGGTTTGCCATGGCCGATGATGCTGATCTTTTGAAAGGGATCGAAGCGCTGGAAGAAAAGCTGGCTTTGGCGCGGGCGTCGATCACCAAACGCTTCATCGGACAGCCGCAGGTGGTGGAGCTGGCGCTGTCGGCCATGCTGTGCGGCGGCCATGCCTTGCTGATCGGCCTGCCGGGCCTGGGCAAGACCCGCCTGGTGGAAACGCTGGCCACGGTGATGGGCCTCAATTCCAACCGCATTCAGTTCACGCCCGATCTGATGCCCGCCGACATCCTAGGCTCTGAAATTCTTGAGACGGGCGAAGACGGCTCGCGCGAATTCAAATTCATCGACGGCCCGATCTTTTGTCAGCTTCTCATGGCCGATGAGATCAACCGCGCCAGCCCCCGTACCCAATCCGCCTTGTTGCAAGCCATGCAGGAACGCCGCGTGACGGTCGCGGGCCAGGATCGCCACCTCGATCCGCCCTTCCACGTGCTCGCCACGCAAAACCCCATTGAACAAGAGGGCACCTACCCTCTGCCCGAGGCGCAGCTTGACCGCTTCTTGGTGCAGATCGATGTGCCATACCCTGATCGCGACACAGAGCGTGACATCCTGCTCGCCACCACCGGCGTGAGTGAAGAAGAGGCCCATCAGGTCTTTAGCGCCGAAGACCTCATTGAGGCGCAAACCCTTCTGCGGCGGATGCCCGTGGGGGAGGCGATCATGGATCAGATCCTCGATCTCGTGCGCGCCTTCCGCCCGCGTGACGGCTCCGCCAGCCAAGAGGTGCGCGAAAACGTGGCCTGGGGCCCGGGCCCGCGTGCCGCGCAGGCGCTGATGTTGACCGTGCGGGCGCGCGCCATGTTGCAGGGCCGTCTGGCACCCGATGCCGATGATGTCGCCGCGATGGCCGGGCCTGTTCTGCGCCACCGCATGGCGCTCAGCTTTGCTGCCCGCGCCAGTGGTCAGGATTTGGATACGCTGATCGCCCAGACGGTCACCAGCATCACCAAGGTTGAGGCCGCCGCGTGAGCCAAGCCGCATCTCTGCGCGCCCGGTCAGAGGCACAGGCCGCCCGCCTGCCGCCTCTTTTGGCGCGGGCAGAGCATTTGGCCGGCACGGTCCTGCTTGGCGAACACGGGCGGCGCAGGCCGGGCTTGGGCGATGATTTCTGGCAATACCGCCCGGTGCAGCCCGGCGATGAACGCCGCTTTATTGATTGGCGCCGCTCGGCCCGGTCTGACGCGCAATTCGTGCGCCAGCGGGAGTGGCAGATTGCCCAAACCGTGGCCATCTGGGTGGATAACGCGGCCTCCATGCGCTTCACCTCACAAGACGATCTGCCTGAGAAATCCGACCGCGCGCGCCTTCTGGCGCTGGCCGTGGCCATCCTGCTCAACCGCGCGGGCGAACGGGTGGGGCTGGCGGGCACCTCTCTGCCGCCCAAGCGGGGCGAAGGGCAGTTGATGCGCCTCGCGGAGGCGTTCAGCCAAGAAGAAGATCGCGATTACGGCCAGCCTGAGACGACCGGCATGATGGCCCATGGTCGCGCGCTTTTTGTGTCCGATTTCATGGGCAATATCGATGCCGCCAAAACCGCCCTGACCGAGGCCGCAGATCGCGGCATCCAAGGCGTGCTGTTGCACCTGCTCGACCCGGCGGAAGAGGCGTTTCCCTATCGCGGGCGCACCATTTTCGAAAGTGTGGGCGGCACCATCGCCCATGAAACGCTCAAGGCCTCGGACCTGCGCGATCGCTACCTCGATCGCCTTGCCGCGCGCAAGGATGAGCTGCGCCGCCTTTGTGCTGCCACCGGCTGGCAATACGGGCTCAGCCACACGTCTGACAGCGCGCAATCCACGCTCCTGTGGCTTTATCGTGCCTTTGACGGGGGGCCGCAGCAATGATGATCGGCCCCATAGGCTTTGCCGCACCCTGGCTTTTGATCGCACTTGCCGTGTTGCCGATCCTCTGGATCATTTTGCGCGCCGTGCCGCCCGCGCCCATTCGTCGGCGCTTTCCGGGCGTGGCGCTGCTCTTGGGGCTTAATGACGATGACACGGTCACGGATCGCACGCCCTGGTGGCTCTTGCTGTTGCGCATGTTGGCGGTGGCCGCTCTGATCATTGGCCTCGCGGGCCCCGTGCTGAACCCCCAAGCAGATCCCAGCGAACGGCGCACCGGGCCGCTTCTCATTGTCATGGATGCCACCTGGGCCAGCGCCCGTGATTGGCCTTCCAAGACCGATCTCATCGACACCATGCTGGCCGAGGCCGGGCGAGAGGCTCGCCCTGTCGCGCTCTTGCGGCTCAGCGATCCCGAAGCGCCGGTCTTTCAATCGGCGGAGGCCTGGCGCACCCGTCTCACCGGGCTGGCGCCGGAGCCCTGGTCGCCCAAACCGGTCGATCTGGCGGGCGTGGCCGAGACCCTCGGGGACGAGGCGGTTGAAACCCGGTGGTTCTCCGATGGTCTGGCCCGCCCGGGCCGTGAGGCGCTGCTGAGCGCGCTGCAGGATCGCGGTCAAGTCACCGTCTACGAAAGCCCCGTGCCCATCATCGCCCTCTCGCCTGCCACGGTCAGCGATGGCATCCTGACCCTGACCGCCGCCCGCGCCACTCCCGGCACCGCGCGTGAGATCACGGTTGAGGCCCATGGCCGCGATCCATCTGGCGCCGAACGCTTGCTGGCCACGCTGCACTTGCAATTTGACGAAGGCGCAACCGTGACAAGCGGCGAGCTTGCTTTGCCCGCCGAACTCCGCGCACGCCTCACCCGGTTTGAGATTGGCGGCCAACGCCACGCGGGCGCTGTGACCCTCACCGATGACAGTCTGCGCCGGCGCGAAGTCGCCCTGATCGGCGGGCGTCAGGATCGCGAAGGTCTGCAACTTCTCTCGCCGCTGCACTATCTCGAACAGGCGCTTATCCCCTCCGCGGACCTGCTGGATGGGGCGCTGTCGGATGTTCTGCCCGCCAACCCGGATGTGATTGTTCTGGCGGATGTGGCCACGCTGTCAGAGGCCGAAGAGGCCTTGATGCAAGATTGGGTCGAAGGCGGCGGGCTGCTTTTGCGCTTTGCCGGGCCGCGCATCGCCGCCAGTGATCTGTCGCGCAGCGAAGAAGACCCGCTGATGCCCGTGCGCCTGCGCGCAGGTGGCCGCACGGTCGGCGGCGCCATGAGCTGGGGAGAGCCCAAATCCCTCGCGCCCTTTTCTGAGGACAGCCCGTTTTTCGGCCTGATGACGCCCGATGAGGTGACCATCTCCGCGCAAGTCATGGCCCAACCTGATCCCACGCTCGCCTCTCGCGTGATCGCACAGCTGGCTGATGGCACACCGCTGGTCACGCGCAAGCGCATCGGCTCCGGTCAGGTCGTGCTTTTCCACGTGACCGCCAATGCCGAATGGTCCACCCTGCCGCTGTCGGGCCTTTTCGTGCAAATGCTGGAACGGCTCGCTGTCTCCTCCGCCGTGGCCCTGCCGGATCTCAGTGAGATGCAAGGCACCACCTGGCAACCGGTGCAGGTGCTCGACGGGTTTGGCCGGTTGGACGAGGCGGGTACGCTCGCCGGTGTGCCCGGAGAACGGCTCATCACCGATCCCATCGGCCCGGAGTTGCGCCCCGGCTTGTATGAAGGGCCAGACCGCCGGCTCGCTCTCAATGTCGTGACCGCAGACACCGTGATTGAACCGGCCACCTGGCCTGCCGGTGTGCCTGTCCTGGGCCTTGCACGCCCCAATGAGGCCCCGCTGGGCGGTTGGCTTTTGGCCGGCGCTTTGCTTCTCTTGCTAACCGATATCATCGCCTCGCTCGCCCTCTCTGGTCGCCTGATGCCTATGCGCGCGGCGGCGGTGCTGCTGGCGGGTCTCATGATCTCGCACCCCGCCGACGCCCAGGACAAACCCGCACTTGCCACGGCTGAGGTGGTCCTCGCCCACGTCCTGACCGGCGTGGATGCCATCGACAACACCGCTGAGGCCGGCATGCGCGGCCTGGGTCAAACGCTGTTTTTCCGCACCTCGGTGGAGCCGTCAGAGCCCATCGGCGTCAATCTCGAAACCGATGATCTGTCGGTCTATCCGTTCCTTTACTGGCCCGTCACCCCCGAACAGCCCACACCCTCGGCTGAGGCCTATTCCAAGCTGAACGCCTATCTGCGCACCGGCGGGATGATCCTGTTTGACACCCGCGACGCCAATGTCGCAGGCTTCGGCGCGTCCTCGCCCAATGGTCAAAAACTGCAGCGCCTCGCCCGCGCCCTCGACATTCCGCCGTTGGAGCCGATCCCCGAGGATCACGTGCTCACCCGCACCTTCTACCTGCTCCAGGATTTCCCCGGTCGCTTCTCCGGCCGCCAGGTCTGGGTTGAGGCCGCGCCTGCCGATGCCGAACAGGTCGATGGTATGCCTTTCCGCAATCTCAACGACAACGTGACGCCGGTGGTCATTGGCGGCAACGATTGGGCCGCCGCCTGGGCCACGGACGAGACCGGCAATCCCCTATTCCCCGTGGGCCGCGGCTTTGCCGGAGAGCGCCAGCGTGAGATCGCCTATCGCTTTGGCGTCAACCTGGTGATGCATGTACTGACCGGAAATTACAAATCCGATCAGGTCCATGTGCCTGCCCTGCTTGATAGGTTGGGCCAGTGAGCACGACGATCCTCTTTGATCCGCTCCTGCCCTGGTGGGTGATCGGCCTTCTGGGCGGGGTGTTGATCATCGGCATCGCCCTCGCGGTGATGCGCGGTCTGTCCGGTTGGGCCTATCGCGGGCTGGCGGGGCTCGTGATCCTCGCCGCTTTGACCAGCCCTGTCTACCAACAAGAAGAGCGTGAACCGCTCACCGATATCGTTGTGATGATCGAGGATGAAAGCGCCAGTCAAACCCTGGGCGACCGCGCTGCAATGGCCGCCCAAGCCGCCGAGGATCTCGCCGCCCGGATCGAGGCGCGCGACAACACGGAGCTGCGCCGCGTGCGCGTCTCGGACGGTCTCGACAACACCGGCACCCAATTGATGACCGCCCTCTCTGAGGCCCTGGCCGAAGAGCCGAGCGCGCGGATCGCCGGGGCCATTGTCCTGTCTGACGGGCGTCTCCATGACATTGAACGCGCCCCTGATATGCCTGCACCGCTGCACCTTCTGCACACCGGCCGCGACACCGATTGGGATCGCCGCCTGGTGGTGGAAAACGCACCAGCCTTTGGCATTCTCGACGAAGAAATTTCCATGACCTTGCGCATCACCGATGTGGGGAATGCGCCCGAGGGCGTCACAACCGTGCCCGTGGACATCTCGATCGATGGCGACACGCCACAGCGCTTCCAGGTGCCGCTGGATCAAGGCATCGAATTGCCGGTGGTCCTGCCTCATGGCGGGCGCAACGTGCTGCAATTTTCCACCCCCGTGGCCGAGGGCGAACTGACCGACCGCAACAACACCGCCATTGTGCAAATCAACGGCGTGCGCGACAGGTTGTCGGTGCTCCTCGTCTCGGGGGAGCCGCATCCCGGCGGGCGTACGTGGCGCAACTTGCTGAAATCCGACAGCTCGGTGGATCTGGTGCATTTCACCATCCTGCGACCGCCAGAGAAACAAGACGGCGTGCCTGTGCGGGAGCTGTCCCTGATCGCGTTCCCCACGCGTGAGCTGTTTCTGGAAAAGATCGAAGATTTCGATCTGATCATCTTTGATCGCTACAAACGGCGCGGGATCCTGCCCTCGGTCTATCTCGACAATGTGCGCAACTATGTCGAAAACGGCGGCGCGGTTCTGCTCGCCGCGGGCCCCGATTTCGCCAGCGCCGAAAGCCTCTATCGCACGCCGCTGGAATCCATCATTCCCGCCCGCCCGACCGCGCGGGTGATCGAAAACCGCTACTTGCCCAGCGTAACCGATCTGGGCGAACGGCATCCTGTCACCTCTGGTCTCTCACCCGATGAAACGGAAACCTGGGGCCGTTGGCACCGCCACATTGAGGTGGCCGATGTCACCGGTGACGTGGTCATGACCGGGGCCGAGGATAACCCGCTTTTGATCCTTGATCGGGTGGGGGAGGGGCGCGTGGCGCTTTTGGCGTCCGATCACGCATGGCTTTGGAATCGGGGGTATGAGGGCGGTGGCCCACAGCTTGAATTGCTGCGCCGTCTGGCCCATTGGATGATGAAAGAACCCGAGCTTGAGGAAGAGGCGCTGTGGGCGGAGGCCACGGGTCAGGAGATGCGGATCATCCGCCGGTCCCTCACCGAAACCATCGGCCCTGTCGTCGTCACAACCCCGTCGGGTGAGAGTTTCGAAATGGAGTTGGAAGAGACCACGCCAGGCCGGTTTGAAACCACTTATACCGGGGCAGAACTCGGCCTCTACCGCATCGAAAACGGCGATCTCAGCGCGGTGATCGGTCTTGGTCCGTCCTCGCCCGTGGAATTCGAAGACACCATCGCAAGTGCAGACCCGCTTGAAGATCTGATGACCGCAACGGGCGGTGGGGCTTTGGCCCTCGAAGACGGGGTGCCGCGTTTGCGCTCTGTTCGGCCTGGGCGGCCTGCGATCGGGCGCGGTTGGATCGGCATCACCCCGCGGGGCGCCTATGAGACCCGGGCGGTGATGCAACTGCCGCTTTTGCCCGCGTGGTTGGTCTTGCTGCTCAGCGCCGGTTTGGTGCTTGCCGGTTGGCTCCGCGAAGGCCGGCGGTAAAGCGCAGCATTTTCTTCGAAGAAAATGCGCAGAAAATGGGAATTTTCTGACGGCCGTTCTCTACCGTTTGACCTCAATCCGAAACAGCTGATCTGACCAGCCGTGGACAGAGCAACGCCCGCGCACAAAAACCTCTTTCGTGCCGTCGGGGATCACAACGCCACTGATGGAGCGTGTGAAAGGCTGCTCATTGACATGCGGGTGCATCAATTCCCGAAAGGCCAGCACGTTGCCTTGGGCATCCTGCACCTCCCACCCATCCGCATAGTGATCCCAGCCGGTATCGGGGTGCTCCACCGTCACGTGAATATTCCACAACATGCCAACCTGCTGCATCCGCACCTCAAGAACCGCCGCGTCATGGGCGGCCACAGAGGTGGTCATCAGACCAACAAAGACCAAGGGGAGGATCCGTTTCATGATCTCAATATAGTCGGAATTGATCCCTCACACACTCACTTCTTTGTAAGAAACGCGTAACCTTTTGCCAAAATCCAAGTGACCCCAAATTGGGTTTTGGCCGCCCAAATTTAGCCCCAAAATGGGGGTACTCACCTCAAAACCGGTTTTGGAGAGCTCATGTTCCGCACCCTCGCAACCCTGGTCTGCACCCTGATGCTGGCCACGTCCGCCACGTCTGACACGGCCTTGAAACGTCTGGACACAGGCGATGACAGCCGCGGCTGGGAGGCGGTGGGCAAGCTCAATCTTAACGGGCGCGGGTTCTGCACCGGCGCGCTCATTGCGCCTGATCTGGTGCTGACAGCGGCCCACTGCCTCTATGACAAAACCACGGGTCAGCGGATCGACCATGGCAAGATCGAATTCCTCGCAGGTTTCCGCAATGGCCGCGCCTTGGCCTATCGCGATATACGCCGCGCCGTGATCCACCAAGACTATGATTACAACGGAAATGTCACCTCTGATCGCGTGCGCAATGACCTGGCTTTGCTGGAATTGCACCACCCGATCCAGAACACGCAGGTGACGCCTTTTGAGACCGATCAGCGGCCCCGCAAAGGCCAGGAAATCGGCGTTGTCAGCTATGGCCGTGACCGCGCGGATGCGCCGTCATTGCAAGAGGTCTGCGATGTCATGGCCCGTCAGCAGGGCGTGCTGATCATGTCCTGTGACGTCAATTTCGGCTCGTCCGGTGCGCCAATTTTCTCCTTTGAGTCCGGCGCGCCGCGCGTTGTGTCCGTGGTCTCCGCCATGGCCGAGGTCGAAGGCCGCAAGGTCTCTCTCGGTACGCAATTGCAAGAGCCTCTGAACGATTTGATGCGGGCCCTTGAGGCCGGACAAGGCGTCTTTCAAAGCTCGGCCCCGTCCATGTCCACCGCTGGTGAACGCCGCGACACCGGGGCAAAATTCGTAAAAACACAATGAAAATCATAAGGTTACTTCTGTGTCGCGTGGTGCTTGCCCTTGGCCTCGCCGCCGGGCCGTCTCTGGCCACGGCCAGTGACTTCGTCCGACTGACCGACCGTGATGACCTCTTCGGTTGGGAGGCCGTGGGCCGCGTCGATCTGGACGGGCAGGGCTTTTGCACCGGCGTTCTGATTGCCCCCGATCTGGTTTTGACGGCGGCCCACTGTGTCTATGACACCCAAGGCCAATTGATCGACGCCCAGTCCATTGCATTTCGCGCGGGCCTTCGTGATGGCGTGTCCATCGCCGAACGTCAGGGCGCCCGCGTTGTCGCCGCCCAAGGCTATGACCCAAAGGGCGGCATGACCGCGTCCAACGTGCGCAATGACGCCGCCTTGCTTGAGCTGAGTGAACCGATCCTATCCACCACCGCCGCCCCCTTTGTCATCCACGCGACAGGCCGAGCAGGTGACCGGGTCAGCGTGGTGTCCTATGGCCGAGGACGCGATGCCGCCCTGTCCTGGCAGCGCGATTGCGGTGTGCTTTGGCAAAACCAGGGCATCCTTGCCTTTGACTGTTCCATCACCTTTGGCACCTCTGGCGCGCCCGTGTTCTACCGTGATGGTCGCCGGGCCCGTATCCTGTCCTTGGTCAGCGGCGGTCGCGTGCAAAACGGAGAATTCACGACCGCTTGGGGGATGGAGCTGCCTTCCCTCGTAGACCAGTTGAAACGCGACCTGCGCGCCTTGCCCAACCCCGCCGCCTCCGGCGCACGCTTTGAATCCGTCGGCGGCCTACGCGGCGGCAACGCCGGCAACCGCAGCGGCGGGGCGAAATTTTCCACCGTCGGCGGGTCTTGAAACGCCTAAAACTGCTCCCCACATTTGGGTCATCGGCGCCGCAGAGAGGGTCGATTTGAAGAACCGCCTGTCCCATGTGGGAAGGCAAATATAGTTGTCGCTCAACGGAGGATAACCCATGCGAAACTTTGATTTGGCACCGCTTTACCGTGCCACAATTGGCTTTGATCAGATTGCGGACATGATGGATCGTGTCCTTGCAACGGACCTCAATCAGCCGACCTATCCCCCTTATAACATTGAGAAAACCGCGGATGACGCTTATCGCATCTCGATTGCCGTCGCAGGCTTTGCTGACGCCGATCTGTCGGTGGACGTGAAGGAAAACGCGCTGGTTGTCTCAGCCCGCAAGGCCGATGAAGACCAGAACCGCACATACCTGCATCGCGGCATCGCGACCCGTGCGTTTGAACGCAAGTTTCAGTTGGCCGACCATGTCCGCGTGACCGGTGCGAGCCATGCTGACGGCATGCTGCATATCGATCTGGTGCGCGAAGTGCCTGAGGCGCTGAAGCCTCGTCGCATTGAGATCCTCAGCGGCAATGCGGTTGAAAAAGACGTGGTTGACGCGAAAGCCGTCAACTAATCGATCCTGAAATCTGAATGAAGAAGCCCCGGGGCGCGCGTGTCGCTCCGGGGTTTTTTGATTTCTGTAACATTTGCACATCGCGTTGAAATGGTTGAATTTCTCACCCGTCACCGCCTGCATTTCGCCTGACGTGATCACGAACGACGTCAAGGTGAAGTGACCCAGTGTAACCTGATTTGCCCTTCAATGCCGCGTGGCGCGCTTATATTCGGCTCACACGCACTGCATACGAAGGAATACACAAATGACCCTCTCCCGCCGTCAATTCGCAGGCCTCACCCTGGCCTCCGCTGCCACGCTCGTCCTCGCCAAACCGTCCTTTGCCGGGGACACCCGACAAGGGGAGCTTTCTGGCCGTCAGGGATACAATGTCAAAGGCACGGTGCAGGTGAAAACCGATGGTGGAAAGACCACCGTTACCCTTGCCAGCAACTATGTTTTTGACCCGTCCAAGAACCCGCCAGACATCAAGATCGGGTTTGGCAGTGGTGAGAAATACGCCAAGGGCACCAAAATACATGACAAGTTGACGGTGAAATCCGGCGCTGCGTCGTTCACGGTGCCCGCAGGGATCGACACGGACAAATACGATGAGCTTTACATTTATTGTGAGCGGTTCTCGGTCATTCTGGCCGTCGCGCCGCTGACGTAAATCGCCTTCAGGACCGTGTAGAAAGGCCGCCATGATCGGCGGCCTTTTGGCGGAGCGACCTCATGTATGATCAGGACTCATTTTTCGATCTCACGCCGCTGGGTCAATTGGGTTTGGCCTGCCTGAGTGCTGTTCTGTTTGCCGCCATGACCTATGCCGCGTGGCGACTTTTGCGGGCCCGCCCGGTTTGGCTCCGGCCCTTGGGCGCTTTGATCCTGTTTTACGGGTTTGTCTGGATCTCACCGCAGGTGTACTATCAATACTTCCATCTGCTCTTTGAGTTTCTGCCCGATCAGTGGGTGATCTTTCCACCGCCCAATCCCCTTGACGCATTGACCCTTCTTACCTTTTCGGGGCCGCCGTCTTTGTCGGCCCATGGTCAGGGGGTGCTGGGTTGGGTGATGATCGCGGTGCCTTGGCTCAGTCCGCCCCGCAAAGCCTGAGGCCCTGCGGGGCGCAAGGGGCCTCTACTGCTCGAGGCTCTCTGCCAGACGCATTAGGCGCACCGCTTCTGCGCGGTAGCCGAACGCATCGTCGCCCTTGGCCGCGTTGGCCAACTCGATGGCTTGCGCGTATCCCCAGTCACCGAGGTAGGGACCGTCGGTCAAAAGCTGCCCAAAGCCTGCGATGGCCATGGCAAAACGCATGTCGGTGGACACCTCACCGCCAAGAGCGATGGGGGTTTCAATGAGCTGGCTCACATCCTCACCCGGCGCCTTGTAGCGCAGCTTGAAAAAGCCCAGCTCTTCACTGCTTTCGGTGGCCGAGGCCTCTCCGTACCGCAGCGGATCATTGAAAACAGCAGGGGATCCCACCGGCGTGATCTCATAGAGGGCCGTGACCGAATGGCCCGCACCGATATCGCCCGCATCCACCTTGTCGTTGTTGAAATCCTCACGATTGAGCGCGCGGGTTTCATAACCGATCAGACGGTATTCAGCGATCTGGCCAGGGTTGAATTCCACCTGGATCTTCACGTCATTGGCAATCGGGA
>ERZ1740070.937-NODE-937-length-18846-cov-5.353840_pt1 | contig 18846 bp, 14 predicted proteins | sample MGYA00581734_ERZ1740070 | MGnify/ENA primary metagenome ERZ1740070 (study PRJEB43018, sample SAMN04849744) | marine metagenome | isolation source: floating plastic debris | place: Pacific Ocean | collected 2008-09-01 | study: EMG produced TPA metagenomics assembly...
CTGGAGGTGAAAACCTGCGAGATCACATCCTTGGAGCGTTTGGCGAACGTGTAATAGGACGACCGCAACAGCATGCGAAGCCCGGTTGGGTCATAGTTCCAAACGGTGCCTGCCTTGGTGGTGTTCAAATGCTGCACAAGTGCGGTGGTGGCCCGATCCAGATAGCTGTCATGCACCCGTGCAATCCGGTCCGTGAAGGCGCTGTGCAGCGCGTTCAGACCTGTGTCCAGCGCGGCACGGCTCTCGCGCTCCAGCGTGGCAAAGCGCTCTTCCGCGGCCTCAGGATCAATCGGCTTGGGCGGTGTGCCGTCCGCGCTGGTATCGGCGCGAAGGTCGGACATCTTGAGCCCGCCCATGAGGTTTCGTGCGCTGCGGGCAATGGATTGAAGCGCCGTGCGACCTGCACCAGCGGCAACCCGTTCGGCCACCGCTTGCTGCAACTGTGACACGCCGCTGAGGTGCCAGACGATTTCCTCTTCCGACAGACCGTCCGGCAGGCTGCCCAGCTGCGACCGGGTGTAGTTCAGCAACGCATCCGCGCTGTCCGCTGACAGCTCTGTCATCTGCCCGCGGAGCACATGGCTCGCCCAATCTGCACTGCCAAAGAGGATATCGGCATCAGCAGGGCCTTGGTGCTCTTTCAGAGTGGCGGCGATGCTGGCCTGAATTTCCGGCACTTGGGTGGCCGGATCGGCAAGCTCATCAATGCGGTTGACGAAGATGATCACATCGCGCGACTGCAGGTTCGAAATCAGCCGCACCAGCGCCAGATCCACTGTCGACAACGCCTGATGCGCGGCCAACACAACCACGCAAAGCTGACTGCCACGGATGGCCTTCATCGTGATCTGTTCGCGCACAAGAAACGTGTCGTTCACGCCGGGCGTGTCGCGCAGGCAAAGCTTGGTCGGCGCGGCGTCATGGGCCATGTGAATATGCGCAGATTTGGTGATGTCGGCAAAGCGCCCGCGATCGCGCGAGGTGTCGGTGTCATCCTCGAACGCGTCACCAAGGCAGACATACCGCTCAATCAGATCGCTGTCGAAATAGCTGTAATCATGGTCTTGCCCCAACAGCATTTCAAACTTGCTGCCCAGACGTTTCTTGGATTTCTCTTGCAGGGCGGTGACCTGTTCGGTGACACGGGCCAATTCGCTATCAGCACCGGCACGGCGGGCCAGTTCGCCAATGCGCCCGCCGCCCTTGACCAATCGGTCCCAATCGGTGCGGCCCAGAAACTCAAAGCGCGCTTTGTTTTGCGCCGGCGTCATCTTTGGGTCCAGATGCAGCGACGTGACCACGGATGTCCACGGGTTCACATCCGAGGGCAACAGCCCCGGCATCCCGATCATCGCGTTGACCAAAGAGGTTTTCCCGGCCTTAACCTGTCCGATCATGGTGATGGCGGGTTCCACATCTGCCAGCCGCGCTTGCAACTTTCGGGTGCGTTCAATCGTGGCCCGGTCGCCCACCTTGATCAAATTCTCCAAAACCGCGCCAAGCGCATCTCGCTCTGCGGCCATGGGCGCCAAGGCCGTCATGGCCTGTCGCATCAAATCAAGACGCGGGGAAGGGCCGGCAGGTGCGGTGTCAAAATCTGCAATGTCGGTTTCAATGTTCATCTGATGCGCGCTCAACCCATGACGTCAGGAGGTTTCGGACAAGTGATTTCCGTTAAAACTAAGCGCGAATTTTGTTAGAAATGCGGCTAACTCGGGTTATTGATCTGGCCGTCAGGGGCAGCATCAGCCCTGGATCAGGCCGCCATTTCGAATTCTTGTTTGATCTGAAGCATCAGATTGACCGCATCCTCTGCGGCCCCGTCGGTGTTTTCCAGCGTCATCAAAAGTAAAATGTCCGCAGCGTCGAGGGCGGCCGCATGGGCCAGCGCTTGGGCCGCGCCAAGGGGGGCGTCATCGGCGATCATATCAACCAGAGTGTTGGCCGTCTCAAGACAGCGTTCGACGATCTTGCCCGGCGCAAATGGTCCAAACTCTTCGATATCGATCAGCATGTCCCGGGCCTGTTGCCGCACGTAATCCGCACCCGTTTTCATGATCGGGGAGGGGCTGCCCACCGTCGCGCCATCCGGCACCCTGACGGGCAAGGAGGGCGGACGCGCCGCGCGGTTTTCAAACCTGCTGAGGAAGATCTCCGCGTGATCCAGATCGGCCTGACGGCCCTGGTCAACCCGGCGAAAGATCTCTTGGCGCAGGGCTGCGATGCCACAGGCCTTGGCCACGGTATCTGCATTTGGCCGCTTGGCGTGTTCTGCCTCCAGCGCGGGACGCGCGGCGACGGGTGCAATGATGGAAAACCCTGTGCCATCTCGGTCAAAGGCCTGTTCCAAACGGGCGGCCAACACGTCCTTGGCCAAGGTGTCCGCTTGCGTCAGCACCAGCATCGCGTGGTCCTTGCGGTTGGCGGGCACGCGCGACCAGATCTCTTTTTCGACCCCGTCAAAATTCCGGCTGCACCAGATCGGAATTTCACTGCGCTCAGCGGCCCAAGGTGCCGCGGCGGACAGTTCGGCTGCGCTGCCATCGGTGACAACTTCCAACACCCGCAGCTTTTCCAGCGCGGGGCAGGGGTGTTCCACCTCCACAAACAAAGGCTCCTGTGTAAGAACCTCTTCGAGCTGCGCCGTTGTCACCTCTTGGTGCGTGCCATCCTCCAAGGTGACGCGCGCTTTTGGAATGGGCCCGTAGCCCAGCTCATAACTTGGGGCATTGCCGTTCAAGGCGGGCACGTCTGATCCCAATAGCGCGCGGATCAGGGTTGTCTTGCCTGCCTCGGGCCGCCCCAAAAAGGACAACCGTACAGGAGAGGCCAATCGCTCCGCCAAGGCGCGCCCCGACAGGCGCAGCCGGTCCGGGAGGTCAGCGTGATCGAGGGTGGTCTGAAGGCGCGCGAGCACGTCTGCGCGGGTGGTCCCCTGCACGGCGTCTGGCATCAGTCAGCTGCGCCGGGTGCCACCGGCAACAAGCGCGCCAGGCCTTGGCGCAACTTGGGCAAACGACGGCGGCCTCGTTTGGCTCGCGCTTTTTCGGCCTCGGCCAATTCAATGATCCCGTCATCTGGTTTCACCTTCGCGTGCTGTTTTGCGACGGTGTGACAGACCTTGATCACGATCAAGCTGACATTGTCCTGATCAGGATCGTTGCGGTGTTCGATCTCGTGCAGCAATTCTTCGGCGATGCGGTCACTGCTGTCGTTCGCATGGCGGGTGATGATGTCGCGTATCTGGACATGAGACAGGGTTTGCAGCCCGTCACTTGCCGCGACCACGATATCGCCGTCAAAAAGTTGTGTGGGCGTGTCCGGACAATCGATCTTGGAGATCGGGCTGCCCACCAGGACAGAGGTCAGGCAATTGCGGTCTGGATGATCCCGCCCACCGATTTCGCTCAGCAACCCCGTGCGCACCATCAGGTCGATATGCGGCGCCATGGAGTGATCTTCATTCAATTGGCGCAGATGCCCGCTGCGATGCAGGTAAAGCGGGCTGTCACCCACGGAGAGCCAAAACAGTTCATCGCGCAAAAGCACCGGCACCGTGAGGGTCGCACCCATGCCATGGGCCTCTGGTGCCCCTCTGGCAATGTCACCCACGCGGGCGTTCGCAACCTCTGCGGCCCCTTGCAAGATCTCTTGCACACGCCCGCGAAACGCGCCGGGGTTGCCACTGTGCAATTTCAGTTCGCTGAACACTTCGGTCACGACGACCTTGCTGGCGATATCGCCGGCATTGTGACCGCCCATGCCATCGGACAGCACAGCAAAACCGAGGTCCTCTCCGATCGCAAAGCTGGTCGCAATGGCGTCTTCCTGGTTGTCGCGTTGACCCAGGTAAAGCGCCGTGGCGGCCTGATATGTATAGAGCGGCCTAGCCATGGGCCTCTGGGCCATTCGTTGCGGCCTCATCATCCCAAACGAAATCGGGGCCGCAGAATGCCACGTAGCGCAGATCGGTTTCGCCGATGCGAATGACGTCCCCATCGCTCAACTGCTCGGTGGTCAGCACCGGCCGCCCATTGAGCCGCACGAGGTTCGCTTTGCCGCCATATCCCAGAAAACAGGCGTTCATCTGGTCGTCAAAGGCCACAGCCGCGTGGTTGCTGCGCGAGATCGTATCATCGCCGAAATTGAGGGTGATGGTCTGATCCAAACCGCGCCCGATGGTCGATACCACGTTTTGCAGGGTAAAGGATTTGCCGCGTCCGGGGCCCTGGGTCACGACAAGCCAACCCACCGGAAAATCCAAGCCGCCTGCGGCCTCGTCTGACACCGCATCAAAAACATCGGTCGGCGCGTCATTGGCGCCAAAGCCCATGATCCGGGTGCGGACGCGGGCCACGCTCAGGTTCCGGCGCGGTGCCAACGGGTTGGGCACTTCGAACATGTTCATGTGGTCCGGCGTGCTTGTCCCGGTATCGGTGGTCGCCGGGGCCTCACCTCGGCCGGCCGTTTCTGTGTCCGGGTCGGACACTGGCAATGTCTGCACATCTTCTTGCAATGTTGCCAGGTTCTCAGCGTCCAGATCCCAGACTTTCTTGCGCTTGGGACCTGTGGAAACCGGCGTCCGCCGCGGCGTCAGATCGGCAAGATCAGATTTGAACTCCTCAAGCTTGGGGTCGACGGGTTCCGATGCCGGTGGTTCGGACAGGGCTCTGGACGGGCGCGTCACAGGGTGGCTGACCGATTTCGACGCAGGCCGCGCGATCTTTGATTGCGGCTTCTCGGCCAGCTCACTCGGTCGCAGCGGCACGTCGCCATCGGACCGTTTGGTATCTATCAAGGTTCTGATCAGTTTCACGCGCGACCTCACGATTCCGCTTCAACGGAAGATTTTTTGGATGAAAAGAAGGACGAGGACAGCAACATCACCCCACCGAATAGCGACCGTTTCTTGAGTTTTTCAGGGTCCAGGATCGGGTTTTGTGCGCCCGGATCGGCCTCTTCAAGCAGGTCGCCGAAAATGTCATGGGTCGCTTTGCGCGCCACCGGCATGTCATTCATGGAGCGTTGATTTTGCGCCGCGATCCGTTCCCGACGCGCGGTTTCAGCCTGACGCACGGCCTGCGCTGTCGACAGATCGCTGTTGGACTTGTCGATCAGGTCCTTGATGATATCCTCCAGCCCTTCGTCCTGCTGTGCGGCGGCTTCAAGCGCTCTTTGTCGGCGCTCTTCATCCACCTGATCCAACCACAGCTTCGTGCTTTGCGGCCGGTCTTTTGGAAACAGCGCCATGGCGCGGTCGATGGCCGACAAAAAGAAACGGTCATATCCGGGAATGTCCATTGAGAGGGGCTCAAGCGGGTCCACCTCATCGGCTGCAACGGCTGATAGGCGCGTCAGGCTGTCGGGCGGGGCTATCCCTGTCAGGACATGGTAAAAGCTCGCCCCGAGCGAATAGATATCCGCCGCGTGCGTCTGTTCTGCGCCCTTGGAATAGAACTCCAGAGGGGAATAGCCTTCCTTGACGGAATCGATGGTGGACAGGGCATGGCTGGCCTTGTTCGTGACCTCGCGCGCAGCCCCGAAATCGATCAAAACAGGCTCATTGTCTTCGGTGATCAGAATGTTGTCGGGTGAGATGTCTCGGTGCAGCATGTTGCATTCATGCATGTAGACCACGGCCTCAAGCGTCTTTTTGAGGATGGATTTGACCACCTCCGGCGTCAGACGATCCGGGTCATGTTGAATGATATCCAGAAGGTCGAGCCCATTGACAAAATCAAGCGCCATGTAGGCGGTGCCGTTTTCCTCAAACACCTGATGCACACCGACGATGTTAGGGTGATCGAGCCGCGCCATGCGACGGGCCTCATGCATCAGGTTGCGCACGATGGTCTTGAAGGTCTCTTCTTCTTCCGGGGTGCGACCGATCACGCGCTTGCCTTTGCGGTGGCAGGTCAGCACCGGAAAACACTCTTTGATCACAAGTCGACGGTCCAGACTGTCGCGCGCCAGATACGTCACGCCAAAGCCGCCCGAGCTTAGGTAACACTGGATCGTGTACTGGCCGTGCAACAGTTTGTCGCCCGTGCTCAGCGCGTGGGCCGCTTCCTTTGCCCCAGCCTGAAGTTTCAGTTTCCGGTTGCTTTGCATACTCGCATTCGCTCGGCATTTGTCTTGGGCATGGTTCGCCCCGTTTCGCTCGTTAGGATCAGGTTAACCTTCTAAACATGTCCAAATCTGGGCGCAGAAAAGGAGACTTTTGCACGATTTTTGAGGGCGTTGCCGGGCTTTGGCGCGCTGCGCTTGGCCTCACCCCATCGTGACGGACTGTGACGAAGAGACGGGCGTGAAGGATGCTAGGGTCGCGCTATGTCCCTCACGAGCAGCCACTAGGACACAGACATGTTCCACCGCTTTTTCGCCGGCCTGACCCTCTTGACCGTCCTCTCCCTGCCGCAGGCACCATCCGCATCCGAAGGGTGGCAATTGCCGCTTGAGGCCGCCAGTTGGCGCACCCTAAAAGTGCCCGGTGCGCGGGAAAATCAGTTTGTGCTGCGCGGCGATGCGCTGCAGGTGATCTCAGACGGCTCTGTCTCCTTTCGGTACACAGAGCTGCCGCGTGGCGTGGTGGCACCTGCGCAATTGAGCTGGCGCTGGCGCGTGGACCGACATTCACCTCTTGCCTCACAAGCCCAGAAAGGACGTGATGACCGCCCACTAGCGATCCATGTCTGGTTTGACACCGAAGGTCGCGCCTCGCTCTTTGGCAATCTGGCCTCGCTCGCCGGGCGGCCCAAGGTGGGCCATTTGCTGACCTATGTCTGGGGGGCCACGGAACCGGCAGGCACCGTTTTGGCCAACCCCTATTACGACAAGGGCCGCGTGATCGTGGTGGTCGGCGCAGAGGGCCGCACCGGAGAGTGGGTCGAGGTGCGCCGCGACATCGTCGGCGATTACCGTCGCGCCTTTGGCATGAGCCCGGACATGTCGGCCCTGCGCTATATCGCTATTTCGGCGGATACCGATGACCTGGCGGGGCACAGCTCTGCTTTCGTGCGCGCCTTGGCCTTTCGCCTTCCTCAGTAGGTAAAAAGATGACGTAGGGTAAGCCCCTGCGTCGCTTGCTTAAAATCCCGTTTGGTTGAATAGTCGTGGCCTTGAAAGGGTGCCGGTTCAAAGTGCGCCCGACCAGGGGGATTTTGATGTCGACGACGCTTGCGGCCAACCGTGATTTGCAATTGTCACTTTTGCGCAATGTAGAGGCGTTTCGCCGTCTCGACGAAGACGTTCTGAACCAAATCGCAGACACCGCAGGCTACAAAGAGGTTCGTCGCGGTGAGATGCTGATCCGCGAGGGCGATGTGGCCGCCACGCTTTATATCGTGCTGAAGGGGCGGTTTGTCGTCCTCAAGGGCGAAGGCAAGATTGCCGAAATTTCCATGGGCGAGCCGATCGGAGAGCTTGCCTTTTTCGCGGGCGGCACCCGCACGGCGAGCGTTATGGCCGCGCGCAACTCTTCTGTCATTTCGCTCAGCAAAACCGCCTATGACGATCTGGCGGAACGCACACCGGAATTGGCCAAGGGCATCCTGCGCGCGCTGTCTCAACGTCTGGCGCAAACCATCGTGCCACGTGCCGATAACACACCGCGCCCTGGCCGTATCTGTTCGGTTCTGCCCGGTGGCGACGGTCCGATTGATGCCAGTTTCGCCAACCAGCTGCGCGAGGCTTTCAACAAGGTCGGCGACTGGGTGGTGATGGATGAAACCGCCTGTCCCGAGGCGCTCCATGACGATGAAGAGGGCATGACGGCCTGGCTCGAAGAGCAGGAAACCACCGGGCCCAACATGGTGCTGCTTTGCGTGCATGCCGAAGGCAATGACACCTGGCGTAAAGTTATCGTAGAGAATTCCGACAGTGTGATGATCGCTGTCGAAAAGACCCCGCAAGGGGGCGATGACGTGCCCATTTCCACGCTGGAGGCCGAACTGCTTGGAGGCACCTTGCGGTCCAATGTGCAGCTCGCACTCTCCCGGCAGTCATCGAGCGCACCCACAACCGCCACCGCCCGCTGGCTCACCCCTCGCGATGTGGCGCGCGATCGGGAGGCTGATTTCGCCCGTCTGGCGCGTTTTATGCGCGGCGAAGCGGTGGGCCTTGTCCTGTGCGGTGGCGGATCCTTTGGCACCGCGCATCTGGGCGTGGCCCTGGCCTTGCAAGAGCGCGGGTATGAGTTTGATTTCATCGGCGGCACAAGTGTCGGCGCGGCCTTGGCAGCGGCGATGGCGCTCAATATTCCGACGCCTGAGATTATGGATGTCTGCGATGATCTTTTCGTCACTTCCAAGGCCATGTCGACGATCAACGTCCCCAAACACGGCGTGCTTGATCATACGATCCTCGATAACGCGCTCAAGCATCACTATGGCCGCTTCAATATCGAAGATACGCCGCTCAATTACTTCGCCATGGCCACGAGCCTGACGCACAATGACGAAGCGGTGATCACCCGTGGCCCCCTGTGGGAAGCCGTGCGTGCCTCTACCGCCGTGCCGGGCGTTTTCCCGCCTTTCATTATGGAAGATGGTGAGGTGCTGATCGATGGCGGTATCCTTAACAACGTGCCGATCAATGTGATGCGCGATCTGAAAACCGGTCCGAACCTGATCATGAATTTCCACCCGCCCAAACCGTGGCGGGCGAAAACCAAATATGATGACTTCCCCTCCCGCCGTCAGGCCATCGCCGGGCTGTTCAAACGTCGCAAACGCGGCCCGCGCAAGCCGACGCTGTTTTCCATCCTCAGCCGTACGATGGTGGTCAATTCACGGCGGCTGTTGATGCACACTGATATCGGGGATGACGTGCTGCTGAACATCTCGACGCTCAAGGGCATGGGCTTCATGAACTGGAAGCGGGGGCGGGAGCTGTTTGACGTGTCCCATGACCGCATGGTCAAGGCGATGGAGCAAGCGGCCGAAAATGACAGCCGCATCACGCAGCAGAAAATCCCCCACCTGAAAGCCGCCGCCGACATCATCAACGGCGTCGAAGCCGTCGAGTAGAGGCCGCACGGAATCAAGGCCGAAGGCCGCCGTGCGTTCGCTAGGCCCCACCCAGGGCCTGGCGAAATTCTCACCCATGTACATTGCTCAAATGATCAAAGGGAATGAACGATAAAGCACTGCCAAACCTCTGTCAGATCGCCATGCCGGGGCCTAGCAAACGCACAGCGGCATAAAAAACCCGCCCAGATCGCTCTGAGCGGGTCTTTTTGCGCCGGGTGTCGACGCGCATGTTGGGTGCTGATTACGCCGCGGCCGCCTGATCCAGCAGGTCAAACCGATCCGCCATCATCACCTTGGTCCAGGCCGCCACAAAATCGTGGACGAACTTTTCGCCATTGTCATCTTGGGCATACACTTCCGCATAGGACCGCAGCACTGAGTTTGATCCAAAGACCAGATCGGCGGACGTGGCCGTCCACTTCACGGCGCCCGTGGCGCGGTCGCGGATTTCATAGCCGCCGTCAACATGGTGCCAGCTGTTGGCCATGTCCGTCAGGTTGACAAAGAAATCCGTGGTCAGCGCGCCCACGCGGTCCGTGAACACACCGTGTTCTGTGCCGCCATGGTTGGTGCCCATGACCCGCATACCGCCCAGCAAGACCGCCATTTCCTGTGCCGTCAGACCCATCAACTGCGCCTTGTCGAGCATCATCTCTTCGGCAGAGACCGAATACTCTTCCTTCTGCCAGTTGCGGAAACCATCGGCCACCGGCTCCAGCACGTCAAAGCTTTCGACATCGGTCTGCGCCTCTGTGGCATCGCCGCGACCCGGCACGAAGGGCACCGTCAGCGACGACCCACCAGCCTTGATCGCCGCCTCAAGCCCCACATTGCCCGCCAAGACAATCGTGTCGGCGATTGACGCACCGGCGGCTGCGGCCAGAGGCTCCAACACGGCCAGCACTTTGGCCAGACGCTCCGGCTCATTGCCGGCCCAGTCTTTTTGCGGGGCAAGACGGATGCGCGCGCCATTGGCACCGCCACGCTTGTCCGACCCACGGAACGTGCGTGCGCTGTCCCATGCGGTCGAAATCATCTCTGCCGGGGTCAGGTCACTGGCGGCGATTTTCACCTTCAGATCGGCCACATCGTAACCCGTGGATCCGGTCGGCACAGGATCCTGCCAGATCAATTCCTCCGTCGGCGCAAACGGTCCGACATAGTTCACATTCGGTCCCATGTCCCGGTGCAACAGCTTGAACCAAGCCCGTGCGAACGTGTCCGAGAAATACTCAGGATCGGCCATGAATTTCTGGCAGATCTCGTTATAGGCTGGGTCAACCCGCATCGCCATATCGGCATCTGTCATGATCGGCATCGTGGCCTTTGACGGATCGGTGGGATCGACGGGGCAATCCTCATCCTTGATGTCCTTGGGGTGCCACTGCCACGCGCCGGCGGGCGATTTGCCCAGCTCCCATTCGTAGCCAAAGAGCATCTCGAAATAGCCCATGTCCCACTTGGTGGGTTCTTTGGACCATGCGCCCTCAATGCCTGAGGTGAACGTATTGGTCGCTTTGCCGTCATGGCCGGGGTTGTGCCAGCCAAAGCCCTGCGCCTCGATCCCGGCGGCCTCCGGCTCAACGCCGATATTGTCGACCGCACCGCGCCCATGGGCCTTGCCCACGGTATGACCACCACAGGTCAGCGCCGCCGTCTCTTCGTCATTCATCGCCATCCGGGCAAATGTCTCGCGCACATGCATGGCCGTGCGCGCCGGATCAGGCTGACCATTCACGCCTTCGGGGTTCACATAGATCAGGCCCATATGCACAGCCGAGAGCGGGTTTTCCAGCGTAGAGGCATCTTGCAGGTCACCGTAACGGTTCTCACTCGGTGCCAGCCATTCATTCTCTGAGCCCCAATAGACATCCTGCTCCGGCCCCCACAGATCTTCGCGGCCAAAGGCAAAGCCAAACGTCTTGAGCCCCATGGATTCGTAAGCAATTGTGCCCGCATAGAGGATCAGGTCCGCCCAGGACAACGCATTGCCATACTTCTTCTTGATCGGCCACAGCAGGCGCCGCGCCTTATCCAGGCTGGCATTGTCAGGCCAGGAATTCAGTGGCGCAAAGCGGATGTTGCCACCGCCCCCGCCACCGCGGCCATCCTGCGTGCGGTAGGAGCCGGCAGAATGCCACGCTAGACGGATCATCAACCCGCCATAGTGCCCCCAATCGGCTGGCCACCACTCCTGACTGTCGGTCATCAGCGCGACCATGTCCTCGCGCAGCGCGTCGAAATCCAGACCCTTCACCGCGTCGCGATAGTTGAAGTCGGGGTTCATCGGATTGGTCCGCGCCCCATGCTGATGCAAAATGTCGAGGTTGAGCGCGTTGGGCCACCATTTGGTGACCGGTTTGTCCATCGCTGTATTGCCGCCGTGATTGACCGGGCAACCGGTGATCGCGCGTGGGTTATTGCCGTCCATGTAGAGAATCCTCCTGCTGCGCAAATGAGACGCGTTGCTGAGCCGAACACTACTGATTCCACCAATAAACACAAATTGCATTTTCTTTGGGAAACGATATATTTTTCTTATGAATGGATTGACGCTGAAACACCTTCGCTATTTCAACGCGCTGGCCAAGCACCTGCACTTTGGTCGCGCGTCCGAGGAGTGTGCGATCACGCAACCCGCGCTGTCCATTCAGATCAAGGAATTGGAGGCGATGGTTGGCGCGCCCTTGGTGGAACGCACGTCGCGACACGTCCGCCTTACGGCGCTTGGCGAGGATTTTGTTGACCGCACGCGCAGCATTCTGGCCTCTGTGGAAGAGCTGGACGATCTGGTGCGCAGCTCCACCCAGGCCCTTACGGGACGGCTGCGCCTGGGCGTCATTCCCACGGTCGCGCCCTATTTGCTGCCCGGCATCGCAAAAGCCTTGGCCGCAGCGTTTCCCGAGGTTGATTTGCAACCGCGCGAGGCGGTGACGCAAGCCTTGGTCGAAGATTTGCTCGAACATCGTCTCGATGCCGCACTTGTGGCCTTGCCTGTGTCCGAGCCACGTCTCATTGAGACGCCATTGTTTGAGGAGGAGTTTGTACTTGTGCGCTCTGAGGCGGACGCACAAGACCCAATTCCAAGCCCGGATCGGTTGCTCAAGATGCGGCTACTTTTGCTGGAAGAAGGGCACTGTTTTCGGGATCAAGCGCTGGCCTTTTGCGCCATTGATGGCACACCTGTCCGCGACGTGATGGAGGGCAGCTCGCTCTCTACCTTGGTGCAGATGGTTGGCGCGGGGATTGGTCTGACGCTCATCCCCGAGATCGCAGTGCCGTTTGAGGCGCGGGCCTCTGGCATCCATATCGCGCGGTTCAAAAGTGACGTGCCGCGGCGCACAATCGGTCTTGTGATGCGGCGCACCAGCCCAATGGCCGAGCAATTTGACGTGATCAATGACATTGTCCGCAACCTTGGTGCGGCGCGCGTTGCCGAGGTGGCGCAGCTTTACCCGTGACGCCGTATCACCCCGCGCGGTGGCCGGATTGACCTATTTCGCCGCCCCTCTGTTCGAGCTATGACAGAGCCATGAAAGTGCATTCCGATATCGACACGCTGAGCTTTGATGCGATGAAGGCGCTGATGCGGCTGCGGGCCCAGCAATATGAGCTGACGGTGGTCGAAGACGGGCCTGAAACCTTGATGGTTGAGACGGAATTTGGCCAGTTTGGCGTCCAAGATCGCACGCCGAACGGGCTGCGATTGGTGATCAACGCGGGCAAACCTGACAATGTTCACGTCATCCGGGATGCCCTTGTGGGCCAGATTGCCGATGCCGTGCCCGACGTGGCCGAGACGATCACCTGGTCAGACACCTCTGAGCGCGATCCATACCCGCCTAACCTGCAGTTCACAGAGGTGGTGAATACCCGTAAACTCTGCACCGATTTTCAACGCGTCACCTTGCGTCTTGAGCGTCCCGAGGCTTTTGAGGATGACGATGCAATCCATTTTCGCATTCTTTTGCCAGAGCCCGCAAACACCGATCCGGATTACCCGACCCTGGCGCCCAACGGGGCCACCAAATGGCCCAAAGGGGCCAAGGCGCTGCACCGGCCTGTCTACACGGTACGCAGCCTCAATGGGGATCTGGTGGAGATGGACGTTTTTCAGCATGACGGGGGCCGCGCCTCCGATTGGGCGCAGAGCGTAACGCCGGGCACGCGTCTGGCGATTATCGGCCCGGGGGGTGGCGGCCTTGTCCCCGAGGCAAAAGTGGTCTTGGCGGGCGATGAAACCGCCTTTCCGGCCATTGCCCGGATCATCGAAACTTTGCCTGCGGGCGCGACCGGCGAGATCATCTTGCTCAGTCACAATGGCAACCGCGACTATCCGTTTCCCAACGCCGGCGGCTTGTCCGTGACATGGACCGACAAAACACGCTTTGCGGACGTGACCCGCGCGGCCTTGGCATCTCAGCCCGGATGCTACGCCTGGATCGCGGCAGAGCGTGGACAAACCGGAAAGATCACAGCGTCCGAAGAGTTGAAGGCGGTGCCCAAAGCGCAGCGATACGTGGCAGGCTACTGGACCCGTTTCAACTTTGACCTGCCGGCGTGAAACGACCCGTATCAGACAGCCCCAAGACCTGCGTGCTACATGCAGGCGCACACAAAACCGGGTCGACCGCCATCCAATGGGCCTTGCAGGGATATGATGATGGTGAGACGGTCTATGCTGATCTAGATCATGCCAATCATTCCGTGCCCCTGCGGCAGGCGTTTTCAGAAAGCGGGTATGACCCAAAATGGGGTCAGTTTTCCGATGCGGACACCGCCGCGCAGCGCCGCCAGCAGGTGGAGGCGGCCCTGTCGCTGGACCGCGCGCGGGTGATGTTTTCTGCCGAAGGGATGCTGCGGTTTTCGACCTCCGAAGGGCGGGCATTTCGGGACCTGATCACCCGTTTCTGCGACCGCGTTCAGGTCGTGTTGTTCGTCCGTGAACCCGTGGCGTGGACAGCCAGCCTCGCCCAGCAACGTATCAAGCGCGGAGGTCTGACCAATCTTCAAGTGGTCACCGGCACGTTGCGAAACACGGTGGTGATGTTGATGGATGCGTTTGGGCCGGAGGCCGTTACGATTTGGCGCTATGAGGACAAAGACCTCTTTGGCGGTGACATAACGCGCCTTTTCGCGCAGCGCCTTGGGCTGGACGAAACCCGTCTCAACCCGACAGGCATGGATGTGAATGCCAGTTTTCCCGAAGGCGTGGTGCAGATGTTGTATCAACTGTCACGGGTCAGCCCGATCTTTGAGGCCATGCGAGACGACCCACCGCTTGGTCCTTTGCTGTTTCGCACCTGTCATGCTTTGGTCGAGGACCACGTCCCCCTGGACCCCGAACCATTTGCGCATTGTGTTGACCTAGAGGACACCGCGTTCGTCAATGATCTGATCGATATTCCCTATGATCTTCCAAGTCCGTCCGCCTTGCCCGTTGAAGACTACTTGATGACGCGCACGCCAAAGCGCCTGTCGAATTTGAACGCGCTGCTCGTTTCCGAAGGGGTGATCGCCCGGCCATTGACGGATCATGATGATGCTTTGGCGGCGCTTTTTAGATGGGCGCTGGACACGCGCAAACGTGCCTCTCGCATGTGATCTGCGCAGGGCAAGTGCCGCGAGGTCTTGTCAATTGAGCTGTAGGGATCTGGAGGGCGCCAGAGCCGCGTGTCGCATTACTCTATAACGGGCTGCGTCGGGCGTGTGTCCGGGAGCGAAATGTTGGCCACCTGTTCGGCAATCGGATCGTTGCACAGCGGGTGACGTTTGGCAGTAAACTCTTCTACGTTGCGCATTTGGCGCCACTCTCCGCCAGAATACACCTCAAGCCCGGAAAACGCGGCCTTGTACCCCATCTTCGCGCTGCCCGGCACCCAATAGCCAAGGTACACGTATGGCAGACCTGCCTCCCGCGCGATGTCGATGTGATCAAGGATCACGTAGGTGCCCAAGGAGTTGCGGGTCAGCGCCGGATCATAAAAAGAATAGACCATCGACACCCCGTCATCGAGCACATCGGTGAGGCACACAGCCGCCAAAGCGCCGTCTTCCCCGTTCGAATACTCAACCACGCGGGTTCTGATCGGTGTTTCCTCGATCATGGCGGCGAATTCAAACGCGTCCATATCGGCCATGCCACCATCGGCATGACGCGTTTCCAGATAGCGCCGGAAAAGATCGTACTGGTCTTCTGTCGCCCAAGCCGATGTCGCGCGCCGCTCCATACTGGTGTTGCGGCGCAAGGTGCGTCGCTGGCTTTTCGTTGGCTCAAACGCGGCGACGTTGATCCGCGCGGACAAGCACGCCGCGCAATCTGCGCAGGAAGGGCGGTAGAGGACATTCTGACTGCGCCGGAACCCTTGTTTGGACAAGCTATCGTTGAGTTTCTGCGCGTTGTCACCCTGAAGTGCGGTGAACAGTTTACGTTCCATACGACCCGCCAAATATGGGCAGGGCTGCGGGGCCGTCACATAGAATTGCGGCGCAAGAGGAAGCGTGTGGCGCATGAATAATTTACCGATCTCAATCCGACGATAGCAATGAAGCGCCTATGCGCCAAGACTTAAGCGCGGTTGCCAGGATCAGCCACCTGCGCGGCGGTTGATCGCCACGGTGCCCAAAGCCAGATCAACAAGGCTTTGCCGTCGTTCTGTCGTCAAAATAGCGCCAATAGACAGAATGTGCAAAATCACAAACAACAATGAAAAACTGTATCCTATCGTATGCTTAAGCGCCATGGGCAGGTCAAATCGGTGGCCCGCGCGGGTCCGAAACTCAATGGACATGACGCGCATTCCCCAGGTCGCCGACCCTCGGGATATTGTCACAACACGGTAGACGAAACTGACCGCCCACCACAGAAGTGGAAAGAAAAACAACGCGACAAAGGCGGTGAAGGGCAGAATCAGCACACAAAGCAGCAGCACAAGAACGGCGTCGATCAACCAAGCGATGGCGCGCTTTGTGGGCACGTCATCATAGAACTCGGGCTGTGTCACGGGATCGGGAATATGCCAGCTATAGTCGGTCATCAGGTAGGGATATAGGAGGTCGGTTTCACAATTTACACCCGGCCTTCAGGGGGAATGGCCGGGTGAGGGCGCGACAGTTTGCGCAGGGCTCAGGTTGTGCGGGTTTCAGGCTCGTCCGGTGGGGCGGCGGCGGCCTGAGCGCGCTCATCCATGAACTGGTCAAACTCGGCCTTATCGCGCGCATCCCGCAGGCGTTGAAGGAAGGCTTCAAAATTTTCCTGTTCCTGTTCCAGCCGTTGCAACCTGTCGGACCTGTAGGCGTCGAACGCGGCGTTGCCGGAAGAACGGGTCATCCGACCTGACGACCGAAAGGACCGGCCAGAGGATTTGCGACGTTTGGATGAACAGATCATTTTGTTGCTCCAGATCATATAAGCCAAAAGGGCGAGGCCCAGCGGCCAGACAAAGATGAAGCCAAGCACCATGACGGCGATCCAGGCCCCTTGGCCTTTGTCGTCCAGCCATGCCTCAGCCCGGTGAAGCCAGCCAAAAAAGCCGGATGTGTCCATTGAGGATGCAGCAGTTTGCATAGGGTGATCCTTGTGGAAGTGCAGCCAGGCAGGGCCCGGTGCGGTGTAGAATGAATGTAAATTGCTTTTACATTACCCAAGATGGGATCATGGGCCACCCGCTTCAAGGGTCAATGTAAAACTTTTTAACATTTTTGCAGAACCGGTCGTGAAATAAGGCTCGACTGGGTCACTCGGCATGGCGTCTCAGCCGCTCTGATCTCTTAGACTGCGCCCGGCACACTGGGTGGGTGTTGCCTTACGCAGCTTCCCCATCGGTGAATTGCAACCGTGCGAGGCGCGCATAGAGACCGCCTTCGGCCACCAGGCTGGCATGGGTGCCAAAGGCCGCGATCTTGCCGCCATCCATGACAATAATGCGATCTGCCCGTTTCACCGTGGCCAAGCGATGGGCGACAATGATCGTTGTGCGGTTTTTTGACAAAGCCTCAACAGCATCCTGCACCGCGCGCTCGCTTTCTGCATCCAGCGCGCTTGTGGCCTCATCCAGCAACAAAATGGGCGCATCCCGCAAAATCGCCCGCGCCAGTGCGATGCGTTGGCGCTGCCCACCTGACAGCATCACACCCCGTTCGCCCAACTGCGTGCCATAGCCCTGGGGCAGGGCGGTGATGAACTCATGGGCGGCGGCGGCCTTTGCGGCGGCCTCAACCTCGGCATCGGTGGCATCGAGACGGCCAAAGCGGATGTTCTCCATCGCGCTGTCGGCAAATACCACGGGTTCCTGAGGCACCATCGCCATGGCCCCGCGGAGGTCTGCGCGCATCAACGTCTGGATCGGAACGCCATCCACCAGGATCTGCCCGGCATCGGGATCGTAAAAGCGCTGCAACAGTTGAATGATCGTTGTCTTCCCGGCGCCAGAGGGGCCGACCACGGCGATGTTTTCACCGGCCTTGACGGTCAAATTGACCCCGTCCAGCGCGGCCGTATCCGGGCGCGACGGGTATCGGAAGGTCACATCCTCAAACCGCACTTCGCCGCGCACCGGGCTTGTCAAAGATTGCGCGTTGACGGGATCGCGCACGCGGTCTTTGGCATGCAACATTTCAACCAGACGTTCCGTGGCCCCGGCTGCGCGCTGAAGCTCGCTCCAGATTTCCGACAGCGCGGCCACGGCGCCGGCCACCATGATGGAATAGATCAGAAACTGCACCAGCGTGCCCATGCTGATCGTTTCCGCGCGCACGTCCCGCGCCCCGATCCACAGCACGCCGACAATGCAGGTGAAGACCAAAAAGATCACAATCACGGTCAGGGTTGCCCGCGTCATAATGCGTTTTTGCGCGACCCGGTAGCTTTGCTCGGTGACGGTGTTGAATTGCCGCTGACTGTCGGTCTCATTGGTAAAGGCCTGAACCGTTTGCACGCTTGTCAGCGCCTCTGATGCCTTGCCAGAGCTGTGTGCGATCCAGTCCTGATTTTCCAGGCTGAGCCGTCGCAGCCGCCGCCCCATCCCAAGGATCGGGATCAGCACCAAAGGCACGATCAAAAGCACCATCGCCGTCAGCTTGGGCGAGGTAAACAGCATCAAGATAAGCCCGCCCAGCAACAACAGCGCATTGCGCAGGGCCACCGATACGGATGAGCCGATCACAGACAGGATCAGCGTCGTGTCGGTGGTGATGCGCGACAACACTTCACCGGTCAGGATGTTTTCATAAAAGGACGGGCTCATCGCGATCACGCGCGAAAACACCGCCTTGCGCAGGTCGGCCACCACCCGCTCGCCAATGCGCGACACCAAGGCATAGCGCAGACCCGTTCCCAGGGCTAAGAGCCCGGCAAAGGCGATGGCGACTACAAAATATTGGTCCAGAAGGGCGGTTTCGCCCTCAAGGAACGTATCCACCAAAAGCCCGACTGTCAGGGGCAGGATCAAGGACACACCCGCCGTGATCAAAAGCGCCAGCGTCGCCGCGACCATCAGGCCCTTGTAGGGGCGCATGAACGGCCAAAGCTCCATCAAGGCACCGACGCGCTTTGACTTCTCCCGCTCAAGATCATCCGCGCCGTTTTCGGCTTTGCGCACCATGGGTTGCCCTCGTTGGACTAGCCTGCATTTTGTGTACGTGGGTCACAGGCGGGTCAAGCCCTCATAGTGCCGCGTCATGGTCTAAACACGTTTTGCTCGGCTTGATTTGCACTATCGCAATCCTGCGCGAAATGTCACCAAGATGGTCAGACCGGAAGGGCAGGAAAGGGTTGGAGCGGGCGGCGGGAATCGAACCCGCGTCATCAGCTTGGAAG
>ERZ1740070.938-NODE-938-length-18830-cov-5.704288_pt1 | contig 18830 bp, 15 predicted proteins | sample MGYA00581734_ERZ1740070 | MGnify/ENA primary metagenome ERZ1740070 (study PRJEB43018, sample SAMN04849744) | marine metagenome | isolation source: floating plastic debris | place: Pacific Ocean | collected 2008-09-01 | study: EMG produced TPA metagenomics assembly...
ACTCACCTCAACCAGGTGAAATCGGTCAGGCGAGTCCCATACAGTATGGGGTAGAGCAATATGGAGGTCGCTAACCACCGCAAAACGAGCCAAAAGCGTCATAGGAATTGGTAGGGTATATGGGCCAGCCGACGATGCATTCGGCGGCTGCGCGTCGGGTTAGTTGCGAGCGTTCGAGCCGTTTTCCCCGACAGACGTTGTAGTTCTATCATCACCTTTTTCGACATGTCCCGTGTGCGCCAGCACGTTAATCCCTTAAATATCCGCTATGCTACGCCGGTCACACCGCCCAGCTGGGCAGATGTATTTGCCAGACCAACACAGCCGCTACATATTGATATTGGCTGTGCCAAAGGCTACTTCATTCTCGATATGGCCGAGCGTTGCCCAGACTGGAATTTTCTCGGATTAGAAATTCGTGAACCCTTGGTAGAGCAGTGTCTAAGACAGCGCGACCGGCTAGGCTTAGACAATCTGCACGCCCTATTTTGTAATGCCAACAACTCGCTAAAACCGCTGCTAACCAGCCTACCCCAGCCGCCTCAGCGGGTCAGTATTCAGTTTCCCGACCCTTGGTTTAAAAAGCGCCACCAAAAGCGACGCGTAGTCCAGCCTCAGCTTGTAACCGATTTAGCGGAGCATATGCCGACGGGTGCCTGGGTATGGCTGCAGTCTGATGTAGAAACAGTTGCCCAGGATATGGTGGACGCTTTTGCGGCCAATGTTCAGTTTGACCGCTCATTTGCTCCGTCGTCGCCACCGGATACACCAGACGCATCAGACAGTATTAGCAATCCCTGGCTAACAAGCAATCCTTTAGCCGCAATCACCGACCGCGAACGAGTCACCCTGGAGCAAGACAAACCGGTATACCGAGCCCTATTCATCAGGCGTTGAGCATAGACCTATGCTCAACGCCGCAGAGGGTTTCCCTACTCTGAGACCGTCAGGCTATAGCGATGGCGACCTTCCTGGTCATAGGACCCCACCCAAAGCTGATAGGTGCCCTTGGTAAAGGCATCGGTGATTTTGGCATCTCGGTTTTGACGGCTGGCATTATCGTTGCAGCGTACGGTGCCATTGTTGGGCCCCTGCACCAGCAGCGTCGTGTCTGCACCACCGCTATTGACGGCAATGGTGAGCTCTGAAAAGTCCTGCTCTAGGATCACCACATGGTCTGGAGTTCGGTCAGCATAACCGAGACAAAATTCACCGCTGCTGTCCCGGCTGGCGATATTGGCCAGACCGTAGGAACCAATCGTTTCACCACTGGCCTGGGTGGATGCAAAGCCCAGAGCTAGTCTCATCTCACCAGCGGCCTGGGCCGCAGTCGCTATGGCTAGCGGTAGGGCAACAGCAATTAATTTGAAAGCGTTTGACTTAAAGGCTGAGGTAAACATGGCTATACCTAAGGAACACACAGAGACAATGAGCTAAGCAACTATCCTGGGAACTGAGTACGTTTGGATAGTCAACTGATTGTGACAGTGAAGCGTACCTCTGTCTTAGATAGTGAAATGTATTGTTAGCTTAGCGATCGCACATCTCTACACTATCGGGTTCTGCAACCCTTAACGTTGTTAAGATGACGCTTTCATCGACTGGTACAGGCCAGTTTCACTCCGGACAAAATCAACAAATTCAGCACTGTGGCTGAGAGATTATCCCTTGGGATTTTACCGCTTTCAAAGTCTCCGCGCTTGGCAAACTGTTGTTCTAGAGCCTGGGTAATTTAAGGAAGCTATGAGTGAGCCTACTCCTCGTCGCTAGCAGCAATATAGCCCCAGGCATAGGCCGTAGGTCCAATGGACTGCTGGACTGTAAACTCCACCATAGGAATAAAGTTATAAGAGTCGAAGTAGGCTTCAGACGTAGGCCATTCGTACGGGTTTGGCGTCACCGAGTCAGCAAATAGCTCCACAGACCAGTCCCATTGAGTGGCATACCCATCAGGATATTGCATATCTACGGGTCCGTAGGCCGTGATTCCAGGAGGGGGGGCCTGACCTGATACCCGAGCATCTTTAACCAGGATCATATTGGGATTTCTATAGCCAATGCCCGTGGTATACACCATGTTGTTAGGATTGGCCCCAGCCGAATATTGAGCGGCCAGAATTCCTGCCCTTAGAAACTTACGCTGACCCGTCAGCGCATGAGCCTGAAAGAGGGTTCGGGTTCGAGGCGTTCCAATTAACCCATAGCCAATGCGCATTCTCGGTTTGACATTCCATTTATAGCCAGCAAATTCTACATTTCTGATGTCGCTGTTAGCTGCTTTGACCAGGGCATTGGCTGCATTTTGCTGAATGGTCTGATTGACGGGCCGCTCCGTACGGGCATAGACAAAGGCAGCATGGCGATGGTCATGTTCTTTCCAGACCATGGCTGGCGTTTTAGCGTCCTTAAACACGGTGGTATCGAGAAAAAGTTGATGCCATTGGTCATCGCCAGTCAGCCGGTAAAGTTCTGCCGCCGCCAGATTCCGTTCGTCATAAATTCGACTTTCAAGACCGTCTGGCTGCTTGGCCAGTTCGGCGTTGGCCCAGTTCATCGCTCGAATTGCGCTTGCTTGATAAGTTTGGGCCAGAGTTTTGTCGTACCGGGTTAAGACATAGGCCGCTCTAGCAGCAACATTGGCATAGACATAGCTAGACCACAGTCCGGGGCCGTAGGCCATAATCAGCTGAGACTCTTGCCAGCTACCTTCGTGACCGAGGGGATGACCCGCCGACTCAATGCCGCCTGGGATACCGCCATCTTCGGTCTGTAGTCGTCGAAATACATCTAAACCCCAGAGGGCTTCATCTAAAATATCGGGCAGATTGTTGTTCGATTCGGGCAGATTTAAGTTAACAGATTTGAAATAGTCTGGATACAGGTCAACAAGCTCTAGAAAAGACTGGGTAACTTCAAGATGCTGAATCCGACGGTCCCAATCTCCTGCATCCATCCAGCCGCCCCAAGCGTCGGAGATTACCTCATCCGTACGAGTTTCTACAAGCGCGTCAAACGCTTTTACTTTGCTACCACCCATATTTGTATCCATCAAAGGCACCGTTGAACGGTAAACCGTTACGCCATCATCCGGATGAAACGAGCGGGGACGTTTGTAATCGGTATAGGGGGCCTCAAGGGCAATACCGCTACGCTGATGGTACATTCCTCTAGCAGAGACATAGAACGCATCTCGCCAGGTATTTTCGCCAATTTCAAAATCATAGGACGTACCAACACCGTCAACATAAACTCGGTACTGTCCCGGTGTAGAGAACTCGCTAAAGTCCATCATGAATACATCGGTGTCATTATGATTTCTGTCTCTTTTATCTTTGACGGTAGCTGCCTGGGAAAGGACAGTCTCACCTTGATAAACTCTTTCTCCTGTTGTGGTGTTGATTAACCAAAAGGGTTTACCCTCGGCATAGGTGAACCCGCCTCCTTCTCCCATCCATGTGGAGAGAAATGCCACTTTTGCCGGATCGTCAGGGTCAAACCCGAGATGAGAGACTTGGACCGCTTCGCTACGAGTTTGATCTGGCTGATAGACAAACTCAGTATTTTGGAGAACGTTGCTCGGAAATCTAAATTTGTATGTCTGACCAAGCGTAAGCGCTTCGGGCATCTCCAGATATACGGTGTGGACCATAGGCCAGTCAAACTGCCAGCTCCCAGTGCGGGCCATGCCGCTAATATTGCTTTTGCGATAGATGTTAACGGGAGTGAGGCGGGTACCGTCACCGGCAATAATTTTGTAATTGTTTAGATCGTCAGCGCACTCAAGCTTGAGTTTAGGACCGATAACTTGATCAACTTGCCAAATGAGATCTGGTTGACTAGGGATCAGCTGGCCAATGATTTTGTTGTTACGGGAGACCCAGTTGTCTTTTTTGAAAACATCTTTGGGTCTTGCATCATAGGCAACCTGTTTTCCTCGCACCAGTTCACCGGTTTCTATCCGTAAGGCCACTATATTTTCACTGACGGTGTAGACATGGGTGACTGGAACTGCTTTTTCAGTATCTTTTGCGGCTGCAAAAACGCCTGACGTTTGGCTAGAAGATAGTTCAGTAGTGCACTGGCTAGCCGTAGTCCAACTTAGTAGAAAAGAAAGGAGGCTTTCTAACATATAGACACCAGTGAGGAAAGCTTGGAAAATGGGGTTTAAGGGTAAGTGTCTGATTTGCTCTATAAAAAGTTCCTTATCGGTTCTAACGATGTCTCAAGCAGTCATTCATGTTGTTGCCTATGCTGTTGTTGATAATCAACGGTTACTCACCGTCCGGAAGAAAAATACTCAAATTTTTATGTTTCCTGGAGGCAAATTTGAACCTGGAGAAGATGCAGAAGCTGCCATTCAGCGGGAGGTCAAAGAGGAACTAAGCTGTAATATCGATCTCACTACATTTAAAACGTTAGGAAAATTTGTCACCGCTGCTGCCAATGAAGCAGACACCCAGCTGGTCGCCACTGTGTTTCAAGGAGGCTTAATGGGAGAGCCTGTTGCTTCTAACGAAATCGTTGAGCTGCTATGGATTCCGATAATGGCGAGGACCTACAACATTGAGGTAGCACCGTTGCTGACTGAGTGTGTGCTGCCTCGTCTCAGAAAACACCAGACCCGATAAGTAAACGCTCTCTAGCGGCCTGATAGCCGTAACGACTAAGCCGCCTTGTAAAATGGTCGTTTTACCACCGTCGCCGGCACGGTTTTCTGTCGAATCTGTACGTTGACTATGGTGCCAACCTTAGCTAGCTCGGCAGGGACATAGGCCAGAGCAATCGGATAGCCCAGTGTGGGGGATAGGGTGCCGCTAGTGACAATGCCGACGGATTTACCACTTTGAATAATTGGGTAGTCATGGCGAGCAATGTTGCGGTCTTCAAGCTGCAAACCCACCAGACGACGGGAGACTCCCTCGCTCTTTTGGGTAACTAGGACATCACGACCGATAAAGTCTGGCACGCCGTCTAGATGCACCAGCCAGCTCAGCCCTCCTTCTAGGGGGGTGGTGTCGTCACTAATGTCTTGACCGTAAAGGGCCATAGCAGCTTCTAGACGAAGGGTATCTCTGGCTCCTAAGCCGCAGGGTTGAGCTCCTTGCTCTTGGAGCGCGTTCCAAATGTCAGCAGCGCTATCAGCCTCAACCATCACTTCAAACCCATCTTCACCGGTATACCCGGTGCGAGCTAAGAACGCGGGATATCCCAGGACCTGACCGGAGGCATGGTTGTAGCGACGAATAGCGCTGAGATCGATATCGGTAATGAGCTGCAGGGTGGCGACAGCTTTTGGCCCTTGTACTGCTATCAGGGCCTGGTCTTGGGAATTGTCCTGTAGCTCTACACCGGACAGATGCTCCAGCAGCCAGGTTTTGTCTTTGGTGGTGGTGGCGGCATTGACGATCAGGGTGACCTGTTCACCTTCGTCATAGACAATCAGGTCATCAATGATGCCGCCGTGGGGATTGAGTAATACGGTGTACTGGGCCTTGCCGGGAGAGAGCTTGCCAAGGTCCGAGGGTACTAGCTGCTGTAGCGATCGCAGCGCGCTCCCCCCTGTTAAAACAAATTTTCCCATGTGGGAAATATCAAACATACCCACCGATGTCCGTACGGCTGCATGCTCCTGTTTGATACCGCTAAACTGCACAGGCATTTCCCAGCCAGCAAATCCGGTCATGCGGGCTTTGCTAGCAACACACACATCGTAAAGCGGGGTACGAAGCAGACTCATGGGTGACAACAGGACTAAACGGCATAATAATCCTACTCTCTTGGCTGCTCTGGTTAAACCATGGTGAGGGCGATGGCTATCCCTAGGGTGCTAAAGCAGTTTTTGCGATCGCTGATTTTGAAGATGGAACGATCTGCAGCCGTTGCTATTTGACAGCTTTTACAGAGACATCTCGAGGATCAGCAATGCCCGATTTTTATTTATCTTCCCAAGAAAATAGCAAAGGATTCGCGATGGCTTAATCTATGAAATGTGAATCATGACGTTTGATTAAAACTGGCTTTGCTGAAATTGATTAGTCACGACTCAACGGGAACACTGATGGCTCTCAGGGTCAGGAATTGTGACAGTTTATGCCATCTACAGACTATTCTTCTTGGGTTACCCAGCAGTTCCAAACGTTTATCAACCGTCAGCGCCCCGCTATGCCATCCCATCGCTTTGTTCTCTTTGGTACGGAATTTAGCGGTGGTTGCCTGGTAGTTGACCTGCTACGGCGAGTAGCCGATGCTCGCTACGGTTCTTTACCCGCTACATGGACATTGGAGCCCCTGTTAGAGCGTCGTCATTTTTTTCCGCTGCGGCACATCCAGCGACACTGGCTGGACTGTTCGGACTATTTGTTTGGGTTTAAGCTATCGGCGGTGGATTTGATGATTACCCACGGTATGAGCGAGCCCCATCGCTTTATGGAGCTGCTTTATGAGCAAGGGTATAAGCTGATCTATCTGCAGCGGCGCGACTTGATGCGTCATGCGATCGCAATTCTCAAAGCCCGACAAAACAGCCGCCACATCGACCCCCAGGCACTTATCATTATCCTTAAACAATTGGACAATCAGCGCATTGCTGAAGCCGCGATCATTGCCCAGGTGCCCCACCTGACCCTTTTCTACGAGACAGATCTGCTGGATCCAAACGTCTACAGCACAACAGCCCAGCAGCTATGCCGATGCTTGGAGCTAAAACCCAAACAGCAGGTACAACATCCAATCAAGTTAGTGCATCAGAGAATTTCGGACCTGATTAGCAACTACGACGAAGTGCATGCTGCCTTAGAAAATTCAGACTACGCCTATGCCCTAACGGAGGCATCGGCAAAGCTAGTGATCTAACGACCAATGCTGACTCCCCCAAAAGCCTCATGCGTCTGACTGTCCTTTAAGTGCCGCCGCCGCGTTGCGCCGCCACATGGCAGGTTTAATTCGCCTGAGAGCAGAGGCAGGAAAGCGCTGATTCCAGTCGGCCTCACTGAGGCTTGCTAGCTCCTCTAGCGACGGGGCAACATTGTCTGGGTAGGGGGCAAACTCCGCCACGTCAGTAGGCTGGGCAAAGCGCTGATTCCAAGGACACACATCCTGACAGATATCACAGCCTGCCACCCAGTTATGCAGGCGGCTAGCAACGGTAGTAGGCAGTGTCGGCTCGCGATTTTCAATGGTGTGATAGGCAATACAGCGGCTAGCATCCACCACCCCCGCAGACCGAATCGCATCGGTAGGGCAGGCATCTAAACAGCGGGTGCAGGTGCCACAGTGGTGACTGTGGGGCTGAGATGGCGGCAGGTCTAAGGTGGTGAGAATTTCTCCTAGAAACACCCAGGAGCCATAGTCACGGGTGATCAGATTACCGTTCTTAGCTACCCAGCCCAGCCCGGCAGCCTGAGCCCAAAATTTATCCTGAACCGGTCCGGTATCGGCATAGTAGCGGGCGGTAATATCCTCGCCCTGGGACTGCAGCCATAGAGTAAGCTGTTTAAGTTTTTTATGCATGACCCGGTGGTAGTCACGGCCCCAGCCGTAGCGGGCAATCTTGCCATACTCAGGGTCGTTCGGTCGCTGATGGGGGGTGTAATAGTTTAGGGCGACGCAGATTACCGAGCGCACCTCAGGCATAACCTGACGGATGTCCTGTCGTTTGGGATTAGCCATCCAGGCCATGTCTGCCTGATAGCCTTCGGCCAGCCACTGCTGTAAACGAACCTGCATGATCTGCTCTGGCTCTGTGGCTTCAGGCGGGACCGCGACCGTGCCAAAGCGATGAAACCCCAACGCCATGGCCTGCTGCTCTATGCGATCGCGAAGTGAGCCGGGCTGAGAATTTGACACTATTTCACACTCTGTATATGCAATCAACCATGACACAGCTTTCTGGAATGTAGTAGGCTAGCACCTTAATTTCAAATTTCAATCGACGTATAACTTAATTTCTCTTTTTATTGAAAATAATACGTCACATTTCAATAAGAGGTTTGGTAACAACAGACACTCTTTTAATGGTAGCGAGCCTAAATACTAAAGCAGACAATATATAGGTTTCTAGGGTTCCGATTTGATGCACTGAAAGTCTCAGGGTCAAATGACTGGACCGAGAGAAGCCGCCAGTTTTCTGGTACACGGCGGGATAAAAGCCCGGGAGAAATTACTTGGTAGTCTTGAGTACCAAAATTTCTCTCGGGCTTTTGATTTTTGTCTCTTTCAGCAGTTTTGTATCTACGCACACTATGAGTGATAACCCTACGTTTCGTAGTCCAGCTGATTCAGAAGCCAATCGTGCTCTAGAGCGTGAGGCTCAGCTCCCCCTAACAGGCTGGCAACAGGAAGTTTCTCAGGGGTTAGAATATGGCTTAGAAGCAGCAGACAGTGTTCGCGATCGCACCATTCCCACCTTCTCTCGCGGCGAGCTGCCCCACTACGCCGGGATTAATACTTTTCTAAAGGCCCCCTACATAGAAGACGTGCGCAAAGTCGGCGAATACGATATTGCCATTGTTGGCGTTCCCCACGATTCTGGAACTACCTACCGTCCCGGCACCCGCTTTGGGCCCCAGGGCATTCGGCGTATTTCCGCCCTCTACACCCCCTACAACTTTGAGATGGGAATCGACTTGCGTGAACAGATTACCCTCTGCGACGTGGGCGATGTGTTTACTATTCCTGCCAACAATGAAAAGTCCTTTGACCAAATCTCCAAAGGCGTTGCCCATGTTTTTAGCTCTGGCGCGTTTCCCATTATTCTTGGCGGCGATCACTCCATTGGCTTTCCCACCGTGCGCGGCGTGTGCCGTCATCTAGGGGACAAAAAAGTCGGTATCATTCACTTTGACCGCCATGTGGATACCCAGGAAACCGACCTGGATGAGCGCATGCATACCTGTCCCTGGTTCCACGCCACTAATATGAAAAACGCCCCGGCCAAAAACCTGGTACAGCTGGGGATTGGCGGCTGGCAGGTACCGCGCCAGGGGGTGAAAGTTTGTCGTGAGCGGGCCACCAATATTCTCACCGTCACCGACATTACCGAAATGGGGCTGGATGCCGCTGCTGACTTTGCCCTGGAGCGAGCCTTGGACGGTACCGACTGTGTCTACATTAGTTTTGACATTGACTGTATTGATGCCGGATTCGTCCCCGGTACTGGCTGGCCCGAACCCGGCGGTCTGTTGCCTCGCGAGGCTCTCTACCTGCTAGGTAAAATCATTCGCAGTGCCCCCGTGTGCGGACTAGAGGTGGTAGAAGTCTCCCCACCCTACGACGTCAGCGATATGACCTCGTTGATGGCCACCCGTGTTATCTGTGATGCCATGGCCCACCTGGTGCAATCGGGACAGTTACCTCGTGCTGGTACTCCCGACTATATTCATCCCGAAGCCAACATGGATGTCGGCAGCGGCTGGCAATAATCCAAATCGTAGGGGCTTCCGTGGAACGCCCCGTCCCCCTGTCGATCGCCAACAAGACCATGCACGAAACCGATATGACCAAAGCCTTAATTGGCACCATCCACGACTGGTGGGATTCTCAACCTAAACATCCCACCATCCAAAAGATTCATCTGATTGTAGGGGCGTTTACCTGTGTCGAACCGGCTAGCTTACAGTTTGCCTTTGAGGTTCAGACCCAGGGTACGTTTCTCGACGGTGCTCAGCTAGTGATCAAAGATATTCCCCTGGTGGCCTACTGTCACACCTGTCGTGCCGATTATCGCCCTGAGTTTGGCAGTCAATACGCCTGCCCTGAGTGTAATAGCCCTATGGAAGACATTCGCTCTGGTCGAGAGTTAAAAATTGACCATCTAGAATACGTTGCCGTTTGAGGAAATTCCCTTGTAGAGGCGTTGCCTGCAACGCCTCTACGACGACCCCATTGCCCACAATCTTCTAAAATCTCATGCACCAAACCTTTGACGCTGCCATAGAAATGAACCTGCTCCATGCCAATCAGCGTGGCGCGGACCATAACCGTTCTCACTTCGACCAGTGGGGGATTACCTGCATCAACCTGATGAGTAGCCCCGGCGCTGGCAAAACTCAGCTGCTAGAATCCACTCTCAAAGGACTGCAAGGTCTCAATGTAGCCGTGATCGAAGGCGACATGACCACTGAGCTAGATGCCGATCGACTCCGTCAGCACGGGGTGCCTGTTATCGCCATTAATACCGGACGCTCCTGTCATTTGGATTCTAAAATGGTGGCGGGGGGAATCCACCAGCTGCAGCATGACCATGATCCAACAGCGCTCGATCTAGTGGTGGTTGAAAATGTGGGTAACTTGGTATGCCCCGCTGAATTTGAGGTGGGTGAACATGCAAAAGTTGCCTTACTGAGCATTACCGAAGGAGAGGACAAGCCTCTAAAATATCCGGTAATGTTTCGTGAAGCCGATTGTTTGTTGATTACAAAAACAGATTTGGCTCCTCATCTAGAGGCTGATCTGGATCAAATTGAAGCCAATGTGCGACAAATCAATCCTCACGTGGCCATATTTCGCGTATCTGCCAAAACTGGCGAGGGGCTAGCGGGCTGGTTTGAATGGATTCAACAAACGGTAATAAATCAGACAAACCGCTTACAGCTCACAGTGTGACGGCGGATGCCCACGGGGGGATATCAGCGAGGTGCGATCGCACCATTCTCAGACTGTTTTAATCCAACCGGCAAATTCAGCTATGTCCCTATCGTGACAGTTAGGGTTTAAGGCGGATTGCCGATGCCCTACCCCGATCGGCAGCAACGCCAAAGTTTTATATCAAGGCAAAGCCAAACTGAAGTCAAGACGTATATTTGATAGCGAAACAGCGCTTAAGCCATAAGAACTTAATAGTTCTAACGGTGGTGCTTCGGGGCATTTTGACTAAAATGTGCGCCTTTAGTATTTTTTCTAGAGGTTCTCAGCCAGGGTTCAGAAATGACCTGTAGCTTCAGATATGAAACCAACCAGGAGCAGTATAACGATGACAGTTGAGTACGATCTTGTGGTGATTGGCGGCGGTTCTGCCGGACTTGTGGCCGCCAGTGCTGGGGCCCAGCTCAACGCTCGCGTTGCCTTGGTTGAAAAACATCTTTTAGGGGGAGACTGCCTACACTACGGATGTGTCCCTAGTAAATCCCTAATTCATGCAGGGCAAGTGGCCCACCATGTGCGTATAGGGTCTAAGTTTGGGATCCATACAGCCGCACCCACCATCAAATTTGAAGAAGCTATCAACCATGTTCAAAACGTGATTGGTGTTATTCAAGAACACGATTCAACCGAACGATTTGAGGCGCTCGGTGTTGATGTATTCTATGGCTCAGGTCAGTTTCTCGACTCACGTACGTTTGAAATTAATGATCAGAGGCTCAAAGGTCGAAATTTTCTAATCGCCACGGGCTCTCGCCCTGCCTTACCCCCTATTAAAGGGTTAAAAGAAGCCGGTTTTTTAACCAACGAGCAGGTATTCTCCCTTAAGCAACGCCCCGATTCCTTAGCGGTTGTGGGGGCAGGCCCCATTGGCTGCGAGCTAGGACAGTCTTTTGCTCGTCTGGGTGCAGAGGTGACCATTATTGCCAGCCGCGCTCAAATTATGCCCAAGGAAGAACCCGAGGCCGCTGCCGTTGTACAAAAGCAGCTAGAGTCTGAAGGCATTCGAGTGCTGACCAAAAGCCGTGCTCAAAAAGTAGAGGTGATCGATGGGAAAAAGCATCTTTACGTGGGCGATCAGGTCGTAGTGGTCGATGAAATTTTGCTATCCACCGGTCGTATACCCAACGTGGAGTCTCTAGGACTCGAAGCGGCCGGTGTCGAGGTAGGTAAAGCCGGCGTTAAGGTAAATGAAAAGCTTCAAACCAGCGTTAAACATATTTATGGGGCAGGGGATGTCATTGGCGGCTATCAGTTTACCCATGTTGCCGGTTACGAAGCCGCTGTTGTCATTCAAAATGCCCTATTTCTGCCTACCAAAAAAGCAGACTATCGGGTGATCCCCTGGGCTACGTTTACAGAACCTGAGCTTTCCCGTGTAGGGTTAACCGAAGCCCAGGCTCGGGAGCGCTACGGCGATGATGTCGCCGTGCTCAAACACGATTTTAAAGAGGTGGATCGAGCCCTAGCTGAAGCGGCAGGATATGGATTTGCCAAGTTTATCACCCGCAAAAATGGCGAGATCTTAGGCGCTCATATTGTGGGGCCCCATGCCGGTGAGCTAATTCACGAGGTGGTGCTAGCCATGAGCTACAAAATGAAAATCGGAGCCATCAAGAGTATCATCCATGTTTATCCCACACTGTCAGAAATCAATGCCAAAGCGGCCCTGCAGCTGACTAAGCAAAGCTACGCCAAAAACGATTTTTTGCAAAACATACTACGTCGATTCTTTAACCTGCGGCGGTCTCTAGTTTAGTCAGCTGCAGGTCGTCGCAGTCACTGACCGGCAACATTTAAATCCTCTATCTGGTGTGATCTTTATCATCTTCACCGTAATTTCACAGAGCTATCATAAACTTATAACAAGTTCCCTGATATAGAGCATCTACTGAAATTTAAGAGGGTGTCATCATGCCTTTTCTACCTTTATTTATCGTCATTGGTCTCTTCTTAGCCACCAGTAAACTTCTTCAACCCAGCAGTCACCAGTCTCTACGGCCTGTGTCTGAAGACTACGATGAAAAGTTATTAAATCAGGCGCTGATCAATTACATAGCGCGTGAATCCAAGCACAAGACAGATACTGAACGAGGTAGTAAAAATCGCTCTAAGGCTGGGAAAACACGTAGTAAGTCATTTCGATAAGAGCGGCGGTGCGATCGCGCATTGTTGGTCATTGCTAACTCAAAGAACAAACCCACTAATCCAAAAATATCCAACACCGACATTCTGTAAGCACTAACAATTCAAAGCTTAGCAACATCTAATGGTTGATAAAAGGGTCGTCTTAGGATTTTTCTAAGACGGCCTTCTAGCTTTAAAGAAGCTATATGATAAATTACATCAACACTTTATTCTGTAATTTGCATATTCATCCAGGTTTTCAACAGGAGTCAGGCGCCTATTCAAAAACTTGAAAGTTAAAGCAGGCGTACGAATCCTAGACGTATGGCCAGTGTCATTAAGCAGCTATTTAAGGTAGAAAATCTCTTACATTTTATTTAGTCCCTTTGTCCTACAGATTTAGACAGCCATATCACTATTTTGATGTAGTCATGCCTAGGTCATATCTACGTAGTTAGACGCCTTAACATTAAATTGCCTGAGAAATAAATTCACTGCATGTGCTTATTTTTTAAGCTGTTATCTACGCCAAATGGCGATATTCAACTCTCTTTTTGACAGAAAAGATTGAAAGTTTAGATAAAATAATGTTTTTAGATTTGTAGTGCAACCCTTGTTTTACAAGCCTTTCAGAATAAGTTAAACAGCTGCTCTGGATATAAATCTCTCGACGTTTGTCTAAATTACTGTGCGAGTTTTTGCATAAAACACATGATTGGGTAAGTACAAGCACGGTTTTGGTTCAATGCTTGAATGTCTTAGAAACAGTAAATAGGGACATGCGTGAAGTGATAGCTGTAGCGTGTACTAATCGCTGAAATCAGCCTGATTTTTGGGGTGTCGACCCGTATCAAAAACAGATGGTAATGTTCTTGATCTCTTTAATATCCTAATTTCTAACATCATTTCACTGACAGAATACAGTCACCGATCTTGTTTCTATCTGCGTCCGGTTTTATCGTCGTTGTCGATTTAGGGAATGAATCGATCTAGCAAGATTGGCATACATCTGATTTTTTTAGGTTAAGTCCTTTCAAGGATCATCAATACCGATTGATTATTGGTCAGCATGTCTCCTATGGGGGTTCTCTAAGCCAGGACCTGATAAACGTCAAATAAAGGACAAAGATGCATATGCCGCTTAATCATGAGACGTCACATTTACCTTTCCATATACTACTGAACAAAGCTATAAAAGTAGCCAGGCCGCAGGTTTCTTGGCAGTGGGGCCGATATGCTGCCCTAGGTCTAGCCATCGTAGGCGTACTTAGCGCTCCTATCGCTGTGGATGCCGAAGAAGAGCCCGTACGTCAGGGGCTACCCGGCAGACGAATTAGCGGTGCTTCGCGCTTGCCTACATCTGCCTGTGCCCCAAATTCCGAGCCGCTGGTCGCCATTGTTCCCGAAACAAATTTAGGAGCGACCGCCGTAGCTGAACCGACGCTCTGGCTAAGCGTACCCAATGTGGCCGTCACTAAGCAGATGGAGTTTTATTTGTTCAACACCCAGGATGAGATTATTTATCAAACCAGTTTTTGGGTTAAACCCACCGCTGATCTAGTCGGACTAGATCTGGCTGCGATGGCTAATGCACCCAAGCTGGAAGTCGATCAGCGCTATCGCTGGGCTGCTTCAATTGTTTGCAATCCTAACAATCATTCGGAAAATATCTCAGTAGAAGGGTGGGTGGATCGAATAGAGAACTCTGGCGCTAACGAAACTGGGCCTTGGTACGACCGCCTGGGGACATTGGTTGAAACACTGCAGCACCAGCCTGATAACCAAGAGGCTCTGAACCAGTGGCAAAGTTTGATGGCATCGGCCCGACTTGACCAAATTGTTCCTTTGTCTGTAACGGCTGATGCTGTTGAGATTACCTCACCCGCACAAACAGACGCTGATTAACACTCGGTTGCCGCCAACCTAAACCGGCAAATCGTTCCCTGAGCAGTCGCAATGGTCATGAACAGTTTTCAGACGTTATGGCATAGTTGCTTTCAAAAAATAGGTGCTGTTGGAATAGCTATTGGAACTTTGGGAGCCATAACTCATCAGCGAGTCGAGGCCCAAGTTGTACCGGCTCAAGACTCGATTCAAACCCAAGTCGTTCAAGAGAACAATCGGTTTGACATTTTGGGAGGCACCATTGCGGATAATGACACCCGTCTATTTCACAGTTTTGAGCAGTTTGACTTAGAACCAGGCTATAGCGCTCAATTTCATATAGCTCCCGGTATAGACTCAGTCTTTGGTCGGATCACAAATGGTTTGGCGTCCCATATTAATGGGCTCATTGAGGTCAGTGGCGCACCCGCAAGTCTGTATCTCATGAATCCAGCTGGAATACTCTTTGGGACCGAAGCCTCCATTAATTTAGCCGGTGATTTTACGGTGTTGACCACCGATCGTTTGGACTTTGAGCAAGGTCATTTTGCCTTAGCGGGTCCTCTAGACAGAGGGCAAGGCAATATTTTACAGCTAGATTTTAATCCCGATCGCCCCGGCACGATTGTCAATCTGGGAGATCTTCAGGTTGGTGAACAACAGTCTTTGTCACTGCTAGGGCATACCGTTGTTAATCAGGGAACATTAAGCGGTGGTGCTGCGGTCAACGTCGTTGCTGTTGGTGCTCACAGTAATGTGCAACTGTCACCCGGCATTCAGTTTTCTGTACAGGCGGAACAAACCCTGCTCCGGCCGGTTGCTACAGATACTGGGCATGCGGCTGCTCTAGAGGTTGCTGAGGATGGCACCTTAATGCTCACGGGATCATCTTTGCCAGCAACAGGTACAGCGGTCGTTGGTGGTAGCGTCACAGCTGCCGAGCATATTCGGATTTTGGGCGACCATGTGGCAATCACAGGAGCCAAACTGCAGGCGGCTGGACAAATTTTAATTGGGGGAGACTATCAGGGAGCGGGCACAATACCGACCGCGCAATCAACGTTTGTGGATGCGGCAAGCTACATTGTTGCCGATGGAGAGAGGGGGGGGCAGGTTGTTATTTGGTCCGACGGAATCACTCAGTTTCACGGCTCTATCAGGGCTCAAGGGCTCTTAGCGGGAGGCACTGTTGAGGTATCGGGAAAGGAGCAGCTGTACTTTGGTGGTCAAGTGGATTTGCGATCGCATGCCGCTCCTGGCACCCTACTGCTAGACCCAGAGAACTTAGACATTCGAGCCGGAAGCGACCCCAACATTGCCGATACGAGCGATGCCCACGTCCTGTACGAAGATACGCTAGAGTCTGCCATTATTGGCCCGGTTGATTTGGTCTTGCAAGCAGACAACGATATCACTATTGCACCTCTAAGCGATGGGGCTTTGACCTTTGCTCAAGGCCCCGGCAGCAGTATTCGGTTTCTAGCCGATGCCGACGGCGATGGTGCAGGTCGTTTTACCATGGCCGCAGACAACCGTTTAGCGGCTCCGGGACAGAACATTGCTATTCAGGCGGCTGAGATTGCCGTGGGTGACATCACGACCAGCGTATTTTCAGCCATTGACAATACCGATAATGCTGGCAATATTCGTCTAACAGCAACCCAAGGATCTATCAGTGGTGGTCGTTTTACAACAACCGCTCGGGGCACGCTTAACAACAGCGGTGACGGTGGCGCGGTGGCGCTATCTGCAACCGATACTATCACCGTTGACGATATCAGAACGACGACGGCGGGACTCAGTAATAATGGCGATGCTGGAGCTATTACTTTAGCCACCCAAACAGGCACCATCACAGCAGGGACGCTAAAGACGACGACCAGCGGTAACAACAATACTGGCATCGCCGGAGAGATTAGCCTCACAGCAGCTAGCGATCTTTTGATCGGGGACATTGTGACGGCTGCAGAGGCAATCACCAACAATGCAGGCGATGCCGGAGCCATTACGTTAACAAGTCTGACTGGCGATCTGACAACAGGCTCAATCATCGCAAATACTAGGGCAGATAGCAGTAATGTAGGCAACGCGGGAACAGTTTCGCTAAATGCGATCGCAGGAGAAATTCTCAGTCAAACCATTACCGCGACAGCCGTGAGTCCTGACGCCGCCGCTACTCGCGGAGGAGATATTCAGCTGACAGCCGATGGCGGCATCGTCATCGATTCGGCCAACGCCAGCGGTGAAAGAACAGGGGGTGATATTGACATTGCGACACAGCAGACGCTGCGGATAGTTGAAACCGTTCCTGCTACCGATCAACCCACCAGTCTACTCACAACAGAGGGGGGAGAGATTCGTTTGACCTACAATCAGCCCACAATTCCTTTTAGCATGGGCGATAGCACCGTCCATGGCATCGCAGGTAACATCACTACGGGTATTGATACGCTAGCCGCCCCGCAAACAGTCATTCAAACCCGTAACCTAGAAACGATTGAAATTAACAACTTATTTGAACCACAGGCCATCTTGCCAGCGGCGGTTCAGCTATCCGGCTCTGTTTCCCCGGAGGAAAATTCGCTAGTAGAACCCAGCCTACCTGACATTAGTTTCCTCGACGGTTTGAGCAATCGACACAGCACGGCTCCCAACGACGATGGAGACTACGAAAACACCATCAGCAATAGTGAACTGATTTGGGCTCAGATCGAAACATCTTTTTCCAGCGACTTTGCCAAAGCCCTTAACCTCTCCATGCCGGCTGCACCCTCATTACAAACCACCCAGCAAACCCTGAGACAGGTCACCCAAGCGCAGGACATCACACCGGCCCTAATGTACATCAGGCTCAAAGAAACTCACATAGAGCTTGTGCTGGTCAGTGGTGAAGGTCCACCGGTCTATCACCCTGTCCCCGTTAGCGCTTCAGAAGTACATGCCGTTGCCAAGGCCTTTCACCAGACGATCACCAATCCAGTCTTACGACCGGCTCAATACTTACCCGCTGCGCAGCAGCTGTTTGATTGGTTGATGCGACCGATGCTAGCGGATCTAGAAGACGCAGGTATCGATCATATTGGCTTTATTCTGGACGCGGGACTCCGCTCTTTACCCATAGCGGCCCTGCACGATGGCCAACACTTTTTAATCGAAGACTACAGCATTGGCCTTTTGCCCAGCGCCGGGCTAACTGACTTTGATACAGCTCAAACAAGACCGTCTGACCAGGCGACGTTGGCCATGGGAATCGCTGACTTTGAGCACCATCCTGATTTGGCTGCCGTCCCTTTAGAAATCGATTTGGCTAGCCAGCATCAAAACGATGAGCAGTATCTGGACCAGGAGGCCACGTTAGGCTTACTCCACCAGAGGCTAGAACAGGGGCAGTTTACTAGCGTTCACCTGGCTACCCATGCCGTATTTGAGCCAGGTAACCTGGCGGAATCTTATATCCAGCTTTGGGATCAGACGATTAGTCTAAATCAGCTTCAAACACTTCCTTTAGATAGTATTGAGTTTTTGATTTTAAGTGCCTGCGCTACGGCCTTTGGCGATCCAAGGGCTGAATTTGGGTTTGCTGGACTGGCGGTCAACGTAGGGGTACAGACGGCCTTGGCCAGTCTTTGGTCCATTAGCGATGAGGGCACATTGGGACTGATGTCAGAATTTTACAGCGCTCTTGAACAACCATTGACCCGCAGTGCGGCCCTACGTCAGGCCCAACTAGCGATGCATCAAGGCCACGTTAGGATTGTGGATGGCATGCTATACGGTAATGAAGACCGTATAGTTGGACATTTACCTGACTTAGCAACCAGCGGTAGTTGGGACTTTAGTCATCCTGCCTATTGGTCTGGTTTCACCTTGATTGGGCATCCTTGGTAATCACATTTACTGCCCGTTCGTCACTTTGAAGCCAATTAATTCTCCCGTTTTAGGTGGCCCTATTGCGTTTTGGTAGAGTTTGCCGACGTCGCTTGCGCTCTACACAGCTGCTGCTGTGGCGACAGCTACAGCGATACGGCTATGTCTTGATTGCCCTAGGTGTGGTCCTAGCTGTGCTTGGTATTCGTCAGATGGGAGCGCTACAGGCATTAGAGCTGAAAGCCTTTGACAGCATGGTTTGCTACCGGGCCACTCCGACCGAGCTACCAGAGGTAGTGGTGGTAGGAATTACT
>ERZ1740070.939-NODE-939-length-18820-cov-8.020250_pt1 | contig 18820 bp, 16 predicted proteins | sample MGYA00581734_ERZ1740070 | MGnify/ENA primary metagenome ERZ1740070 (study PRJEB43018, sample SAMN04849744) | marine metagenome | isolation source: floating plastic debris | place: Pacific Ocean | collected 2008-09-01 | study: EMG produced TPA metagenomics assembly...
AAGACCTGTCGCGGATGATAATAAGGCCGCCCAAAAAGGGCGGCCTATAATGTGTTTAGTGAGCGGTTTCGCCCGTCAGTTCGACGGTAAAGAACCAGTCCTCACCATGATGCCGTGACAGAACCTCGTCCGGCACCACCTCTGGCCCCGACAAGAAAACATTCGCACCAAAATGGCTGTGCAAACGTGACAGTTTTTGCAGACGTGCGCTCGTCAGTTCCCCAAAAAATCTCGCGTAGCTTTTAGTTGCCTTAAGCGCTTCGATCTTACTGCGGTGACTTTCCACCGCCTGTGCATGAGCCTCGGCAATCTCGGGATCAGATAGCAAGCGCTGCAGTTCTTCTTTCATCATCGGCAATCGCCTTTGGATCGAAAGATCTTCTTCGGCGTTGTTGTTCATCCGAAACCAGTAGGCGAGGCCCTGATCCCGGTCGACATGGTTCACCCGCCCGCGATCGCGCTTGACGAGAAAGCTTTCGGCGGACCGCACAGCGTAATGGTTGAGTTGGACCAGATCGTAGCCATAGGTGTCGGTCGTCGACCTCCAGCCATTGCGATACATCTCGCGCGGCAACGGCTGGCCAGACCCATTGACCCAATTGATCTCTTCCCAAAGCTGCGGGTTCAAACCTTTGGGCCGATGCACGCCAAGCTTTTTGAACAGCCCGATATTCTGGAACAGCGTCTTAAACCCCCATGCCTGATGCGGTTTGCGCGCGAATTCGGGTGCGCATCGCAGAAACTGTTCCGTGATCGGCTGATCGACGTAATCATGCACATCCGCATTGCCAAACAGCCGCCATGTCATGGCGATCATGTTGGCGTCGAGGACAGCGTCAAACAAAGCATCCAATGTGCCGTCTCCGACCTTGATGTTCACAAACTCATCGACATCGATGCAGGTCACCCACGCAGCATTCTGAATAACAGGCTCATCCTCAGACGCTTGAAGTGCCGCGTGCTGCGGTTTTAGTCCGCTGCTACGAAAGGGGTTTTCTCGATGTTGAACGATGCCTTTGCGTTCGAGCATCTGAAGCATCGTATCGGTGCCGTCGGTGCAATCGTTCGTGTAGACGATTATGTCATCAAAGCCGATGGCCCGGTGATACGCGAGCCATTCCAAAATGAACGGGCCTTCGTTCTTCATCGTGGTGACAATCGCGCGGCGGCCTTTGCCCTTGGGCACCGGCTCTGACTTCAAAACCGGCATGCGCACGGGTTTGTGGTCCCAGTGGCCTTCCGACATGTCAAGCAAGGGCGGATGTTCAATCAGTGATGTTTTGGGAACGATTTTGGAAATGGACGGGGTCGGGTGCCGCAACGCCATGTGACGGTAAAAGAGCTGCGTGCGCGACCGATCCGGCAGGGCATTCCCGATGCGGATCATCCGCCAAACAGCGGACTCCGGGGCTTTGGAGGGCGCGATGCACCAGCGCTGTCGCCCACCTTTGGCGTCGAACTGCACACAGATATGATCAGCGAACAGGGTGGGCTGGTCTTTACGCACCCGCCAAGGATAACAGTGACGGCCGATCAGGGCGATGACACCACGGTCTGCCGACACGGCGGCGTCAAACACATTGGGGGCATCAATCGGCAGAAGATCATGCACATCAAGATTGGCAACCGCCCGAGCGGAGCCCAGAAACCTGGCGCGCAGGATCTCGTAAAGCGACATTACTCCAAGAGGAGCATCCCAAGGGCTTGGGTCGGGGACAACCATCCGGTCTTTGCCTGGTGCTTCGGGGACGCAAAATGGATGCGCCTCGGCAGGCGTGTCCGGTTTGCCAAGCGGCAGGTCGCTGCTTAGCACAAGCACATCACAGTCGAGCTTTGCGGTGCGCCTTGAAAGCGCTGCAGCGAAACCTGGATCAGAACCCGGTACCGCGCGATCTACGATAACGACAGCTTGAACCGCTTGCGTTTGCACATGATACGTTAACCAAGCAGCGACCGTATCGGCAGTTTCACCGTTACGTACCGCAGCGAGGCAATTCTTACCCTCGAACAACCGCTGCTCTGCCTCCGCAGGAACAACGGTATAAGACCCGCCGCGATAGACGAAATTCACCGCGTCTTCGCCAGCCCATTGAAACGTCAGGCATGGCGCACCGCCGACGCTGATCTGCGCCAAAGGCCCCGCATCATGCGGCATCTGCAATTCAGAAACGTCGATCCCAGCCGCAAAGAACAACGTGATCTGACGTTGCCCGTCGACTCGCGTCTCAACGGCATCCAGAAGCGCTGCACCGTCAAGGTCACGCCCCGCCATTCGACGTTCGAAAAACCGTGCCATACCGTTACCTGATACCACCGCCCGTTTAAGCGCGATAAACGCGCCCGGCTTTGTTTGACCAATGGTCAAAAAGCTACGGTGTTTGGCGGAAAAATGTCACCTCAGACCCGCAGCCGCCGCATATCCAGATGACAAATGAGTCACAGGAACCACAGTTCTGTCGCTGCATTTGCAAATAATTCCTTAACGATAGCGCCCCGCTTCGTGTAGCTTTCCTGCAAATGGCGCAAAGACGTCAGACCTTGAGAAAGAGCAGAGTATGGCGCTTCCCGACACCCTTGCTGCGCGGTTCATTGAGACCGTTCGCGAAAACGATCTGTCCGGCAAAATGGCAATGTTGGGGCGTCAACGCTGGGTCGGGAAAAGGCGCAAGCGGTCAGCAGCTTTGTTCGAGCGTGTGCTGCAAGAACACATGCCGGGTGTGTCTGAAGACGACCTGAAGAACCCGAATGATGAATACTCTGAAACCTTCTTCAAGAAAGTCGGGTTCAGCTCTGTCGATTCCATCGATGTATCAGACTTTGAAAACGCCAGCATCGTGCAAGACCTTGCCGGAAAGCTGCCGCGCAAGCTCGAACGGAAGTTTGACGTCATCTATGATGGTGGCACGTGCGAGCACATTTTTGATCTGCCAACCGCCTATCGGAACATCCACAAGATGTTGAAACCGGGCGGTACGCTGATCGGGCATTCGCCGTGCAACAACTGGATCAACCACTCGTTCTACCAAATCAATCCCGAGATCGTTTACGGCTTTTGGGAAAAGACGATGGGGTACGAAGTTTTACACTGCAACCTGCAACCCTTGATGCCGATGTACGCGCACAAGGTGGTGACGATGTCGAACCCAAACGAAACCGGCAAACGCCCCCGGTTGCACGGCGAACTGTCATCGGGCGGGATCATTTTGAACTACGCGGTCCGCAAACCGATGCGCGCCAGCAAAGCCAGCACGAAAGTCTATCAGACCGACTACGAAAACCGCTGGAACGTAGCGGCTGAGTAACGGGTTGGTCGGTAACCGCTACACTGGCGCAGCCGCACTCCGCCGGCTGAAAAACGCCCCATCCCACGCGTCACCCATCATCTGATCCAAACGGACTGAATTCGGCAAGCGCATGCCACCCATCGGGGCGAGCGTGATTTCACCCAAATAGATACGGCCCTGGGTGTGATACAAATCCACCCGCGCAAATTGGAACGGTTTGGCAATCTGTTCAGCAATGTCGCGCATCGCTTCATAGAATGGCGGGCGCTCAAACGGCTCCCCTGTTTTGAAGAACAAGCTTTCGGGGATGTAGTTGAAATCGCGATCAAACATCAGTTGGCGATGATTGGTGTTGCGGTCTTCGTCGACTTGCACCGCAAGGGTACGGCCCGCACCGATATGAAACTTCCAATCGGTCAGAGAGGCACCCACCTCTGACATGTCCGCTTCGATGAAAATCTGCGGGCGGATCAAGCCGTACCACCACTCCCCTGCCTTCACGCCATGTTCAATCTCTAGCCAACGGGCAGTCACGGCTTCCAACTTGGCAAGAACATCGTCCGAGACAGGCATTTTGAACGCAAAGTTGGTGCCACTGCCCGCGTTTGATTTGGCAAAATACCGCCCCGGGGGAAGATCAAGCAATTGAAGAAGCTTGGCCGTGATCGGCGTCTGCCCAGACCACTTTGTTGCAAACACCCCGGCAAATTGCGGGTGATCGACCTGGCAAAATGACGCGAGGCCAAGTTTATCTGCCGGGGACGGCATCGGAATGGGGGCAAAGAATTTGGAGACAACAAGCTTTTCGTAAAACGTCTTTGGATTCACGAAATCGGGCAGCTTTTTACGCGCACCGTGATGCATGATGGTAGCGCGCGACATCTTTTGCCGGACAAGTCGCCAGGGCATTACATCTATCCCGCGCAGCGTTCCCGCCGGGGCAGGCGAAGCGAACCCATGTCTTTGGTCAGACATAAGCCGATCAAAATCTGCGATTGCGCGTTGCCGGCAATGCCACACGTTCATGTCTTCTTCGGATACTTGTCTCGCAACACCCATGACGGACCGGACCTTAAATCTCTCTAAAGAGCGGCTTTCAAACCTTCGACAAGTTGATCCATATCTGGATCCATTTTTAGCGATGCCGCTTTTCGCTTGTGCCAATCCACGGCCCGCGCGTGCAGGTCTTTGAGCACAGGGTCAGACTTTAACTCTCGCGCCAGTTTCCCGGCTTTGGTTTTGTAGCGATCAATCGACATGTCTTTTTCATCGTTCAGATTGAACCGCTCCCAGTAGTCGAGCCCCAACACATGGTGCGAATGGTTCGCCCGCCCGCGCGCCCGTTTGACCAGGAAACTGTCCATCGACCGCAACGCATAGTGGTTGACCTGCGCATGCGTGAAAAGCGGCGGATTGGCCGTGCGCTGGCCTTTGACGACATATTCAGCGCCACCCGGCAAAACACGCAATGTATCGTCTATATGCTCTTCGAGCGATACGGGCGCGTGCAAACCCATGCGCTGGAACTTGTGCTGGTTTGTGTAGAGCGATTTGACGAACTTGCCGGTCTCGGGGCGCAGTTTTGCGTCCCACTCCAACTCTCCCTTGCGGAACTGCTGAGTGACCGGTTTGTCCGCGAATTTCTCGATCCCATCCGGGCCAAACACCCGCCAGGGAACAGAAATCACGTCCGCTGTTTCCCCCGAACCCGCAACCAAATCCTGAACTGACCCGTCTCCGATGTGGATATTGAGATATTCGTCTACGTCACACACAAACACCCATTTGGCGTCCATCACGATGTCATAACGACGGCTGGCTTGCCGCAAGGCGCTCCGGTGAATGCCAGCGCGTCGGACAATCGTGTTGTGCTGCGTGACCAGCCCCATCTCTTGCAAGCGCAAAAGGATATCGACAGTCGTATCCGTGCAATCGTTGGTGCAGACGAGGATGTGGTCAAAGCCCAACGTTTTGTAATGGGCGACCCAATCTATGATATAGGGCCCCTCATTCTTCATGGTCGAGACAACCGTGTAGGTGTCTGTGCTCATCTCTGCCTCACGTCAGCGGTTCATTGAGCGACCGCCATTGTTTGATACGTCAGAAGTACCCCACAGGGACCATCGCTCGCAAGATACATGGTCCCAGCGCCACGTATCGCGAAAAAAGTGAGTCCGATTTCACGCAGACTATCCAAAACGCGTTTTGCTCCGTAGGGTTGCGTTAACCGACGCGGTCCAAAAAAGAAGCCGCGCGCAGTTGAGGAACAGCAGATGCCACGCACTCGCGAGGTTGGAACGCTTTGGATCGGGGGGCCGCTTTCGTGGATGGAGCAGCTGTGCCTGAAGTCCTTTGTCGACAAGGGCCAGAAGATCACGCTTTTCAGCTATGAAGATATCCCAAATGTCCCGGACGGCGTGATCCGTCGCGACGGACGCGAGATCATCGATACCGACGACTTTATAAAATACGAACAGAAGAACAGTTACGCGCTGTTCGCCGACTGGTTCCGTTTGCACATGATCCACCAGAACCCCGGGATGATCTGGGTGGACACGGACGTCTATTGCCACCGTCCCATGGACTACGACAGCGATTACGTGTTCGGCTACGAACTACCGGGCGAACACCGGGTCAATAACGCGGTTTTAGGGCTGCCAGCTGACAGCCCCGCGCTGAAGCAGATGCTCGACTTCACCAGCGACCGGTTTTCCATCGCGCCTTTCCTGCCAAAGAAACGCCGCGAAGAAATGCGCAAGAAAGCGGAACGCGGCAAACCGGTTCACATCACCAAACAGCCCTGGGGCGTATGGGGGCCGATGATGGTCACATATTTCGTCCACGCGCTTGGGCTGGAAAAACATGTTCAATCGCTCAATGCCTTTTACCCAATCACCTTCCGCGAACGGTTCAAGTTCATGCGCCGTGCAGAGCTAGCCGAAGGTTTGATCACGAAGGAAACCACTGCCCTACACCTTTGGGCGTCGAACAAGCGACAATTGGGGAACCTGCATGACGGGTTGCCGCCCAAAGGCTCTTACCTCGAAAATCTGGTGCAAGAGCATGGCATCACCCCCGCCCTCGCCCCGATCAAGGGGCGCGGGAACACAACGTTTGACGGCGCGTTGATAGACGAGCTTGATCTGGAAGAGGTGTCTTCGGTTGCTGACCTTGTGGGCACCGCACGCAGCTTTGTGCTTGCGCTGCACCACAAATTCGACTGCGACATCTATCTGGTGAACACCAACCGCCGCGCCAAGTTCAAGGGTGAGGACATGCCGTGGCTTGCCGACTACATCACTTTTCTGACCGAAAACGAGGTGGAGCGGGACCGCATCAAAGTAATCCGATCCGAAAAAGACCTGCGTCCGGTTGATGTGCTGTGCAATCTCAACGGTTTTGGCGATCAGTGGAAAACGCCTTTCTTAGAGACGTTTTTGCAGCGGTGCGTGCATTCTGACACGCGGGTGTTCATGGATGTGCGCCGCGGGTCAGGGGCGTTTCCCTTCCTCAAAGCCTATGGGTCGAACACCCAGCTTTCGATGCAAGTGGAAGATGAAAAACTCGTCACGCGCATCCGTGTCACGCCAAACCCACCCGAACCTGTGCAAGACGACAATTGGGACAACATTGCAACAAGTCTTGCCGGTAAAGACGGCTGGTATTGCCCGGGCACAAACGGGCATAGCTTCCTGTATATACCACGTGATCCACACACGCTGGTGGTCACCTTCGACAACCTCGATATCGCGATGACCAAACGCGAAGACCGACGGCCCTGGGGGTATTCCTTTATCAAGGACCAAGGCTGGTCGATGCTGGGTGTATTGGCAGGCGGCTGGACCTGGTACCGCGAACCTTGGGTCTATGAACAGTTTGATGAGCTAAAGAAAAGCGGCTTCTTCAAGCAGTTTAAACGCGTGGTGTTCTACGGCGCCTCCATGGGTGGCTACGCGGCTTGCGCGTTTTCACCTGCGGCTCCGGGATGCGATGTGGTTGCGATCTCGCCCCAGTCGACGGTCGACAAAAAAGTTGTCCCTTGGGAAACGCGCTACAAGACGGTCTGGGATCGGGATTTCAACGGCACATACGGGGACGCCGCCAAAGTCAGCAAAGCCGCCAACCGCGTGTCGATCTTGTTTGATCCGTATGAGCCACTGGATGCCGGCCACGCCGCGCGGTTCACCAACAAGAATGTGCAACACTTGCGGGCACCACTGCTTGGTCACCGGCTGGGCAGCTCACTGAACCAGATGGGTATCCTGAGCCCGATTATCCTTGGCGCGCTGAACGGCACGTTGACCAGCGAAGACTACTACCAAATGCTGCGCCAACGGCGAAACTTTCCACGGTACCAACGCGAATTGTTCAAGCGTGCGGTCGACAAAGGGCATACTGAACTTGCGAAATCTCTGGGTGCGTTCATCCTAGAGCAAAACCCCAACCGCGCAGTTCGATTGGGCATGAAAGCGCTCGTTTAGAGACTGTTAGCGCGTCTTGGACAGACGGATCCAACCTTGGGTCTTGTCTGGGCCATCCTCGATAAAACCAGCTTTGTGCAAGACTCGCAAAGACGCCGCATTCCCGGTTTTGACCCGCGCGGTGAGCGCATGCAGGTTGCGATCTTCGTCCAAGCACTTGCTTGCAAATGTCGTAACCGCCCGACTGGCAATGCCATGCCCACAATGTGTACGGCCGATCCAGTAACTGATCTCGGCTTTCTGGGTGTCAGTGCCGTCATCGTCAAACTCGATGCGGACCTGCCCCACAGGAAGATCGTTATTGAGGATCGCAAAGACCTGATGATGGTTGCTGTTGTTTGCGATCTCAATCAGGGCGGCTGCCTGATCTAGAGTCAACGGGTTGGGGTAAGTTTCGGGCATGTTGTCCCACAGCGCAGGGTCATCAAGAAGCGCGTGATATCGGGCAACGTCAGAGACTAGCCAGCTGCGAAGCCGAATGGCGGAACCGCCAAGTAAAGATGGTGCAACTGGTCGTGGCCGAAAGGGAATGTCCCGACGTACCGGACGAACGTCATCTATAACGTGCGATGGGATCCAACCGCCCTGAAGTGGGTCAAACGCTGTTTCGATACCGTTCGTTTTACAAAGCGACAAACCAGTGTTGCACAGGACGCCATCAGATCGATAGCGACTGCGTGCCAAGATGGCATCTAATGACGGATTGTCAGTATTATCCTCGTACCTTTTGACCATAGTACCCCCCCAGAATCACGCAAGTGAGGTGGGGACGAATGGTTAAGATGCAAAACGAATACATCTTATTAATTCAGAAACAAATTATTTCCATTTATTGCAAAAAACGCGCCGCAACCGTCATCAAGACGTGCATGCGGGTGTTGCCACAACTGCGGTCGCTGTCGCGTCGAACACGGAATCCACCGTCGCGGATGCAGTTTGCACCATCAATGCGCTGCCGCTCATCTCTGACCCGGTCACTGTAATCTCCCGCGCGCCAATCGTGTCATCCACATCAATGGTGAATACGATCTCTTCGCCGCCCGGAACAGAGTTTATGTCCAACATCAGCGTCTGCTGACCATCCCGCACGACCGGAATAGCGTTCAGGAACGAAGCACCTTTGGTGAGTTCCAGCGGCTGAAACACCTCCACACCAGCACCTGCGCTGGTGACGTCAAAGATCAGTTTTCCTGTGCTGGACGTCATGTCGATTGTCAAAATGACCGGGCCGGTCGCGCATCCTGATGTGTTGGCAATCCGAAACGTATCCTTCGGGGCACCATCACCGAAAGTCACTTTCAGCCCGGCAAACCCGGAGGTTGGCCAAAAAGCTGACAACAAAGCAGCGGTGATCAGAGTGCGGTTCATACGTGATAGTCCCTCAGTTCTTTTTGGTTTGTTGAATGCAGAGCTAGCGTCCGCGTCTCAATGGGCAAAAAGAAACGGCCAGCTCTGCGCGTACAGAACTGGCCGGATCAGAAACATGAGGTCAGTTGCTGGCTACTTCACCTTTTCAGGTTCCGGTTGCTCGACCGGTGTGTCTGCTGACGCATCAGGTTCAATGATTTCACCCTCGGAAGCCTCGGGTGCTTCATCAGATTTGTCTTCGATGGCGCCCACAATCAGTGGCAGCATTTCAGCACCAGCGGGCAATACTGTGTCGCTTTTTGGCGGCGTGGTCCAAGAGAGCGTGTCGAACCCTCCGCAGTTGCCACAGACAGGTGACCATTCGCCTTGGATGCTGTTGCAATTGTCACAGACCCATTGCGGGCCACGCGGCGCGGTCAAGGCACGTGCCAGCCAACCCCGCACAACAGCGTCAGAGGCCCCTTCGCCCCGCTCAACCGCCGCCGCAATCGCGAGCACGCGTGTATCCGCATCCGTTTCCGCAAGGTCCCCCAGCGAACGACGCGCTTCGGGAAAGTTTTCAGCGGCAAGGTTCAACTCGGCCAGCAACAGTTTTGTCTCGCGGTGTTCAGGTTTGATCGAGGTAAGCTGGCGGAACCGTTTGAGCCGTGCATCTGGCGTTTCGTTTGGTTCAATCTCGGCAAAGGCCGCGGCCAGATCGGGGTGCGGCTGAACTTGCCACGCCTTTTTGAGAATACGCACAGCGTATTTCGGACGCCCCTGAGCAATATGGCTGCGCGCGGCCATGGCCGCTGCCGGGATCAGATCAGGGGACGACTTATTCGCAGCAATCGCGGCTTCCTGCGCTTCAATGGTCTTGCCCTCATCCAAAATGCCTTTGGCTTCGGACAACGCCAGAACAGCGTCCCGTCTTTTGTGCACATCACGCGGCAAAGACCCGTGTTTGAGCTTGGCATTCAGCGTTTTTCGCGCGCCGCTCCAATCTGCATTATTGGCCTGCAATTTCAGGAGCGTGTCCTGCACTTCCTCGTGCTTGGGTTTGATCGCAAATGCGCGTTCCGCAAGCTTTAAGGCGATGTCGGTTTGCCCTGCGTCAAGTTTCTGCTTCATCAACCCCCGGACCCCGACAAAGCGGGTTGTGTCGTTTTGCACCAGCCGTTTGTAGACTTCCTCTGCCTTTTTCCGGTCACCCGTCATCTCTGCCGCTTGCGCCGTAATCAGATCAGTCAGTTCCGGCTTGTGCAGATAACGCTCTGCCTTGGTGGCCTTGGCCATGGCCAAGCGACCCTCGCCAGACGCCAGTGCCATCAAACCTTCGCTTAGCGCTTGGTAGCCTTTGCGTTCGCGGTTGCGGTCAAAGTAGCGAGAAATGGCCGTTTCATCACCGTTGATGAATTTGAGCGTCGCGATCAAAAGCGTGAACAGCTTGAAGAACACCCAAACCGCGCAAATCGCGACCAGCGCGGCAATCACCGACTGAAGCGGTCCAAGAGTGAATTCGGTGCCGCCAGCGGTGATCTGAATGCCGCCGGTGCTTTCCATAAGAAAGCCCGCACCCAAGGTGAGGGCAGCAACGATGACAACAAAAAGAACGATCTTGAAAAGAGACCAAAGCATGAAACGCCTCCCTTATTCCTGAAGGAGCTGCTGGACGAGAGCGTCGGCAGCTGTTTTCGCCTCGAGGCGTGTTGATGCACTGGCTTGCCAGTCAGCGACTGCGGCTTGTGCGGCCTCTGGCAAGGCAGACAATTCTGAAAGTGCTGTGTCCAGATTACCATCTCGGACCGCGGCTTCGGCGCGTGACAGCACCGCGTCTGGGTCATCGCCCTCTCTTGGCGCAACAGAGCGTGCCCCAAGTTGATTGGCAAAGAATGTGGCCACGCGGTTTGTGCCTTCGGCGTTTTCGGTGGCATCGCTGCGGGCAGCCGACAGCGCCGCACGCGCGACCGATGGGAACGTTTCGATCAGACCGCCTTGGGTCGCAATCCCGCTTTCAGCGTTGGCAGACAAAGCCTCCGGCACGTCAACGCCATTGGCAGACAGAATGCCAATCGCCTCGGTAAACTCTGCACCAGTGTCCAGCGCAGTTGTGACGTCTGCCAAAGCGGCCCGCGCTGCGGCCAGTTGGGCCTGCTCTTCGGCGTTGCCTTCGGCCGCCAGAGCCTCTTGCGCCATTTGCGAGACCTCAGCACGCTGCGCGTCAACTTCGGCCTGCAAATCGGTCAGGGCCCGTTCGTAGGCGGCAATCGCTTCGGGTGACACGGCCTGTTCAAGGGGCTGCTTTTCCAGCGCCTCGATCCGGGCGTCCAAAGCCGTAAGTTGCGCGGTGATCCCGGTTGCGGCTTCTTGCACTGCGGCGATCTCGGCTTGCAGTGGCGATGGGTCAAAAACGGGAGGCTCTATGCCTTCGAGCGTTGCTAGACGATCTGTGATCTCGGTCAAGGATGAGGATTGCGCTGCCATGGCATCGCGCATTTCAACCTCAAAACCGTCATCTGCGCCGGCGTTGAAGGGCCAAACGCTTTGCGACACGTAGGCAGCACCGCCATACCCCAAAGCCGCCGCAATAACGCCGCCAAGAACCGTCGGCACAAACCCTGCCTTTTTCTCGACCGTGGTTTCGCGGATCACCTGCGGCGCAACGGGTTCTTCAACTTGGGTCTCTTCTATCGGTTCGGCAGGCTCTGCCGAAGCTTCGGTGGTTTCTGCTTCTTCGAGAAGTCGTTCCGCCTCTTCTTCTGAGATGTGATCTTCATCCGTCAGTGCCGCAGTATCTTCCGATGACTCAGTCAGGTCAGGTTCAAGCGTTTCGCCTTCTTTTGTCGCCTCATCGGCTTCGGCATCAGCCTCCACAACATCGGAACCATCTTCCGATGGGGTGCTGTCATCGGTGGGTTCGGAAAGCTCAATCGTATCGTCAGTGATTTCAGCGATCACTGTGTCGTCGGCGACTTCGTTGCTCAAATTGTCTGCAGAAAGCGTATCGTCACCTTGCAGCGCGGCGTCCTTGACAGTGTCTTCCGTCGCCGTCGGTGTGCCTGAGTCTGTTTCTGCGGTGTCCTGCGCATCGCTTACGTCTGGGGTGTCTACCTGATCTTCCACCTCGTTTTTGGAAGATTTGTCCGTGCTTTTGCGTTTCGCCACCGGCTATTCCTTCGAATCTGTCTAGTCTTTGCGACAGTTATGTCAACTTTACCTTACAATTCTCACAGTGGTCGCTCAAGCGACACGGCATCTGCGATCATGTCTGCCACCAATTCCACCATTCTTTCACGGTTCGGTGCTTTGGCAATGCGGGTGCGCAGCGCGGCGTCTGATGGCAGGCAGTGCGCCACCGCTTCGCTGATTGCCGCAAAAGACATCGCGCCCGTCCCCTCTGATTCGTCTCGCAACTGGCGCGCAGTCCGGGGAGAGAATACCGGCGCAATGACCGGTCTGGCTTGCGACAAAGCTTCTTGCGTTTCCCCTTTCAGCGGTTCGAGACGCTGTTCGTACAACACAGCCTCGGTTGTTGGCACGCCTGCTACGGTCAAACGCTGCGCCACGTCTCCTATCGATATGGTCCCCCTCACATGCAAAAGCGGGCCTGCATACCCGTTCGATTGCACAAATTCGATCAATTGCTCGGCAGAGCCTCCGGCGACATCAACATCAAACCCCTGCGCGGTTGCCCGCGCTGCTGTGGTTTCCCCGACTGCGATCGCAGGGATGCCGCTTGGCGCTCCTCCAAGTGTACGAAACGCATCTAACCCGTTTGCCGATGTAAAGATCAACCGTTTCACACCCGTCATATCCGGCAAAGGCCCTGACACATGGATGGAGATAAGCGGATTGACTAATAAATCGACAGAACGGCGCGCCGCATCTGGCAACGCCTCCCAAAATGCGCGTGAGGCAGGCTCGGGTCGGGTCAGCAAAAGAAGGGGGCGCTGCGCTGCCATACTGTCCGGTTTGTTGTGAGCAGTGGGTAAGGGTGGTAACTGCTCAACCTCAAGCGTGCAACGGGACGAATGAATGAGCCGCGACATCACCGTTCTTGGTTTGGAAAGCAGTTGTGACGACACCGCTGCCGCAGTGGTGCGCGGGCGCGATATTCTGTCGTCTGTTGTGGCGGATCAAACCGACCTGCACGCTGCTTTTGGAGGCGTTGTTCCCGAGATCGCCGCAAGGGCGCATGCTGAGAAACTGGATCTGTGTGTTGAGACCGCTTTGCAGCAGGCAGCTCTGTCGCTGGCAGATGTCGATGCGATTGCAGTGACGGCGGGCCCCGGATTGATCGGTGGCGTGTTGTCCGGCGTGATGATGGCCAAAGGCCTGAGTGCGGCAACGGGGAAACCCCTGATCGGCGTGAACCATCTGGCCGGGCATGCCCTGACGCCCAGGCTGACAGATGGGTTGGGCTATCCCTATCTGATCCTGTTGGTATCTGGTGGGCATTGTCAGTTCCTGCGGGTGGAAGGCCCGACGACGTTTGTGCGTTTGGGCAGCACCATTGACGACGCACCCGGTGAAGCGTTCGACAAAACAGCGCGCTTGCTGGGCCTCGCGCAGCCGGGTGGCCCATCTGTTGAAATGCGCGCGTTAGAGGGGGATGAAACGCGGTTCAAATTTCCCCGGCCTTTGCTAGATCGACCGGGCTGCGACCTGTCTTTTTCGGGTCTGAAGACCGCCCTGCTGCGGCAGCGCGACCAGCTTATTGCCGATCAGGGCGGGCTACACGGTAAGGATGTAGACGACCTGTGTGCCGGATTTCAGGCCGCGATCCGCGATGTCCTGATTGAAAAGTCGCGCCGCGCCCTGGCGTTGAGTGAGGGGATAACCGGGTTTGCGGTGGCTGGTGGGGTGGCTGCAAATCAGTCACTGCGCAGCGCATTAGAGACGGTTTCAGCGGAACACAGCGCCCCGTTTGTTGCCCCGCCTTTGGCGTTGTGCACCGACAATGCAGCAATGATCGCTTATGCGGGAGCCGAGAGATTCGCTGTTGAGGGCGCTGATGACCTTACGCTTTCTGCCCGCCCAAGATGGCCGCTCGACAAGCAGGCGCCAGCGCTGATTGGCAGTGGGCGCAAAGGGGCCAAAGCATGATTGGCGTGATCGGTGCTGGCGCTTTTGGCACGGCGCTGGCCATCGCAATCGCCAAGGCTGGTCAACCCGTTGTCTTATGGGCGCGCTCGTCAAAGCAGGCGCAAGAGATGCGGGTAAACCGCCATAACAGTGTCTATCTGCCGGATGCCCGATTGCCAGATGCGGTGACGCCCACCAACACGATGAATGACCTGTCCAACGCGCAAACACTGCTGCTTGCTGTGCCACTTCAACAGGTGCGATCAGTTTTAAAGACGACCAAACCGCCCGTTCGTTCTTTTGTTGCCTGCTGCAAGGGTATCGAACTAGGCACAGGGCTGGGGCCAACCGGCGTAATCAAGGATGCGCTTCCAGACGCGGAGACCGCTATCCTGACCGGGCCAAGCTTTGCAGCCGACATCGCAGTCGGGCGCCCCACGGCGCTAACCTTGGCCTGTGAAGACGACACACGGGGGGAAGCCCTTCAAACTTTGCTCACGACACCAACACTCCGGCTCTATCGGACCACGGACACCATTGGGGCAGAGCTTGGCGGCGCTTTGAAAAATGTCATGGCCATTGCCTGCGGTGCTGTCATGGGTGCTGACCTTGGCAACAGTGCGCGCGCGGCCATCATGACCCGGGGCTTTGCCGAAATGCAGCGTATCGGCGCGGTCTTTGGGGCAAGAGCGGAAACACTTGCAGGTCTATCTGGCCTTGGCGACCTTGCGCTGACATGCACCTCAGAGATGTCGCGAAACTACCGACTTGGCCTGTGTTTGGGACGAAACGAAGCGTTTGATCCGACAGTGACTGTCGAAGGGGCTGCCACGGCGCGGGCCATGTTTGATACTGCCCAGCGCAGAGGCATTGATGTGCCCATTACCAAAACCGTGACAGAGCTTCTTGACGGAACCACCGCAATTTCCGAAGCCATAGCAAAGCTTATGACCCGCCCATTGAAGGAAGAATAAATGCTGATCGCCCTTATCGCCCGTGACAAAGACGGCGCCCTTGAGACCCGCAAAGCCAATCGTGATGCGCATCTGGCTTACATTGACGCGACAGGGGTCGTTGAACAGGCCGGTCCGCTTTTGGACGACGCTGACCAGATGATCGGATCGTTGATCGTGCTGGACGTCAAGGACATGGCTGTCGCGCAGGATTGGGCGGCAAATGATCCTTATGCAAAGGCTGACCTGTTCCAAAGCGTTGATCTGATCCCCTGGAAGCGTGTGATCCAGAAATGAAGTACTGGTTGTTCAAATCCGAACCCTCAACCTGGTCTTGGGACCAACAGGTGGCCAAAGGCGACGCGGGCGAAGAGTGGGATGGCGTGCGCAACTACCAGGCCCGCAACTTCATGCGCGAGATGTCAGTGGGCGACCTTGGGTTCTTTTATCATTCGCAAAAGGAAAAGGCCGTGGTTGGCACCGTCGAAGTGATCGCAGAAGCGCATCCCGACAGCACCACAGAGGACGACCGTTGGGAATGCGTGGATATCAAGGCGGTCGAAACGGCCAAAACACCAATCACGCTCGACCAGATCAAGGCTGATGAACGGCTTGCCGAGATGGTTCTGGTCAACAACTCTCGTCTATCGGTGCAGCCTGTGTCTGCCGATGAATGGCGGATCATTTGCGATATGGCTGGTTTGACAGGTTAGGCGGACGCGTTTCACACTGCCCTCAAAACCGCGACGCAGACGTCGAACGAAAAGCGAGGGATAAACCATGTCGATACTCTCAATCATCATTGCGGGGTTGGCCGGATGGGCGTTTGGTGCCGTCTGGTATACCGTGTTCGCCAAACCGTGGATTACAACATCGGGCGTCGCGACAGATGCCGACGGCAAACCAGCCAACCAGAAAAGTCCGCTGCCCTATGTGATCAGCATCGTGTCGGCCATTATCGTGGCCGCGACGATGTCATACGCGTTCAACATGTTGGACATCACAACCGTCACCAAGGGCTTCACATCCGGGCTGGGCATAGGTGCCTGCTTCGCAGCGCCGTGGTTAGCTACGAATTATGGGTTTGCGGGTCGGCCATTGGTTTTGACGCTGATCGACGCAGGCTATGCAACTTTTGGATCGGCAGTGATTGGCGCTGTGGTTGCGTGGTTGTGATGTAGAGGTCAAAACACCAAACGGAGGATTCCGGTCCCAACCGAAACCCTCCGCCCCCGCGCTCCCAAGTCACCACGCGCGTCGACTGAATATGGTCCCGGTCATCCTAACCGCAGCGATATATGTACCGTAGGACCAACAACACGCCAAACACCAAATCCTTCAGATTTTAGGTACCTCGCCAAACATAACAGTGGCAGTTCACCTGACGGCGATCGGGCATAAGGCTCAAGCAGGTTTTACGCCCATCGAGTGTTAGCGGCGGGAAAGCATAAGAATCTCTTTTCGCTACACAAAAACGACGTATGCTGACCGCATAGCTTAGTTTAGTGCGGAAGAAATCATGGAACCAATTGATGTTTTAACAGACCAGCTTGCCCTATTGGGGGGCTTTGGCAGCCCAGGCGTACCAGGTTCGACCGAAGATTTGCTTGCGCTGACTGTTGGCGACTATCGCGCCATTTTGGACATGGCAGAGCAAACAATTGCGGACCTTCCATTTCCTTTGCCGGATAGCGAACTGAGAGAAATCACTGGCGCGATCAACGAAACACGTGCGGCTCTTGCGCCTTTCCCTGACAGTCAGGTGATCGGTGAAATCTCTGGCGTTGATCTTGGCGACGGAAATGGCGGTGGCACGGGTGGCGGAGACGGCGGTGGTTCTGGCGGTGGCGGGACAATCGACGTTCCGACCCAGATCGAACAGGTCTATGCCGACGCGCTAAGTGCATTGAATGCCCAAGCATGGACGGTACAGGGCGGGGTCTTCCAGTCACCTCAATTCACAGCAGATGTGGTCACTACGGACTGGAGTGCGTTCGGACCGCAAGGACAGGTGCTCTATTCTGGTCAGGACTTTCTGTCACTCGTCAATGCACTTTCCGCAGGATGGTCAGCCTCATTTGTCAATTACATCTCGAACCAAGCGGTTTTGGAGCAAGGTCTCCTCGACGCTGGTACCTCGTTGGAAACCCTGCAAGAGCTTGCGATCGGTGATTTGACCTTCGCTGGTTTAGCGTGGAATGTTCTCCCTGCTGCCGTCAATGATTTGCTCAACGGCCGATCCGAAGACGGGACCAACCAAAGGCTTCAATTCACTGAGAACCTTTTGAACGCCATTTATGATGGGTTGATCTCGGACTTTACGGATGCGCTGCCAGGGGTCGAATCCGTCCTTGACGGGTTCTTTTTAGGGTACCGTGAAAGCGGCGACCGCCGTACGTACGAAAGCGGGTTCGAAAATGGCGTTTCCGGCACGGACCAATCAGATGTCTTTTTCCTGACCCCACTGGATGACGTTGTGAACGGCGGCGCACTTGGTGACATGCTGCTTGGTGTTGATGGCGACGATAGTCTGAACGGCGGAGACGGGATTGATCACCTGTTCGGCGGCAAAGGAAACGACTCTTTGACCGGAGGGCCAGGAGACGACGACATCCATGGCGGTGAAGAAACAGAGGATGTGACGGTCGAACCACCGGAAGACAACGATACAGCCTTCTACCTTGGCGATCTGAACAACTTCACAATCAGCCTGTCACGGCTTGGAGATATCTTCGTCACGGACCGCACAGGCGCCGAAGGGTCAGATCGCCTGATCGATGTCGAGACACTCGTGTTTGCCACTGGCGGATCAGCGTTTGCCGATGGCGTGATCGACCTTACTCAATTCGGCGACATTGCGTCGTTGGGAGGTGCGCAGATTACGGAGTTCGTGGAGCTTTACATCGCGTATTTCAACCGCGCACCGGATGCCATCGGACTGAACTTCTGGGGAACCGCCTTTGCCAATGGCGTAACACTTGAAGAGATCGCGGCACTCTTCCTCGACCAGGAAGAGACCCGCGCCACATATCCGTCGGATGCGACGAATTTGGACTTTGCAACCGAGGTCTACACAAACGTTCTTGGTCGCGACCCGGATCAACCCGGCTTGGATTTCTGGGTACCGCTTTTGGATAGCGGTGGCGTATCACGTGGCACGTTTATTCTCGAAGTGCTCAAAGGCGCGAAGGTGGATGCCCCGGATGGAAGCAGCCAAGAAGAGATCGATCTGCGTGCAGGGGATCAAGCCTATCTTGCGGAAAAGACCAACATTGGCGGACAGTACTCTGTCGTGAATGGGTTGTCCGACGTTGCCGATGCGATTGCTGTGATGGACCTGTTTGTTCGTGATGACGACTCGTCTGGTGAAGCGGCTTTGGCGCGTATTGCACAGGAGTTGGCAGAGGCCGAAGCAAACGGTGAGTTCCTCATGCCGCTCATCGGCTTCGACCAGTTCGATTTCGGAACGGATATGTTTGGGTAAACCCACCAAAACGACAAAAGCGCCCTCAAAACGGGGCGCTTTTCAAAGCTCTGACTGACGCGATAGCTCAGCCGTAGACAGCCTCTTTACCAAAGTGCTTGGTCAACATGTAGTAAACCACCGCGCGATACTTGTTGCGCTCGGATTTGCCGTAGGTTTCGATCACCGAATTGATCGCGTCCATCA
>ERZ1740070.940-NODE-940-length-18798-cov-6.356453_pt1 | contig 18798 bp, 20 predicted proteins | sample MGYA00581734_ERZ1740070 | MGnify/ENA primary metagenome ERZ1740070 (study PRJEB43018, sample SAMN04849744) | marine metagenome | isolation source: floating plastic debris | place: Pacific Ocean | collected 2008-09-01 | study: EMG produced TPA metagenomics assembly...
CATACAGATATTAATCCTAGGTTTAAAGAATATCTCAATAGCGAACCCTATAAAGCCGCAGCAGATCTGGCCATCAAAGCCTACTTCAAAGGTAATCTGGCGATGCTAGCGCTGTATAAGCTCTTTCCCGATATGTTCTTAGAGCAGGTACGGCAAATGTCGTATTACGCCAACCTCGGCCTATTTTGGGAAGTGATGGCCCCGGTATTTTTTGAGATGTCTGATATCTACGATGAGGGCGGCTTTAAGGGAGTGCCCGATGCCATGAACTTTTTGGTTAATGGCATTTTTGCCGTAGCCGGTCGCCCTATCTATCACCATGTCCACGTTGGCGATGAGTGCTTTGAAGTGATTCCTAAGTCAGCTGGATTTACCTGGCTTTATGAGGCCGCTTTGCCATATGTGGAAGCCGTTTTCTATCGCACGGCTCCGTTTCGAGGCACTAAATCTTACGATGCCCAGGTCCATCAAGTCCCTGATAAACAACCCGAGTTTCACTATGGCATTCTCTATGCTGATGTGTTTCCGGTGGGGAGTGCAGGCATTCCACCAACGCTGCTAATGCAGGACATGCTGCACTTTCTGCCGACCTATCTTCAGGACTATTACAAAAAGCACTGTCGGGGTGAAGACGATCAGCTAATTCAGCTAGGAATTACATTTCAGCGCTCGATGTATAACGTGACATCAGCAGTGATTCAGGCATTACGTGCGGCACTGTACTATCCGCTAGACGATCCAAATCCAGAACATCTGATGGCCAACCGCCAATTTTTTGAGGCTCAGATGGATCGACTAACACGATCAGAGGCGCGGCTACGAGAGATTCAAACCGCCAACTATCGTTAACTGTTACCGTAGGGGCGTTCCATGGAACGCCCCTACGGCGGCCACGACGAATTTATTACCTGTCCCCCAAATTTGCCCTGAATCATGTCAACGATTGTCGATATCGCTGTTAGCAACCCTGGTTTTGAAACATTGGTGGCGGCTGTGCAGGCGGCTGGTCTGGTGGAAACATTACAAGGGGAAGGACCATTTACGGTCTTTGCCCCCAATGATGACGCGTTTGCTAAATTGCCGCCTAATACGGTGAATAATCTGGTCCAAAATCCACCGCAGCTCGGGCGAATCCTCTGTTATCACGTGGTCTCTGGGCTGTGGAATACAGAAAAACTGGAACAGTTTTCTCAGCTGATGTCAGTGGAAGGTTCACCCATTCCTATCCGCAGCCATCATCCTCTAGAAATTAAAAATGCGACTGTGCTTGCGGCTGATATTGAAGCTACTAACGGTATCATTCACGTAATCGATACGGTAATACTAATGGGGTAGCTTGTGGTTGCTAGAGATATCAGGCTCATGTCTCGAGGGTTTACCAAACGTTCAAAAATTATCTCTGGTGCAAGCTTTGTATATTGTTTCAGGAAGACTAAAACAATCAGCGATATGAGTTATCTATTATGAAAACTCATATCGTTTGACACATACCGCTTAAGACACCCTTTTTTCAGGAGATAGTGAATCATGGATAAGATTTTGCAAGAACTCGATCCGTTTTGTTGGATGGTCGCTGCAGTCATAGCGGGTATCACAATTGTGGATGTGACGAATATGCAAATCGTGAACCCCTACAGCGACTTTGTGCAAGCGATGACTGAGCCGGTAGAGTCACCGGTTCAATAGCGTCGTTTTATTGGGCATGTTGGAGTGATCCCGCGCTATGCTCAAAATTTCATGTAAAAATGTAAAGCGTGTGGATTACTTCATCTCCTACGTCGGCTAAAAAACCGACCAAAATTGCGCTCGGTAACTTTGATGGTGTGCACCTTGGCCACCAGCAAGTCATTGAGCCTGTCTTAACCCATAAAGGGGGGCGACCCTCTTTGGTGTTGGCTGAAGACATGTGCTTGCAGGCATCTGCAGCATCGGGCTATAGCAATTTGCCAGGCAGTGCCAAATGTGAGCCACCAGCATCGGGCTTTGCAGAATGGGCGTCAGTGGTGACGTTTTTTCCCCATCCCAAAGAATTTTTTTCGGGTCATTTTCGACCTTTGCTGACGCCGTTAGAGGAAAAAAGTCGTCAGCTTGCCTGTCTGGGAGTGGATCAGCTAATCTTGCTGCCGTTTGATGCGGCAATGGCTAACTTAGACGCGACCACATTTGTGGAGAAACTATTGATTCAGGATCTGCAGGCGACCCACATTAGCATTGGCAGTGACTTTCACTTTGGCAAAAAGCGTGGTGGGAATGCAGAGCTGCTGTGTGCGATCGCAACCCGCTACAACATTCCAGTAACCATTGTGCCGCTACAAAATGATGTTGACGGTCGCATTAGCAGCTCTCGCATTCGCCAGGCTCTGACCGACGGTGAGCTGGCTAAAGCAAACCAGCTGCTGGGTCGGCCCTATACCCTTACAGGTCAGGTGACTTTGGGGCAACAGCTAGGCCGCACCATCGGATTTCCCACCGCTAACCTGAAGCTGCCCAGCGATAAATTTATTCCACGTCAGGGGGTGTACAGTGTCAAAGTCTTTGGTATTTTGCCCAACCAGCAGCCCTTACCGGCTGTGATGAATATTGGCAATCGTCCGACAGTTGCAGGTCAAGACTTAAGTGCTGAAGTCCATCTGTTAGATTGGGCCGGGGATCTATATGGTGAGACTCTAACGATAAGTTTAGAGAGCTTTATTCGACCAGAACAGAAATTTGAGTCGCTAGATGCATTAAAAAAACAAATTGCTAAAGACTGTCAAACGGCAAAGACACGTTTAGAGTCGCAAGTATCACCGGTTACTTAGCCACAGTACAACGGGCAGAGTCCCTAAACTTAGCAGAGTAGATATCACAATTGTCCTGGCGACACGTACCGTATCACCCCCCAGTTCTGTGACCCAAATCAAAGAGCTAACCGCCACCGGCATTGCGGACTGCAAGACAACAACCTGGCGATCAATATCGGTTAGACCCACCAAATTAGCAATATTAAACGCTAGCAGCGGTGATACCAGCAGACGTAATCCTGCCCCCATCAGTTCATAACGACCAAAGATAAAAGAGGTTTCTGATAGCTGAATTCCCAACATCAGCAGAGCAACTGGAATAGCTCCATCACTTAGCAACGTAACACCCCGTTCAATGGGGATAGGTAACTCGGTGTTGGCTCCTTGCAAGATAAGACCTGCGATCGCAGCCCATAAAACCGGCAGACACAGAGTGTAGCGCAAGCCGTTAAGTACCCCTTCCCCTTTCAAGACAATAGGAAAGATGCTGGCAGTCATTAAACTAGAGCCAACCAGATAGACCACTGCCCGTTCCAGACCAGCTTCACCCAGCGAAAAAAGAACAAACGGCAGCCCCATGTTGCCAACGTTGGCAAAGATTGTTGTGGCGATTAAACTCTTTTTCTCATCCGATGAAAACTTTAGCACTTTACTCAAAATCACTGCGAGCAGATAGAGCAGTGTGGTGTTGAGAATAAAGGTGATGACGATTGCAACAGCATTGCCCAACGCCAATGTTGTTTGTGCCAAACTACTGAGCACCAGTGCTGGCACCAATGCATATATGCTTAGCCGGGCTAAGGTTTGCCGCTCTAGCGTAAATGCCTTCCCTACCCAGACACCCACCAGTGCTACCAGTGCGATGGGCAGGATGGCTGAAATTAAAATCCCCATATCGTCTAGATAGCAATCAGCGATGCAAACCCTTCACATCCTAACGCTTTAGCACTGTCTATTCTCTGCAGGCATCCAAAGCTTCCAAGCCTATGTGGCTAGCAGTAATCAGGGCTGGTCATAGGGGCATGGTATCGCCTAGTATCCTTAACTGATAGTCTGCATCCATAGACCCATGCCCAACCCTGACAATCAGCTCTCTACCCGTGGCTTTAGACACCTAGACACTATTACAGCCTTGTTTGTGACGGTATTGCTAATTTCTAACGTAGCGTCGACCAAAATTGTTGACTTTGGCTGGTTTACCTTTGATGGTGGCACGCTGTTGTTTCCCTTGAGCTATATTTTTGGCGATATCCTGACTGAGGTTTATGGCTATGCCCGCTCCCGCAAGGTGATCTGGACAGGGTTTATAGCCGCATTAATCATGTCAGCTACGTTTATGGTGGTTGGGGCGCTACCGTCAGCAGCTGATTGGCCTTACCAAGAGGCCTACGACCAAATTCTGGGTCTAACCCCGCGAATTGTGACTGCCAGCCTGATTGCTTATGTTGTTGGCGAATTTTCGAACTCGTTTATTTTGGCAAAGCTCAAAGTGGCAACCCAAGGACGACGGCTTTGGATACGGACAATTTCGTCAACACTGGTGGGTCAGGTGTTAGATACGGCATTGTTTATTGCGATCGCATTTTGGGGGCTGTTTTCTCCCAGCCTGATGGTTACCTTAATTGTGTCTAACTACATTTTTAAGTGTGGTGTAGAGATTCTCTTTACCCCCGTGACCTATGGCTTAACCCACTGGTTAAAACAACAAGAAAACGAAGACTTTTACGACCGTCATACAAACTTTAATCCCTTTCATCTGCTGCCGGGGCCGATATCCCGATAGGAGCGCAAAAACGTACAAGACACGCTTAGCATCCCCCGTTAAACTAGAATAAACTCGCTATGGCTGTTTATGAGTCGTCGAGCTGCTGCTCCTAAAGAACGCGTTAAGTTTTGGCGTGACCCCGTGTTGCGTGGTTTGGAGCTGCTCCATGCTACATATATTACCTATGCATTTTCCCGTCATGCCCATGAGGGGTTTGGCATTGCCATTGTTGAATCGGGAGCCATGGAGTTTTACTATCGCGGTGCGATTCATGTGGCTCCCGCCGGTAGCGTAGTGATTACACAGCCAGGTGAAATGCATACGGGGCAAGCTGTGCTAGAAACAGGCTGGACCTATCGCACGCTCTTGCCCGCTGTTGACTGGATGGAACAAGCTGCAGCAGAGTTAAGCTTGCGCTCAAGAGAAATCCCTTATTTCTCGTCTCCCGTCATCCATGATAAACGCCTAAACCAACAGCTGGTTAGTCTCCATCGGACCCTGGAAACGTCGCCCTCTTCTCTAGAACGAGAATCACGATTTTTATGGGGACTGACAAGATTAATTCACGGCTATTCCAGCCCGCGCCCTCAGATCAAGGCGACTGGCGCTGAAAATACTGCTGTGCATAGGGTGAAAGATTATCTTAACTGTTGCTATACCTGCAATATTTCCCTTGATGAGCTAGCCAGTCTTGTTGATCTCAGCCCGTTTCGATTGCTGAGGGCGTTTAAAAAACAGGTTGGCCTACCGCCCCATGCTTACCTAAATCATGTGCGTGTTTATCAGGCAAAACAACTTTTAGCAGCCGGTCAGCCGATCGCTGAAGCCGCCATAGCCACTGGCTTTTCGGATCAAAGTCACCTACATCGGCATTTTAAGAAAATGGTAGGTGTGACACCGGGACAATATGTTCGAGGTTGTCGGACTTAGAGTTGATTGTAGACAGCTTCCCTGGTTGGTTAAGGTGATGATTGCTTTGATACGGCGGCGGCGGCGGCATCTACAAGTAAAAACGGTCCTCTCAGATATTAATGTAAGGTTTGAATGACCACAGCTTGCATTGGTTTTCCTTACTGAGAGTGTTTTGTCAGACTTAGACGAGTAGGCTGCCACCATCGATATCGATGATGGTACCGGTCAGGTAAGGGTTAGTCATGATTTGCAACGCCATACTGGCAATGTCTTCAGGTTCCCCTACTCGTCGACTAGGCATGCTGTCTGCTGCGTTCTCATACATAGCTTCTCTCTGTGCATCTGGCATGTCTTTATAAGCCGGTGTCTTGACTAAACCGGGAGAGATTATATTGACTCGCACAGGCGCTAACTCAACAGCTAACGCTCGACCTAACCCTTCAACAGCGGCATTAATGGCAGCAATAGCTACCATGCCGGGAGTTGGTCTGCGACTGACCACACCGGAAAACAGAGTAATTGACCCACCCGGTCGTACTTTCGCCGCTTTAACGGCCCGATAAGGTCCCCAAAACTTGCTTTCCATAGAACGGATAGCGTCCTCTACTGGCAGCTCATAAAAAGTACCTGACGTAACGTAACTCCCTGAGATAACTAGATGATCAATGTCGCCCTCTCGTTGAAAGAAGTCCGTAATGGAGTCTTCCTGAGTTAGATCCATGGGGTAGATCAAGACATCCTGCTCGATATCGGCTAATGCTGCTTCTAGACGCTTAGCAGAGCGACCTGAGATAACAACTTGAGCTGCTTCTGCCGCAGCGGCTTTTGCGATCGCAAACCCTATGCCTGAACTACCGCCAATCACAACAACTTTCTTACCTTTTAATGGATTCATGGTTGAATTTCATCCACATCAAAAGTCAACTATTCAAGATGTCCAGGATTTTAAACTAATGCACTGCTCTTATAAATATCAGCAAAGAAACATAAGCTATGCCTTTTCTATTCCTGCTAAGAATAAGTTTCAAAGGCTGTGTTTTTTCTTATTATAAAAACTATTTTTGTCAGTTACTGAAAAGGTGTTTACTTAAAAAGTAAATTAGAACCTTGAGGCTAAAATGCCTATTTGAGATAAAAGACCTAAGTAAAATGCTTTAGTGCTGATCGCATAAGATAATCTGTCAACTCTCCAATAGATTTAACCCGATTTTTGGATGTCTTTAAATTTACTTTTGTTTTATAAAATATCCTGTCTGAAATGAAGATATAGTTGATAGGAAACATGTATCTGTACACTAATGACGGCCAGTTAATTTGTCAAACAAACCCCATAAATAGCTGGTATTGATGTCATCGATTTGGAATGTATCTTCTGTGACTATTGACTATACTAATCTCCGTAAACTTGACCTTAACTTGCTGCTTGCCCTTGATGTTCTAATTGAGGAAAACAGTGTGACTAAGGCCGCAGAGAAACTCAATATGAGCCAATCTGCTATGAGTTATTCGCTAAAGCGGTTGCGATCGCTGTTGGACGATCCTATTTTGGTTCGTACATCCCGTGATATGGAAGCAACTCCCTATGCCCGTGAAATTAGTGTTGCTATTCGTCAGATTCTGACTGATATTCAGACTGCGTTACTCGAACGAGATTCTTTTGATCCAAATACGGCCCGTGAAGACTTCCGAATTGCAGCTAGCGACTATGTTGAAGCGACGTTGGGTTGCGATCTCTTAAATCGGTTAATCCATCAAGCTCCTGGCATCCGTGTTCGCCTCAGCAACTTTAACCGAGAGACTGCCTTAGATGCGTTAGACAATGGCAGTATTGATCTGTTTATTGACGTTGCCCAACCTTGTAAGAGCTGGCATGTCCAACAAGAGCTATATCATGAGGAATTTGTTTGCATCGTAAATGGCGATATGACGATGACGGAAATATCGCTTACGGATTATCTGGAGCGATCGCATATTTTGGTATCGATGCAAGACGATTTTCAAGGTGCTGTTGACCAGGCGTTAGAACAGCAGCAGCAAATAAGAAATGTTATTTGGTCAACGGCCCATTTTATGACAGTTCCATTTCTAATTGCTAATTCTGACTGTGTAGCATTGCTACCTAAGCGCATGGCACAAAAATGTGCCCAATCAATGGGCCTTAAACTGTTAGACCCGCCGCTCGATATGAAAGGATTTGCCATCGTGATGGTTTGGCATCAGCGCAACAACAACCTGCCCCAGCATCAATGGCTGCGTCATCAGCTATTTGAAGCTACACAAACACTTTAGGAAACAAAGTTGATCCCACCCTTGGGCGTACGGACGTTGCGTGTAAGTTTCTCCAGCGTTAGCTTTTAGGTTTTATAAAATCCTTATCCCTGAGGCACTAGTTCTGATGAAAATATCTGTTTTAAATACAATTAAATGCCCTCTGCAACATCTCCTACGGTGATCAAATATAGTGCAGCTTCTTCTTTGCCATCAATGCCCAATAACTCATTTAGGGCATCATCTAAAAAAGCGCCGATACAGCATACACCTAACCCCAAAGCCGTTGCAGCTAGATATAAATTTTGGCCTAGGTGCCCTGCTTCCATCAGCACATAGCGATAGGTGCGCTCATGATATTTCCAGCGTGTTCGTTGAAAAATGCCAGAGACAACAAAACAAACCTGAGCTTCTCCGAGGAAGTCTTGGTTCAACCCTGCTCGAACTAATGGCCGCCGAAGATCTCCAGGTTTTATTAGCTCTAGTTGATGTTGTTGAATAGCATGGTGATAAAGCCCTGGTTCTAACCCGTCAACTTGATGAACAATTGGATAAATTTCTAAGGGGTAGAGTGCCCCAGAAGACGGCACTGTGCGAAACTCACGCTCGTTCCAGGTAATCCCCTGTGCTAGATAGAGCAGCTGAGAGAGCTGGGTCAGCGACAGTGCATTCTGGGTGCTGTATCGGCGCTGTGACCGACGAGTGGCAATGGTTGTGGCTAGATCTGATGTCGTAAAGGATGAACGGTCTGATAACGAAACATTGGGCAAAGCAATTTGCTGGGATGCTGGATAGGTCTTATACGGTGATGGTGCTTGCCCCCAGTTCAAGATAGTTGCGATCGCGTCACCATAGCCTGGCTGGCTCCATGTGTGATAGAGCAACCCAACATCCTGTCCTGCCTCTGCAAGACTGGCAGTTTCTTGAGGTATGACAAATCGCTCAAACCCAATCCCAGTAGCAATTGCCAAAATGAATAATAATAGATTCCGGCGTCCGCTAGATGGGGTAGCTAATTGTTGCAAAGAGGCTGGTTGGCCCTGCGATAGTTGTTGTGCTGGGGCTGATAGAGCGGACTCCTGTGCGGCCGACAAAGGCTTAGGTTGTTCTCTAAACCGACTGCGAAAAAAGGCTTTAACCCGAGCCCACGTTTGAATTAGATGTATCGCTGCTAGCGTAACCCACAGATACCCTACCTGGCTATGAAAGCCAAAGCGGTGTAGCCCCATAGCATCAGCAATTAGACCTGTGATAAACACATAGATGCTGCTAGCTATCAGCAGAGTAATCACGACATAGTCAATATCGCGCCGTTTTACTAGTGCCATAGACCCTCACAAAGCGCTGATCACCAGTGTATCGAGTCTAAGCAGATAGATGAATTGGCATTGCTCATCCTCAAGATTAAGAATTAACTGAATTTTTACAAGTCGCTACATCCCCAAACTGCCAAAAAATCTGCGACTCTATCACTATGCTGGCTATGCTAATTCTTTTACAACGTTGCTGATTAGGGGGTAATCCGAGCTGCACAAAGCACTATGTATCAACAACCCTACAGATGTAATCATCGTCTGGAGCAGCTATGCCCTTAGCTAGTAAAAAAGCCAGCGCAGACCTGGCTATGGGGTCAGTTGCGCTGGTTGCTGTGGCAGCGACTACTATCCAAAAGTAAGCTGCCTCGTGTGAATTACAGCGGTTTTGTATAAGAAAGCTTTACGATTAATATGAGATTGTTTTCATCAATGTAAGAAAATGTTTATCTTTGATTTGGGCTATGGAGGTCTTAAGTGAGCTAAAACCGTACTATTGCCCTAATCTGAACTAGCACTTAAGTGTAGATGAGTCAGGCCATTGGATTTATCTTTTCTAAGAAAGCGTTTATTTGCACCGCTACATGCCAGTTTTATGCTGCTGGTTGTTCTGCTTTTGGCGCAGGAAATTCTAAGTGTTGTTGTTGGCGTTTCAAAACAGCGGACAACTGATGATATTAGCCAAGCATTTCAGATAAAGCGTGAAAGTGAGCGACTATTGCGATCAGCATTAGAAGAAAAAGTTGCCCTGCGTGGATATTTGTTAACTCAAAATAGTGATTTCTTACAGCAGTATCAACAGGGACGAGAAACATCTGAAGCCAGTCTGCAACGACTTTCAAACCTGCTGGTTAATGATGAACTACAGCAAATTACTTTAACCAATATTAAAGTATTCCATGCCCAGTGGTCACAAAAATTTGCTCAACCCATTATCAGTAATTCTTTTGACGAGACTATTTTGGAGTCTGAAGACAGTTCGTTAGACCCGCTTCGGGATGCTGTGGACCAAATTTTGACTTATGAACAGGCCATTATTAATAAGCAAAATGAACGTTTAAGGCGTTTAGAACGACTTAATGTTTTGGGTCTAGGACTCAATATTGCTGGCGTGGGGCTGGTTGTTATTGGCACTGGGTTGAACTTAATTTTGTTGAGACGCCGTGTGCTGGTGCCGTTAAACCAGCTAATTCAGGTGGGCAGTAGCTGGCGTAGCGGACAGCTGTCGAGAAGAATTAATCACAATTCAGAAGATGTGATGGGTCAGCTGGCGACCACTCTAAATGGAATGGCTGAAGGCATTGGGGTGAGGCAAGCACACATTCAAACGCGAAATCAGCAGCTAGAAGATTTGATTGGTACCCTATCCCACGATTTGCGCACGCCTCTGCTAGCCAATCGTAGTATGCTCAATGCGATGCTCGGAGGCGCATTTGGCCCTATCAGTGACAGACTTCAAGATGTTTTAGAAGACTATCGTGAGGGTAATGACAACCTAATTACCCTGGTGGAGACTCTATTGGATATCAGCCGTTACGAAGCGGGTGGGAGCCAACTGTTGAATCGTAAGCCTCTAGATTGGGATCACATTTGCGATCGCGTCATTAAGTGGATTCGGAATAGCTCTGCGAATAAATGTCGACTAAAAGTACGTATTGCGTATGATTTGCCAACCGTGTGCGGTGATGCCATTGAAATTCAACGGGTGCTGCAAAATTTAGTCGATAATGCTGTTCGCGTTAGCGATCGGGGGCAGTCGGTTTTAATCGATGTGTCAGCACCCAACGATGTCAGCATTCAAGTTGCCGTGTATGACCAGGGGCCCGGCCTTAAGGAGCAAGATGCCAGTCAGCTATTCTACCGATTTTCTCAATCGCCTGGGCGTCAGGGACGAGCTGGTCTGGGACTTTATCTCTGTCGCCAAATAATTGAAGCCCATGGAGGTAAAATTTGGGTGGATAGCCAACTGCAGCGAGGAGCAACCTTTTTGTTTAGTTTGCCAATTAGTTTGCCAATTACTCAAAAACCCTCTGGGTCAACGATTGAGCGTGATCACCCTGAGTTTTAGGAAACCATGTCAGAAACGATTGCCCCCATTCATATTCTGCTAGTAGAAGACCATGCGCTGATGCGACGCGGGTTGATGGGGCAATTTAGTCTGGAATCCGATTTTAAGGTAGTGGGAGAAGCTGAAAATGGTCAGCAAGCGATCGAACTCGCTGCTCAGCTGCAGCCAGATATCGTTTTGATGGATATTGAAATGCCCATATTAGATGGTATTTCAGCAACTCAGGCGATTAAGTCTAGAGAGAATGATATTCGAGTTTTGGCATTAAGTGCCTTTGGTAAAGACGCTCAGGTTGTCGGTATGCTCGCTGCTGGAGCCGATGGATACTGTCTAAAAAGTATTGAATGGCAACAGCTTTTAGCGGTCCTACGACTGATTCAGGGTGGTGGAACCTATTTAGATCCACAAATTGCTCATAAGCTGGCTTCAATGTTGAAAGCTAGTACAGCCATGGCATCTCAGGTGGCAACGATGTCAGCTCTGACAACACGTGAGCGTGAGGTTTTGCACTTAATCAGTGAGGGGGCGTCTAATCAGGAAATTGCAGATCAGCTCTATTTATCTTTGGGCACAATTAAGGCATACGTGCGAACAATTTTGAATAAGCTGAGTGTCGATGACCGGGTTCAGGCGGCAGCTAAAGCGGTACGTGAAGGATTAATTTGAAGCTTGAGTACGCGGATAGCCACCTGGATACTGTCTATCGGATAGCCTCAAATAACCGATTGGCAGTGTTATGTACAGACATATCTTTGGCATCGTAGAGAACAATAACAAAACAACGCTGTTAGAAATTGTTTTTTGCATCTGTTGAATTAAATACTTAATACTCAACCACTTTTAATACGTGAGTACAGGTTGTTTAGCTATTTGCTTCTGATATTTAGAATCGCTACTTGTTTCAATTTGTGATTTTCAATCATAGGTGATGTTTACTATGGTTTCGAAGACTGTTCGTTACTAAGAGCTAGCTTGTGTCTGGTGCAGTAGACCGTACCTCAAACTGTTGTGAAAGCTCTTTAGAATTCTCACCCTAGAGACCTAGGCTTATAGCGATTGCAAGTATCAGCTCACGCTCCTGTTTTGCTGTTTGCTTTTCTTTATTTGTGATGAGCCATATTTTGATTGTCGAAGATTCACTTCGGGTGTCATCTTTTCTAGAGAAAGGTTTGAGGACCCATGGCTATACAACATCTGCTGTAGACAACGGTGATGATGCGATTGCCATCATGTTGGATGACGAAATTGATTTGATGATTCTGGACTTGGGATTACCGCAAACGAGCGGTTTAACCGTACTTGAGCGTTTGCGTGAGCAGAGGAGAAACATAGCTGTGATTATTCTCTCTGCAAGTCATGAAATGGATGATAAATTAGCAAGCTTTAGCAGTGGTGCCGATGACTATCTTACTAAGCCATTTCGGTTTGAAGAGCTATTAGTACGTATTCGTGCTCGGTTGCGAGACGTGCGTCAGCTTAGGGCGAAGGGTGTTAATTCTCAAGTATTAAACTTAAATGATCTAGAAATTAATCTCCGCTCACGTCAATTACATATAAAAGGTCGGCTGATTAATCTATCAGCTCGAGAGTTTATTTTGATTGAAACTTTTATGCGTCATCCTGGCCAGATCTTAAGTAGAGAACAACTGCTTGATCAAGTTCGGGGGTATGACTATAACCCAGGGACAAATATTGTTGATGTCTATATTGGCTATCTCCGCAAAAAACTTGGCCGCTGCAGAATCGAGACCATCAGAGGTATGGGCTATCGATTAAAGTATGAATAAGCTCTCATAGCTTTATCATCGATATATTAATTTTGTTCAATAAGATTAAAGCCATCACTGTAATTAGCTGGCGACAGTTCACACTATGGCTAAAATTTTATTAGTGGATGATGAACCACGAATTGTCACATTTTTGGCAAAAGGGCTGAGACGGCAGAATTACGAGTCTGAATTTGCCTTTGATGGCCGTCAGGCGTTGAATTTAGCCTTGTCTAGGGCATTCGACTTAATGGTTTTAGACTTAGGCCTGCCAGTGATGGATGGTTTTGATGTAATCTCTAGCCTGCGTGCGAGTAAGTTATCTCTGCCCGTTATTATTATTACTGCTCATAGCGAAGTAGATTGTACTCGGGCTGTGGAGCTAGGGGCTGATGACTTTCTACATAAGCCGTTTCGGTTTAGTGAACTTTTGCCCAAGCTGCAACGACTCTTGGAAGATGAGATTGAGTCTGCCTAGGCTTGAATGTCTAAAAAAATGAATTTGTTGGTATTTTGATGCCGCCATGCTAGTCAAGTAACCAGTTTTCAGCGTCTCTCTTGTCCGCAAAAACAGCTACATTCCAGCCTCGGTTTTGGCTAACTAGCTGGTAGAATCCAATAATTTCATCATTCCTTTTATTTGCATTAACGAGGGCCAGCCGAATGGGACGATTAGCTCCCATTTGCTCATAAAGCTCTGGGATATTGTAGATAAAGGCGATGGATACCCTCAGCTCTGCTTCAGTAAAATTACTGATGGCGTAGGATGTGTTGCGGATTGCCGTCATAGCACGACTCTCTGCCATCTGTGCTTGGAGCTGAACTGCGTTTACAAGCCCGCTAAAGGTTGTCTCAACAGCGTTAAATTCAGAGTTATACCTAACTGAGAAAGGCATTTTTCCCTCTCCAAAATTGGGAGAGTTTAGGGCAACTGACGGTGTGAACTAGAGAAGTGTGACCATTTCTCCCTTAATTACGGCAGTTACCGTAGAAATATGCAGCTACGACCCCATGAAATCTTTTAGGGCCAGTTTGTAGCGGTTTTTTAAACGTTTAGAGTTGAGCCCACCGGTCTGAATTCTCTTGAGCACTGCATTTGAGCAATAACCTCTCGCTGATCGATAATCTGGTGGGATCAGTTTTGCTAAGTCCTTGGTCGTTAGCTCACGAGCAAAACGATAGTTGATCACAGACTCGTGGACGATAAAGTCCGGTACATCTGAACCTGGGTTTAAAATACAGACAGTTTCTGATTTGGGTTTGCGGCTGTTGATACTGACAAATAGATAGCGGGTTTTAGTGGTTTTTGCGATCGCAACGTATAAATGCTTTCCTTTTGGTGGTGTTTTAATCAAAAATGCATCACCAAGACGAATAGAAAGGCTAGTCATTCAACCCCTCGTCCTCTAAAACATCGTCTATATACGCCTCGCGCGTAACATTCTCTTGGATGCGCACAATCTCAGCATCACTCTTACCTAAATTTTTGAGAATTTCTTCTACCACAATTGGAATGGCAGAGCCCTCAGGGTCTTGCCATTCGGGCAAGTCGTGGGTCCAGTCAGCAACCTCAAATGGGTCTAGGTGCCCAAATGTTTCATACACCTGTTGGAGAATCTCTTCTTCTTCTTCACACAGCTCTCCATTACCCGGATCGCTGAGCAGAGATACACAATTCTCTTCGCGAGGAGAGATATGCTCAGACCATAATGGGAGTGCGTTGTCCACAGGTCGATTTTTAATCAAGTCATAAACGCCACTGAGGACGGGACCATAGTCCATCGATACGTAATGGTCACCGGTAATGGGTTGCTCCATTTGTGCTAGGGCTACTCGGTCAGCGATGTACAGCATCTTTAACAGACCGAGATACTTCATTGGCTTACCATGGCGCTTTAGAAGGAGTGCGGCGGCTTCCACCGTCTTTGCTGGATGAAATCGAAACTCAATGGTCATAGCGGCCTCCATCTTGGCACTTCGACCTAGTACACATTTATTGTAAGCACTGCGACAGTGTAAGCACTGCGACATTGTAGGCACTGCGGCGAACTACCGTCATCCGTGGGACGTATTGGGAAATGTTCGCTAGAAACCTTGGCCAGTGAGTTGAGTCATTCCACAACCTTGAACTCTGTGGGTAAGCTGTAGTGAGTTATCTGAAGGCAGCTATGCGCGATCGCATCGACCAAATCGTCCAGAACCTCAATAAAACCATCGTTGGTAAAGAAGACCCGATCCGCCTGGTCCTAGTGGCGTTATTATCCGGTGGTCATGTTCTGCTCGAAGATGTACCCGGTGTCGGTAAAACCCTGTTAGCAAAATCCTTAGCTCGCTGTATTGATGGTCGATTTCAGCGGATTCAGTGCACGCCTGACTTACTGCCTAGCGACGTTACCGGAACAAATATCTGGAATCCCAGCAGTGGCACGTTTCAGTTTATGCCTGGGCCAGTCTTTGCAAACGTGTTGCTGACCGATGAAATTAATCGCGCGACGCCCCGTACCCAGTCCGCCCTGCTAGAGGTGATGGAAGAGCATCAGGTCACCCTGGATGGTGTCACCCGTGCGGTTCCCGACCCATTTTTTGTCATTGCTACTCAAAACCCGGTGGAATATCAAGGAACGTTTCCTCTACCAGAGGCTCAGATGGACCGATTTGCACTGTCGCTTAGTTTGGGCTACCCCAGCACTGACGAAGAACGGAAGATGCTACACAATTTGGTCCAACCCGTAAAACCCGCCGATCTCCAGCCGTGTATTACCCTAGACGAAGTGCATAGCCTGCAGAAACAGTGTCGACAGGCCCAGGTAGAAGATTCAGTCCAGCGGTACATGGTGGCTCTCGTGAGGGCGACCCGCGATCATGAGGATGTGGCTCTTGGCGTCAGCCCCAGGGGCACCGTTGCGCTCTATCGAGCAGCCCAGGCCCTAGCGTTTTTGGAAGATAGAAACTACGTCCTACCAGATGATGTTAAAGCTCTAGCCGCCTCTGTGTTAGCCATCCGAGTTATTGCCAGCGGTGGCCACAAAAGCGTCCCAATTATTACCCAGCTATTAGACACAGTGCCTGTTCCATAGAGGTTTACTCTCCTGTTTCTTGCACTGATAAACGATTTTTCAGGTTGTTTTCAGAAAAATTGAGTAGCCTTAAGTGGTCGTTATACCCCTTGCCAGCAATGCGAAAACTGTTGGGTCTAATTTTGCTCACAGCGTTGTTAGCCGTTAGCTGTGCCCTAATTAATCCTTCGTCATCTAGCCAAACTCCTGCCAGCAGCCAAAGCACTGCCATGGCAGAACTCCATAAAGATGACGTCCCCATAGCATCCCCTGCCGCTAAGGATGTAGCCCCTGACGCTGTCACAACAGAAGACGTCACCTACGGCACTCCAGATGGTCTACCCTTTCAGGGCTACCTAGCCAAACCTGCTGGAGCTGAAGCTCCTCTGCCTGGACTGATCGTCATTCAAGAATGGTGGGGTCTGAACGACAATATTCGCACAATGACCCGTCGTCTTGCCGCAGAGGGCTATGCTGCCCTGGCGGTCGATCTCTATGACGGTCAAATTGCAGAAACTCCTGATGAGGCTAGAACCTTAGTTCAAGCAGCAATTCAAGATTCGGAGCGATTAACTCAAAACGTCGTCGCTGCCCACGCCTATCTCACTGATCAACAGCAGACCCCTCAAGTTGGCAGCATTGGCTGGTGTTTTGGTGGTACCTGGTCCCTTAATACAGCTCTGGCCTTACCTGCCGATCTCGATGCGGCGGTTATTTACTATGGCGGTCAAATTGCCACTGATCCAACCGTGTTAGAGCCATTACAAATGCCGATTCAAGGTCACTTTGGTTCGTTGGATACTAACCCTTCCCCTGAAACGGTTCAAGCATTTGAGACAGCACTCAATGAGCTAGATAAAAATGCTGAAATCTATATGTACGAAGGGGCGAACCACGCATTTGCTAATCCTTCTGGCACCCGATACAACCCAGAGGCGGCCGAGCTTGCCTGGCAGAGAACTGTGGCATTTCTAAATCAGCATCTGCAGGGCAACGACTAAGGTCAGCGCTTGTGCCGTGTTTACCTGCTGTGGTGTCATTGTAGGCATGCTATTGCTGAACCGGTAACCATCTCTGCTGATTTCCTATGCCAACAATCCAAGACCTGCTACCTGAGTTGGAAGCTGCGTGCGAAGACTTATTATGGCGAAGTGAAGCAGATTATCCCTTTGAAGTTGTTGTCCTAACGGCTAACGCTCACAATCTACTAGCGGCCCTCAAAGAGGGCTACCCCGGTGATACACCCATAGTTCCCCTCAGCCTCAATGACTTTTTTGACCAAGCAACGCAGGAACGTGCTTGGTTTGATTCTCGCGAACTGTCCCTTGTGCAGCGCTATCGAAATTTACGCGATTTGCTTGAAGCTACCCTAGAAAACCTGCAGGTCTATCGAATTGGTCGCGTAGAAATGGATGTATATCTGGTGGGTGAAACTGAGGATAAGCAGGCCGTTGGTGTCAAGACCAAAATTGTAGAAACCTGAGGGTCTTTAAAAGAGATGCAGCTACTACTCAATTTTTAGAGAATTAGGGTATTTTGAGCAGTGAACTTGGCTTTTTCCGTAAGAACACCCAGTCATATGCAGCTCTAGTAGCTGCTGCGTCTTGCTTCAAGCTCAGCCTGTAGTGTTTTAGGAATATCTGATAATAAGTCGTAGCCTGTCGCCAACTCAATTCGATCAATAGATGTCTGATATGTCTGCCACTGTTCGTCTAACTGTTTGCTATTGGGCATATCGACGGCAATTACCTGGGTGCTGTGGGTAACGTTGTCAATTGTTGGATCGCTATTATCAAAAATGACAATTACCTTCCAGGTACGGCTTGGAGGAATCACTCGTTCTTTAGCAATCGGTCGCTTTTGGCCATAAACACCGCCAATAACATACAGCGTTTTTCCCTGCTGATAGAGCAGATCACGACAATAGCTTTCTAATTCTTTCCAAGGTCCGCGATTGTTTTCAGCTGTCTGGGGAAAAATGTTGGTCATCAAAAATGTTGCTGAATTGTCTTGCTCGCTGGCGGTGCGGTCAGCAGAGGGCACCATATGTCCACGATCATAGCCGCTGTTGCTGTAGTCGCTGGGGGTAACTTGATAGGCCCCCTTAGGTAGAATCCCATCAGGGCGGAAATTGTTCTGACGCTCAGTAGAGCCGACCCAGTCACGGCTTAGTATCCAGCTGGCCCAACGTAGTCCCCCGAGACTTTGGCTGTAGGCGAGAACATATTGGTCTCGATCAATCAGGTAGTTATCAATGTTTTCTTGCCCCGCATGGCTGGGATTTCCCAATGCAATGTGAGGATTATTAGAAAAATACGTTTCCCAGTCTAGTTCAGGCGTCGCTGCGGGTAATTGCTCACAGGCGCGCCCATTACCATCGCCGTCTAACTTATGGGGGTCACTGGGCAACTCATTCAATACTAACTGGGCTAACTCCTGACTAACAAAATCACCGCAGTTACAGTTTTGGTCAACACACGGGGGCAGATGGGCATTAGGATCAACCATCTCAGTAACTAAACTATCGCAGCCTGATAGGGTCAGGAATAGGATTGTTCCGCTTGCAAAATATTGAAACCACTGTGCCAGATTCTGATACCTCAACGTTTTACCTAGAGTAGTTGACCTGCAACCATGAGTTTACCCTCGTGTTAGTACAAAGATATTGCAAATATTAAAAAATAAATCCTTATACGTCCTTTGGTATCCCCCACAGAGGGATGGGGAAACGGCAGTATACTGTTAACTGCGCTGGACGATTTCGCTAAAGGATTTTTCCAACGAAGCTTCTGGCAGACGACCCATCAACTAATTAACCGATTGGTGACTATGCTCAACAACGCAATTGCATTAATAAACGCTTGGTT
>ERZ1740070.941-NODE-941-length-18791-cov-4.656597_pt1 | contig 18791 bp, 11 predicted proteins | sample MGYA00581734_ERZ1740070 | MGnify/ENA primary metagenome ERZ1740070 (study PRJEB43018, sample SAMN04849744) | marine metagenome | isolation source: floating plastic debris | place: Pacific Ocean | collected 2008-09-01 | study: EMG produced TPA metagenomics assembly...
ACAGTCCCATCCCGTACCCGATGATGCCGACAAACAGCGCCTGAGCCAGGGCCATCATCAGCTGCCGCGTGTTCCGCACACCGATCGCCTTGAGCGCCGCGTACTGCTTGAGGTTCTCGGAGATGAACTGATTGAACGTCAGCCCGACGATCGCGATCCCGATCAGCACGCCCAGCACGACGACGGTGCCGAAGCTGACGGGGATGCCGGTGTTCTTGAGGATGTAGACGATCGACTCGATCCGGAGGTCTTCGGAGCTCACGGCTTTGAGGCCTGTCTCGTCCGCGATCCGCCGCGCGACCTCGGCGTTCTGGTCGGGGTTGGCCGCCTTGGCGAGGACGAAGCTCAATCGGTTGCGCCCGTTGTTGGTGTAGGTCGTCGCGAGGCTGTAGCGCGTGAAGACCGTGAGGTTCGCGCTGAAGGCCGGCGACGCGTCGACGCTCGCCGCGATGCGCGCCCGCCGATCGTTGAGCTCGATCTCACGCCCGACGTCGACCTCCTCGCCCGGGAACAGCAGCCGGAAGCCGGCGGGGTTGATCGCGATGCTGTCGGGCATCGCGAGGTCTTCGATGCTCCCGATCATGAAGGTGTCGGGCACGCCGACGAGCGACGCGTCGTCGATGCCGAGGATAATCGCGTTCTCGAGGTTGCCCTCGCGTGTGCGGACCTGCACGTTCGCCTTGAAGAACGGGACGGCCCAGCCGACGCCCTCGACCCCGCGGACGCGCTGCAACGCCGTGTCGCGCAGCGGAAAGGGCACGTCGATCGTCTTGACGGCCGGGTCCATCACCCAGATATCGGCCTCGCGCACGTCGTTGACGACGCTCGATGCGCGCCCGAGCAGGCCGAAGAAGATCGAGACCTGCTGGCAGGCCAGCAGCGTGCTCAGCGCCACGCCGAAGACGAGGCCGAGGCACTTGGTCGGATCGCCCAGCAGCATCCGAAGGGCCGTGGTGAACATCAGTGAGCCGCCCCGTTTGCAAAGCCGTCGAGGCCGCCGATCGCGAACTCGGCCATCACCTTCGCCATGCGGTTGATGCCGGCCTTGGTTGTCGGCGGTGGGTGCCCGAGCTTGGTGAGGATTCCGCGGCTGTGCTTGGCGTTCACGCAGAGCGCGATCACCGCGAAGACCAGGTCGTCGTGCGTCTTGGTGCCCGCCTGGCGCCCCACGATCGCGCCCACGATCCGCGACATCTCCTCCTTGATGGGTCCCGCGCAGTGACGCACGAATGTTTCGAGCGCGCCGGGGGTGGGGGAGACGGTCTCGTGCGCGAGCAGCTGGCCCGCCCAAGGGTGCGAGACGCTCTCGGTCAGCACCAACCGCATGAACCACGCCACGAACGCACGCAGCGTGTCGCGCGGGTCGTCGTGGTCGCCCGCGCGTGGCAGCGGTTCGCTGCTCACCATCTGGCTCGCCGCGACCATCCACACCGCGAGGTACAGGTCTTCCTTGGAACCGAAGTGGTACTTCACGGCCGAGACGTTGGCGTCGGCGGCGGCACAGATCGCCCGCACGCTCGCGGCCCCAAAGCCCACGCGTGCGAACTCATCGCCCGCGGCGTGCAGGAGGCGGTCCTTGGTCTGTTCGGTCTCGCCGGTGCCGGGCATGCGTCCTCCGCGGGTCGCCGCGGCCCGTACCCCGGGAAGCGGTGCAAACGCGTGTTTACAAACGGCTGTTTGATCTGAGGCAAGGTTTCGCGTGATATCAAACAGGTGTTTCACTCTGCGGCAAAAAATCTCGCGACGCCGCTCGCGATACCCCTGCCCGCACCCACCTCCGACTCGGCTCGCCCCTGACGCGATGCCGCCCGCCGCCCCGGGGTCGTGGGGGCGGCGGGCAGACTGAGGAGTGCGCCATGTTGAACTCGGCCCGGCTGTGTCCGCCGGGGCGAGCGGGTTGGGCGTTGCTCAGGCGTCGCAGCCGGCGTCGAAGCGCGCGAGGTACTCGAGCACGTCGAAGAAGTCGAGCTCGCCGAACGGGGCTGCCAGGTCGGCCGGGCAGGGGTCCTCGACGACGGTCTCGGTCGCGGTGAACCGCGAGAGCACGACGTTGCCGACGATGAAGCTGTTCAGATCGAAGTTGCCGCCCCCGACGCGGATCCCGAACGTGTTCGAGCTCTCGATATCGATCGCGGTGCGACCGCTGAAGAAGAACGTTCCCGAGGTCGACTGGTCGACGACACTGATCACCTCTTCGCCGTTTTCCCCATTGGCGAACAGCGACAGCTCGGCGTTTGCGGCAAAGGTTGTGTGCGAACCACGATAGCTCCAGTTGAATGCGGCACCCGCGTCCTCGGTGGCGAAGTTGAGCAGGTCCGTCGTGCGATTGGTCACGCCGCCCGAGCCGAGGTCGACGTCATAGTTGATCTCGACGGCGGGGCGCACGCCCGTGGTGCCCTCTGAGATCGGACCGGCGGTCCACTGTGAGGCGTCGCGCTGGAACGGCTCGGTGCCGCCAGACAACTCGATGAAGACCAGGTTGCCGTTCAGGTTTGGGTTACTGGTGAAGTGCCCGCCGCCGAAGATGAAGCCGTAGGTGAAGCCGGCTTTGGTGTTCAGCTCGACGACGCCGCTGTAGTTGTTCGGTTCGGTCGCGCCGCCCGGATCGAAGACGTCGACCAGGTCGATGACCTCGCGCCCCGTCGGGCCGTCGACAAACGCCTGGAGGAAGAACTCGCGGCTGAACGACACATGGCGGAAGCGGGCGTCGTAGAACAGGCGCAGCAGCCCGTCGGTCTGGGCGACGGTCGAGTACTCCGCGGTACGGAAACTGACGCCGTTACTCGGAGTGGCGTCCACAACGTCGTAGAAGAACTCAACGGTCTCGAGCACCTCGACGGTACCTTGTTCGATGCCCGTGTCGGACCAGCGGTCGGGGGCGTAGGGGCCCTCGAGCTCGATCGGCTGGGCAACGGCGGCGGCGCCGAGGGTTGCCAGGGCGGCGAGTGCGGCGAATCGGGCGGCCAGTGGTGCGGCCAGTCGTGCGGCCAGTCGTGCGGTCTGCATCGTGCGGTCCTCCGGTGGTGCCCGCGGTCTCAACGACCCGGGCGGTGGTGGTCTGTGGTCCTGCTGGTGCTCGGCGGGCGACACACGCCCCCCTCAACAGCGGCTGCGACATCCACGCCCGCGACGAACCATGATTGTGCCGACTTTCTCGCTTGTCGGGCGCCGTTGTGCTGCGTTAGACGTGGGGGCGCCCGGCCCGTGGCAGGCTGGGCAAGCCGCCGGGCGTCCGAGAGCAAGGCACGAGCGCCGTGACCGACGCTTCTTGGGGAGCCAACGCCGGAACAGCATGGGCCTCTGGTGCGATCCACGTACAATCACGTTGTGGCGATCGAACCCGAACATCCAGGCGCTCCCTCGTCCGTGCCTGGCGAGGCCGACGGGCACGAGCCGCCCGCGGAGCGCCCGGGCGATGCGCTCCGGGATCTGTACGCGACGCTCCGCGCGCTCGCCCAGGACCACATGCGTCGCGAGCGCGACAACCACACGCTCCAGGCGACGGCCGTCGTCCACGAGGCCTATCTCCGCCTCGCCGATGTGAATGAATCGATCTGGGGCGATCGCGAGCACTTCCTCTCCGTTGCCGCCGGCACGATCCGCCGCGTCCTGGTCGATCACGCCCGCGCACACAACCGCGACAAGCGCGGCGGCGGGGAACGCCCCCTCACCATCCACAGCGGGATCGCCAGCAGCATCGAGCGCGCCGCCGATCCGATCGATGTGATCGCGCTCGACGAAGCGCTCTCGCGCCTCGCTCAAGACAGCGCGGAGAGCGCACGCCTGGTCGAGCTGCGGTTCTTTGCCGGGTTCTCGATCGAGCAGGCAGCCGACATCCTGGGCATCGGGCGGAACACGGCCGTTCGCCGGTGGCGTGTGGCCCGCGCATGGCTGAAGCGAGAACTCTCCGATCAGACCAATCCGACCAACCAGGCCGATACGACCGGCGACGGGCCTCCGGGAGGCGCGACGCATGCCTGAGAGCGCGCTGGACATCACCGCGGACCTGCTCGAACTCGAAGGCGCAGAGCGGGCCGCGGCGCTGCGGGCTCGCTGCGCGCACGACCCGAAGCTCCTCGCCGAGGTGCGGTCCCTGCTCGCGATCGATGAGAGCGCGTCGGGTTTTCTCGAGCCCGGCTCGATCGATCACGCCGCGTTACTCGCGACCGACGCGCCCGCTCCGACCGCCGTCGGCCCGTACCGGATCGTGCGCCCGCTGGGCGAGGGCGGCTTCGGCATCGTCTACCTCGCCGAGCAGGACGAACCGATCCGCCGCCAGGTCGCGCTCAAGGTGATCAAGCCCGGCATGGACTCCTCGAGCGTCGTCCGGCGTTTCGAGGGCGAGCGCCAAACCCTTGCGCTGCTCGAGCACGCCAACATCGCACGGGTGATCGAAGGCGGGCTCATCCCAGAAGGTCAGACCGGGGCCGGGCGCCCGTTCTTTGCGATGGAGTACGTCGAAGGCGAACCGATCACCCGCTACGTGATCCGCCACCGCCTTCACATCGAGGCGCGCCTGGGCCTCGTGCTCCAGGCGTGCGCGGCGGTGCAGCACGCCCACGCCAAGGGCGTCATCCACCGCGATCTCAAGCCTTCGAACATCCTCGTCAGCGGCCCGCCGAACGACCCGGTCTGCAAGATCATCGACTTCGGCATCGCCAAAGCGCTCTCGCGCGCCGACGCGTTCGATGCCACCGTGACCCGAGCGGGCGCCGTCGTCGGCACGCCGCAGTACATGAGCCCCGAGCAGGCCAGGGGATCGGGCGACGTCGACACTCGCAGCGACGTGTACGCCCTCGGCGCCGTGCTCTACGAGTTGCTCGCGGGTGTCCCGCCGATCGACGCCGAGTTGCTCCGCACGCCCGATCTCCGGCGTCTCCGCAGCGTGATCGAGGGCTCGGACGTCAAGCCCCCGAGCTCGCGCATCGCTACGCGGCCGAGCAAGGCCGCCGGCGACACCGAGCACCCCGAGCGCCGCGCCGATCCCCGGCGCGTCCGGGGCGAACTCGATTGGATCACGCTGCGCGCCATGGCGCGCGAGCCGGAGCGCCGATACCAGACAACCGCGGCGTTCGCCGACGACCTCCGCCGATTCCTCCGATCCGAGCCCGTCGACGCCGGCCCACCGAGCGCCGCATACCGGGTCTCCAAGTTCGTTCGGCGTAACCGGGCCGGCGTCGCCGCAGCGGGCGTCGCCTCGCTCGCGGTCATCGCCGGTGTGATCTTCAGCGTCTGGTTTGGTCTCGCGGCCGAGCGAGCCCGTGCCGAAGAACAGTCGCAGCGTGAGATCGCCGAGCGCAACGCGGCCCGCGTGGTCGCGATCAATACCTTCCTGACCGACGACCTCTTCTTCGCCGCCAACCCGGAGAACCTCGGCTCCGACGCCAAGCTCGTCGAGCTCATCGAGGCCACGGCCCCGCGCATCGACACACGCTTTGCCGATGACCCATCGATGCGCGTGCGGTTGCACACGCTGATGAGCTCGATGTTCAGCCAGCTTTTCCGTTTCGACGACGCGATGCGTCACTCCGAGACCGCCGTCGGCATCGCCGAGGCCGAGCTCGAGCCGGGCGATCCCGCTTGGGCGGACGCCTACGAGGCCCGCAGCAGCATCGCGCAGCTTATCGGCGACATCGACCTGACCGAATCCAGCATCCGCCGAGCAATCGATCTGGTCGCTCTCGAGGAGGCCCCTTCGCCGTCGCGCCGGATGTCATTCATGGGCCAGCTTGGCATGTCGCTCTCCTCGGTCAACGGCAAGGAGGCCGAGGCCGACGCCGCGCTCGCCGAGGCGATCGCATTCTTCTCCGTCAGCGAGGACAGCGTGCCCGCGCACCTCGTCAAGCTGCTCACGCACCGCATCCAGTTGCTCTGGCGCACGCAGCGTTTCGAGGAAGCGACCCAGCTCATTCAAGCGATCATCGAAGTAGCCGACGCCGATGATTCGCGCTCCGCCAGTCTGTCCCGCGTCTCCGGTCGATTCTGGCTGATCCAGAACCTCCGGCGGCTTGATCGCCTCGAGGACGCGGCCGAGGCGGCGCTCGAGCTGCTGCCCATCGCGCTCGAGATGTCCGGCGAACGCTCCATCCTCTACGCCGCGGTCCTCTGCACAGCTGGTCAGCTCCTCACCGAGACCGGGCGCTACGACGAGGCCGTCCCGATCCTCGACCGCTGCATGGAGGTCACCGAGGACGTCTTCGGCCCGTACCACTATGAGGTCGAACGCGCCGCGAACTTCATCACGGCGCAGCACGCCAAGGCGGGCCCCGACGAGGTCTTCCGCGCATGGCGTACACGCGGTCTCCTGCTTCGTCTGTACGTCGCGGGCGCCGGCGAGGTGGAGAGCGTCGAGGGCATCATGGGCGAGGGCCGCGCGATGCTCGGCAGCATGGACCCCTGGGTCGACAGCGTGATCGCCGAGATGGAGAACACCCCGCCCGGGCACCCGCGCCGGTCGCGATACCTCGCCAACGCCGCCCGCGCGCTCCACGCCGTCTCGTGGGCGGGCGACGCACCGGGCATGCTGATCGATGCGCACACCTCACTCGCGGCTTCATCCGACCCCGCCGGCGACCTCGAGATCATCCGCGCTGCGCTCCCGGCGATGCTCCGCGACCTCGCCCGCGAAGATGAGGCCGCCGAGTGGGAGGCACGCCTCGCCCCCATTCCGGGCGAGTGAGCCCGCCAGGCGGACAGCGAACACCGAACCGAAGCACGTCCTCGAGCGATCAGTCCGCGTCGTAGCACGGCGCGGCGTCGTCCGGCTCCCGCTCCGCGGCTTTGCAAGCCGCTTGATAGAGCTCGGCGAGTTGCTCGCGCGACAGTGTTAGCACGACCGAGTCCGCATCGAGCAGATCGGGCGCAAGCGTCTCGATCACATGCCTGGCCGTCGGTTGCGTCAAGCGAAGCATGACCGACTCGATGTGCCACGGTTCCGCCCCGCACACGTATGCATCGCACACGGCGCACGCCGCTTCGAGCAGCTTCGCTCGAGCATCGGGCATGTCATACACATCCGGGCGCAGCCGAAACCCGCTGAACATGAGCGAGACCGGGGCGTTGTCCTGCGGGCGCTCCCAGAGGATCATCCGCGGCGTCAGGTTGTCGCCGTGATCGGCGATCTCGTGGTCGTGTTGCTGGAAGTCCGGATTGAGCGGCGACGCGCTCGCGTACCCCACGGTCCGGTCTCGCTCGTCCACGAGCAATTGCAGGCCCTGGGGGAGCATCGCCGTGCGCAGTGATAGAGCGACAACCGCAGTGTCGAGGTGACCCTCGGTGAGAAACGTGCTCCGCTGCTGCTCGTGCAGCGTCACCCCGTCGGCGCGTGCCTCAAACACTTTGGAGTCAAAGTCCAGCAGCCGCGCGCGGACGGCCGCGTCGATGGCCCAGTCCTGAACCTCTCCGTTGCCCTCCGGCATGTACAGGCTCGTCCGGATCTTCTTGCGCATGTCCTCGAGACTCTTGAGCATGATGCTCTTGGGTCTCGGCGGAAGCTCGGTGCCGGGCTTGGGCTCGGCCAGCCCGGGATCGATGGCATCGGCACGCTCCCAGATGAACTCATAGTTGACGTTGCCGGCGTTGGCATCGCCCCGCAACGCGAGCCGCCATCGTCCGCCATCACTCCCGGGCGCCTGGAAGACCTTTCCGTGCGCGAGAACCTGATGCAATCGCTCGTGGCTCGCCTTCTGGCCGGCGAGCGTGCCGACAAAGCTTGTGTCCTCGCCGCTCGTCTCCTCCTTGATCGATGGGCGCAGCTTGTCGAGCGGGGCTTTGCCCGTGACCCATTCGTAAGGGGAGTAGTGCTTCACCCGCGTTTGCCGCGCAAGCGTGCTGAGCGCGCGAAGCACAGTCGCGACCCACTGCGCATCCGCTTGAGGCTCGAAGTCATCGGGTCGAACCGGCGCCCCGGGCTGGGGTGCTTTACGCAATCGGCAGTCTGTCAACGCTGTGCCCCTCGTCCCGGGTAGGCGCTCGCCACACCCCCGCCCAGGCGTCTTCATTCAACGATTCAGATGGGATTCAGAATCACCTGAACCGACTGAGTGTACCAGTCTGCGTCAGGCCGTTCAGCGACTGTAAGCAGTGTCATGACAAAGCCTTGCATGCATCGTTCGATCGAGTAGCGTTGGTGCTGAGATCCGTCCAGCATCGACCAGCACCCCGTGTGAGCCACGAAAGGAGACCACACGATGACCCAGCACAAACCCGTCCGTACCGCGTTCAGTCTGTTGACCTCGGCCGCCCGCTTCGCCGCCGCGGCCAGCAACCGCCCCGGTCTCCTGGGCGACACGCTCCGCTTCATGCGCCGGGCCGGCATCGTGCCCGCATCGGTCGCAACGCTCGTTCGCGGCGACACCGCCGAACTCGGCCTCGAGGTCGAGGCCGACGAACGCCAGACGCTGAGCATGATCGCGCAGCTCGAGGCGGGGCTCGGCATCATGTTCGAGCGCGCCGCCCCGCTCCCCCCCGAGCCGCTCAGCGAGATCGACACCACCCGTCTCCGCATCGACGCCGACGCCGGTGAGTTCGGCGAGGGGGCGTGGCTGTTGATCGCCCGCGGCGGCGAGGCCGTCCCCGATCTGACGGCCGACGCGGTCGAGATCCTGCGCCCCTTGCAGGGGCTCGGGGACCACATGGCCGATGCCGTCGACCCCGGGCGCGTGAGCCAACTCGAGCGTTTGCTCGCCGTCCTTCGCGCCTACGGCGCGAACATCCAGCTCCTCGACGCATCCGACGATTGGGCCGACACCGGGCGGCCCGGCATCAACGCGATCTTCCACATGCCCGCGTTCCGGGGGCACGCGGCTCGCCGGACGTTCACCAGATCGGTCGAACGCGTCTTGGCCGCGTGCGGCGCCACGCTCATCGAGCTGAGCGACCTCGCCCTGCCCGACCAGCACGCGTCCTGACGCCGCCGCCCCAGACCCGCGCAGCGAGCACCTCGCGCGCCGATCACGCGATCGGCGCGCGGGGTGTCGTCTTGTGTCGCTCGTTTCAGCCGCCGTTGAACGCGGCGTCGAACAGCCCGAGCCAGGCAACGACGTCGAAGAAGTCGATGAAGCCGTCGCCGTTCACGTCGACGAGGGCGCCCTGTGTTGATGTCGCCTGCACCTCGTGGGCCCCGTGATCGGGCACCTGCCCGAACACGCCCTCGCCCGCGTCGACGTCCGGGTCGAAGCCGTCGATACCGATCACGCGCGCCAGCCCTGCGATGTCGACGGGGTTGGCCGAGATCGCGATCAGGTTCGCATCGCCCGCGTCGATCGAGGGCGAGTCGCGCATCAGGCGCAGGTCGCCGAAGTCATCGTTGAGCGATTCGTCGATGTCGATCGTCGCCGGGTTGTCGCCCCAGCCATCGCCCCCGTCGCTCGGCGCAGCAATGAACATCGGGTCGGCGTCGATGTTCGCGTTGCCCACGCTGTTGAAGACGCTGGCGTCGGGTTCCTGAAGGTTGCAGTACTGAAACGCCGTCGAGGCAACCGGGTTCGTATCGTGCGCTCGCGGCACGTTGCCGCGCATGATCGAGTTGCGGATCGCGATCCCAGCTGCACCGCCGGTGTTCACGAAGGTCCCACTCTCTGCGACACCCGTGCAGATGTTGTCGACGACCGTGCAGTTCAGGATCAGCGGATCGGGTCCGGTTTCCGCGATGTACACCGAGCCGTTTGTGGCGCGGTTGCCGACGAACACGCTGTCAAAGACGTCGTTTTCATTGTCGCCGCCGGCGATCTCGCCGAAGGCTGAAATCGCGCCGCCGAAACGCTCGGCGACGTTCGCGTGGAACCGCGACCGGATGGTCTCGACCCCCGAGTTCTCGAAGCGGCTCCCGCCGCCGTCCATCCCTGCCGTGTTGTAGACGAATTCCGAATCAACGATCCGCCCATCGCTCCCGGCGCTGGCCCAGATGCCACCCCCATCGAAGCCTGCCGCGTTTCGGACAAACAGCGTTCGCTGGATCTGAGCATCGCAAATGAAGAAGGCGACGCCGCCACCATCCGCGACGGCCGTGTTGCCATCAAAGGTGCAGTCTTCGATCGTCACGCTGGCAGAGCGCGCGTAGACGCCGCCCCCGTCGCTCGGTATTGCCACTTCCGATGTCGCCGCGTTGTTCCGGAAGATTGTCCGCCGAATCACCACGTTGGTGCCGTCCTCGGCGTACACGCCGCCGCCGTCGTTGCCAGCGACGTTGGTCTCGAAGACGCAGTCCTCGATCGTGACATCGACGTTGTCGGAGATGTAAAGCCCGCCCCCCAGCGGGGCCTTGCCACCTCGGACGGTGAGCCCGCGCAGCGTGAGGCCGTCGGCGTTGGGCCCTGCCGTGAGCACCGATCCCACGAACACGCCGATCGGCAACCCCTCGCCCAACGCGTCGAGCACGATGTCGGCCCCCTCCGCGGCTTCGATCGTGACATCGGGCGTGTCGATCGTGAACGTTCCGAGGTAAAAGCCGGCCTCGGTCAGCACGATCGTGTCGCCCTGGGCGAGCGTGCTTGCCGGCGACTCCAAAATGAACTGAAGCGTCGGCGCCTGCGCGCTCGGCACGGTAAAGGTTGTCTGTCCGCAGGCCGAGCCGGCAAGCAGAGCGAGGGCCGTGGAAGCAACGAAACGGTGCGCGCGTGTCATGCAGATCTCCGGGTGGTGTGTACGGCTTCAAGCCGTTGCACATCCACGCGTGAACGCCCGCCGGCGCGCCCGAGATCAAACCGAAAACATCGGCAAGGCCGCGCGCCGGGTTCAGCCCCCGGGCACGGCGTCCTCGCCCGCCTCGCCGCCCGCGGCTCCCCGCACGGTCGCCAAGATGTCCTCGGCGATCGCGGTGTACGGGTGATCCGGGCCCAACTCGGCGGCGAAGAGCGCACGCCCGCGCTCGCCCAGGGCGATCGCCTCTTCGTAGCGTTCGAGCTTGCCGAGATTCCGGGCCGTGGTCAGCATCGACACCATCGTGTCCGAGTGCCGCTCGCCCAGCACCTCGAGCCGGATCCGCAGGATCTCTTGAAAGACGCCGTCGGCCCGCTCGTACTCGCCCGTCCCGCTCAGCAGCAGCCCGTAGTTGTTCCGCAGCGTGAGCGTGTAGGGATGGTCGCGCCCCAGCGAGCGCTCGGAGCTTGCGATCGACCGCGCGTGCATCTGGGCCGAAAGCTCCAACTCGCCCGTCCGCTGGTAGATCAGCGCCAGCGCCCCGACACCCGTGCCCGTCTCGGGGTGGTCGGGACCGTTGACCCGCTCGCTCAGCTCGACCATCTCGCGGTACGTTTCGATCGCGCCGGCAAAGTCGCCGCTCTTGTAGAGCAGCGTCGCGTGGTTGCCCAGCACGGTCACCGCGAGCGCTTCGCTCGCGATCGCGCCCGTCGCGACCCGCTCCATCTGACGATCGGAGAGCTCAAGCCCTTCGTCGTACAGCCCGAGATCGGACAGCGCGATCACCAGGTTGTTGGTCTGGTCCTGCAGCTCAGAGCTCTCGGGTCCGTACTGCGCCTCGATGTCGACCAGCGCCGCCTCGAGCATCGCCCGGGCGGTCTCGTATCGACCCGTGTCTTGGTGCAGCGAAGCGAGCAGGGCCCTCGTCCACGCCGTCTCACCCGACCGCTCCCCCGTCGCATCGCCGAAGAGCTCGATCGCGCGCTCGAGCTCGCGCTCGGCGCCCTCGTAGTCGCCCAGGTTAGCCAGAATCCGCCCCGCCACGCGCCTGATCGACGCCTCGATCAGCGGCTCGCCCACAAAGCGATCGCCGACCCGCTCGACCGCCCGCTCGAGGGCGACGAGCACGCTCGTGTCCGGGTCGGGGTCTTCCCACGGGTCGGCCGCCGCCAGCACATCGTCGTTGAAAAAGTCGTTGATCGCCTGCGTGATGCGCACCTGTTCGCGTTCGCGCTCGAGCGCACGCTCGGCGCGCACGAAGCCGATGCTGGTACCGATCAGCCCCAGCACGACCGAGATGGTCACCAGCACCGTCGCGACGAACGCCGCCTTGTTCCGCTGGGCGAGCTTGCGGAAGCGGTACACCGCGCTCGGCGGGCCCGCCTGCACCGGCTCCCGCCGCAGGTACCGCTCGAGATCATCTGCAAACGCCGAGACCGCGTCGTACCGCTCGCCCGGGTCCTTGGCGAGCGCTCGCATCAGCACCCAGTCGAGGTCGCCGCGCAGCCGGCTGCGCAGGCGCGTCGCGTCCGTTCCCCGGTCGCCCGCGATGTCGCCTGCAGAATCGCCCAGCCCCGCCACGCGCACGCTGGGCCTGGGCGGGTCGATGCTGCGGATCGTCTCCAGCACCTCGCGCACCGGCATCGGCGTCCGGGTGTCAAAGTCCAGGGGCGTTACCCCCGCGAGCAGGCGATACCCCAGCACCGCGAGCGAGTACAGGTCCGTCCGCGTATCGACCGGCCCGCCGTCGGCCTGCTCCGGTGCCATGTACGCCGGCGTGCCCAGCAGGTTGCCTTCGCCCGTATGCCCCCCGGTCTCCAACCCCGAGTCCGCCGTCGCCTTCGCGATGCCGAAGTCGATGATCCGCGGCTCCGGCTTCCCGTCGACCTCCGCCACCAGCACGTTCGAGGGCTTGATGTCGCGGTGGATCACCCCGCGCTGGTGCGCGTGATGCAACGCTCGCGCAACGCGAACCAACAGACGCACACGCTCGGGCACGGGCATGCGCACCCGGTCGCAATACCGATCGATCTGATCCCCGTCGATATGCTCCATCGCCACGAACGGGCGCCCGTCGTCGGTCAGCCCGGCATCGAACACGCGCGCGATGCCCGGATGGTCCATCAGCGCCAGTGTCTGACGCTCCAGCTCGAACCGCGCAAGCACCTGTCCGCTGCCCATGCCGGGGCGGATCAGCTTGAGCGCGACGCGCCGGTCGATCGGCTCCCGCTGGTGCGCCAGGTAGACCTCGCCAAAGCCGCCCGCCCCGAGCAGCCGCTCGATCAGATAGGCCCCGACCCGCGTGCCCACCTCCAGCGAACCGCCCGCGCGCAGCACGGCGCCGCCCGACGCATGACGCGCCAGTGCTTCCAGCGGGTCCGGTCCGCCCGCCGCCTCGAGCAGCCGCATGACCTCGCCGATCAACGCTTCGTCATCGCCGCACGCATCGCGTACATACAGCGCGCGTTCGCCCTCGGGCTTGCCGATCGCGGCGTCAAAGATCTGCGCGCAGCGCCGGAAGCGGTCGGCGTCGCCCGCTCCGTCGCCTGCACCCGCGCCGAGCGTGGTGGGGGCGTCGCTCATGGTTCTGCCCCCTGCTCGCCGCGTCGCTCCGTCCCGTCGCCGCCGTTGAGCCGCACGGCGAGCCACGCGCGTGCGAACGCCCAATCCGCCGCGACGGTCGACCGTGCCACACCGAGCACGTCGGCAACCTCGTCGTTCCCCAGGCCCGCGAAGTAGCGCAGCTCCACCACGCGTGCCTTCCGCTCGTCCAACGCCTTCAGCCGATCGAGCAGCTCATCCAGCGCGAGCACGTCCTCGGCGGGGAATGCCGCGACATCCGCCGCCGGCTCGATCGCGAGGCGTCCGATCTTTCCCCTGCCCCGTTTCGCGGCCAGGTGCGCCCGCGCATGGTCGACAAGCACACGCCGCATCGCCATCGACGCGAGCGCAAAGAAGTGCTCACGATTCGACCAGCCCGATCGTTGCCCCAGCAGCCGAAGCGCCACCTCGTTGACAAGGGCCGTCGGCTGGAGCGTGTGGTCGCGTCGCTCGCCCGCGAGCAACTCGCGTGCGAGCCCTCGCAGCTCGTCGTACACCTGCACAAACGCCACTTCGCGCGCGCGAGCATCCCCCGACGCAGCACGATCCAGCAGTACAGTCAGTGTCTCATGCACGAGCTCAAGCCCTCGGCCGCCGATGTCCCGCACGCCGGGAACCCCACACCGATACACAGTTTACGGCCCATCCGACCCGTGTCATCGCCCCATCTGCCAAGGATCGGTGCCCCGGACCGCTCGCAGCCGAGCCAGCCCGCTCACGCGACCCGGGCGGGCTTCGGCCGTGTTGCCCATCTTCTCAGCAGCGTCCGGAAAACGGTATCACGGCGCGAACGGTCCGACGCTCACTCCATCGCCTCGGGCGTTGCAGCAGGCGTGGCCGAGGCTTCAAACGCCCTGATCTGCTCGGTCATGCCGCGTGCCAGCTCGTTGGGGATCGGGAACGTCAGCGCGTAGTGGGCGATCCGCCATCGCCCGTCGTGAGAGCGCACGGCAACGCCCGTGCCCCGGGCCGTCCCGTAGCTCTGGCTGTCCAGCAACTCATCGAACCACGCGACGCGCGCGCGCTCGTCGAGCGTGACGTGCCGCTCGGTCGGCGTATAGACCCACGCCGGGCGGAACGCCCCCGCCCCGCCCGAGGCGGTCGTCTCGCCCGTCTCGCCCGTGTCAAGGGGGCGGTCAAAGTAGGGCGCCGCATATCCCCGGAACGCCGCCCGATCCCACCGCTCGCTCGCGTCGGTGCCGATGAACACCGCATCCGGCGTCATCGCGCCGAAGTATGCCTCGCTCTCGCCCCGTGCCGCGGCCAGGTGCCACGCGTCCACCACCTCGCCCACCACCTCGCCCACCGACGTCTCGTGTGCGCGCGGCCCGACGCACGCGCCCAGTAGGCCCGCCAGGACCGAGACCGCGACACAACCGGCGCGCCCGCGCGTGTTCATGCTCTGCATCACGCCAGCCTACCCGCGGCGCGCGCGTGCGCAAAACCGGGCGCAAAGAAAAGGCCCGGGCGTTTCCGACCGGGCCAATCGTGCGTGCAGAAGGCGAGCCGCCTTACTTCTCGTCGTCGGGGATGCCCACGCCCGTGCGCACCGGCGGCGCCGGGCGGCGCGGCGGTTCGTACCCGCTCCGCTCGATCTCGCGCAGCAGGTATTCAACGCCCGCGTCGAGCTGCGGGTCGCGCCCGTTCGCCAGCTTGGTCGGGTCGTGGATCACGCGCATGTCCGGGTCCACGCCGTGCCCCTCGATGCCCCAGGTCCCGTCCTTCTCATAGAAGCCGAAGTTCGGCACCGCGGTGTACCCGCCGTCGATCAGCCCGGGCACGGTCGAGATCCCGACCAGCCCGCCCCAGGTCCGCGTCCCGATCAGCGGGCCCAGGTCGTTGTGCTTGAACAGCCAGGGGAACATATCCCCGCCCGAACCCGCGGCCCCGTTGATCAGCATCGCCTTGGGGCCCTGGTGGCTGTCGTAGGGCCAGGGCCAGTCCTTCCCGTCGCGACGGTACCAGTAGTTGGTCCGCGGGCGGTTGAGCAGCTCGATGAAGCGCGTCGGGAGCTGCCCGCCGCCGGTCCAGCGGTCGTCGATCAGCAGCGCTTCCTTGCCGATCTGCCCGAAGAACTGGCGGAACAGCTCGTTCTGCCCGTTCGCGCCGGTGTCGGGCACGTGGATATAGCCCACCTTCCCGCTCGAGGCTTCCTCGACATAGCTGCGGTTCCACTCGACCCACGCGCGGTAGCGCAGCCACTGATCGCTCCCGATCGGCTCGATGACGATCTCACGCTCGTTGCGCGTCTCGTCGTCGCCGACCAGCGCGTCGGCGACGGTCAGCGTCGTCGGACGCCCGGCCGTCCCGATGAACGCGGCCCACGGATCCTTGGCGGTGTCGATCATCACCCCGTTGACGCGGAGGATGTAGGTCCCCTCGCCCGTACCCATACCGAGCGTGCTCATCGGGTTGCGCGCATCGCTGTCCCACGGCGCGCCGTGGTACATCTTCTTGACGCGGTACGCCTCCATCGAAGCGCCGTCCTCGCCCGTCTCGCTCGCGAGCTCGAAGTCCACGCCCAGCAGCCCGACGTTCTCGCTGGGCTGGCCCTCGACGTCGCCGCCCCAGTAGTACGCGTGCCCGACGTTGAGCTCCCCGATCATCTCACCGATGATATAGCTCAGGTCCTCGCGGCTCGCCGCGTCGTCCAGCATCGCGTCGTACTGCTCGTAGACCGCGTCCCAGTCGACCCCGTGCATGTTCGCAACGTAGAAGAAGTCGCGGTGCCGGCGCCACGCGTCGCGCAGGAGCTGACGCCACTCGGCCTTCGGATCCAGCATCGTGTTGAGGTTCCGCGGGCTCAGCGAGCCCTCCATCGACTGCCCCGCACGCGCGTCGGCGATCTTCCAGCGGTTGCCCTGCCCGGCGAGCAGGATCTTCTTCCGATCGCCCGACACGTCGACCATCATCGCGCCGTTGATCACCGTCTTCTCTTCGGGCTCCTCGTCGCTCAGGTCGATCAGCCGCACGCCGGGCACGCCCCCGCCCATGCTGTTGTAGAGCAGGTGCCCCCGGTCGTTGCTGACCAGCGAGTTGAAGCTGCCCGACGCGACCGGCAGCTCGAAGCCGCGGGCCTCGAACCCGTCGAAATCGATCTCGACCGGCTCGGCGTCGCCGCCGCTGCCCCCGCCGCCCTCCACGCCCTTGATCTTGCCGTCGGCGATCTCGGTGCCCACGCGCGTCGCGGTCATCGGGCCCGACGCATCGAGCGGCCCGCTGATCGTCCACGTCCCGCTCAGCGTGTCGCCGTTGAGCGTCGCTTCGGTCTTGGTGCTCAGCGGCCCCTGGCTGCTGGTTGTGACCAACGCGCCCGTGTCTTCGTCGAAGCTGACCGAGTCGTAGTCATCGACCTCGCCCTGCGACTCGCTCGCGCCGACAAACGACCCGTCCTCAAGCCGCTTGATGTAGAACGTGTACTCCAGCTCGTCGTCCGGCAGGCCCAGAGCGCTCAGGCCCGACGCCGTCCCCGACCACGTCCCCTCGATCGGGCTCAGCTCGACCGCGTCCTCGTCGGCGCTGTCATCCGCGGCGTCGTCGCCGTCCGCCTCATCGGCCCCGTCGGCGTCCTCTTCGCCCTCCTCACCGGCGTCCTCATCCGTCTCCGGCTCGTCCTCTTCCCACTCCTCCTCGTCGGAGGTCAGCAGGCGCGGGTTCTCGACCTCGGTCGTCAACGGCACGGCGATCAGCTTCTGCGTGTTCGAGTACACAAACGTGCTGCCCACGTCCTCGTACTGGGGCGACGTGAAGTCGCGGTTCGAGACATAGAACAGGTGCGTCCCGTCGTGCCCGAACGCCGGGCTCGCGTCGCTGAAGAACCCGCTGGTCACCTGCTGGCTCTCGCCGCTCTCGGTGTCATAGATCCAGATCGTGCTCGTCAGCCCGCTCTCCAGCGACTTGTCGTACGCGATCCATCGGCTATCGCCCGACCAGCTCACGCTCGGCTGGTTCGCCCACTCGTCGCGGTCGATCTCCGTCCGCTCGCCCGTCTCGACATCGATCAGGTGCATCGCCCCGGCCTTGTCGGTCGCGAGGATGTGATCGCTGTCGGGCGACCAGTTGATGCCGAAGAAGTAGTTCCCGCTGATGTCGGTGAGCTGCTTGGTCTCGCCCTTGCCGTCGCTCTGCGTGACGTAGAGGTTGTACTCGCCGCTCTCATCGCTCTGGTACGCGATCCAACGCCCGCTTGGGCTCCAAGACGGGTTCCGCTCGGCGGCACCCGACGTGCTCGTGAGCTGGCGCGGCGCGCCGTTCTCGGGCGGGATCGTCCAAAGATCACCGCGCGCCTCAACAACCACCCGCTTGCCCGTCGCGCTCACCCCGCCCGCGGCAAGGTGCTCAGCCGCGTCGACCATCCGCGGGCGCACGCCCGGTTTGGCGCCGGGGATCATGACTTCGACCTCGGTCGTCCGCCCGTTCGCCAGGTCCAGCAGGTGCAGCCCGCTGCCGAGCTGGAAGACGATCTCGCCCGCGCCGTTGGCGCCGGGACCCATCGCCGGGAACTTGACGTCAAAGTCGCTAAAGCTCGTTACCTGGCGACGCTGCTGGCTGTCGACGTCGTACGACCAGATGTTGAGCCGGTGCTCGGGCCCCGCGTCGCTCAGGTAATACACCGTCCGCCCGTGCCACATGGGCAGCGTGTCGGTGCCTTCCCAGTCCGTAATCTGGCGGCTCGCCTTCGTCCGCGGGTTGAACAGCCAGACATCGCTCGCCAGCCCGCCGACGTACCGCTTCCACGTGCGGAAGTCACGCTGCTCGGGCGTGTACGCGATCCACTCGCCGTCATCGCTCATCGAGCCGTTGGCGCCATACGGCACAGGCAACAGCTCGGGCATCCCGCCCTCGGGCGAGACGCGGTACAGCTCTTGCAGGCGCCCGATGCCGTGCGTCCCGCCCATGTGAAAGATCAGCCCGCTGCTGTGCCAGTCGGTGGGGGTCTCGTTGGCGGGGTGGTGCGTGACGCGCATCGGCACGCCGCCTTCGGCCCCGATCGTGTACAGGTCGCGGTCGCCGTCGTAGTTGCCCTGGAAGACGATCTCGCTCCCATCGGGGCTGAACCGCGGGAACATCTCCTGCCCCGCCGGGCTCGCCAGCGGGCTCGCCACGCCGCCGGAGCGCGCAACGGTCCACAGATCGTTCGCGTAGACGAACACGATCTTGTCCCGGCTCACATCGGGGTACCGCAGCATGCCCGCGTGGGGCTTCTGGGTTTCCTGAGCGTTCGCCGACGCTGCCGTCGCACCCATCGTCGAGCCGGCCACCGCCGCCAGCAAGACCGCCGGTGCTGCACCCCGTGTCAAACCGCCACGCATCTTCATGCCATCACTCCTCTGCTTGAAACACCCCTCGAACGCCCCACGCGCGTCAATCACGCCCGGAGCGCCCCCGCAAGACCGGGGGGGCCGATTCTACCGACGCCCCGCGCCGGCGCCGCCGATTCCCCGGTGCGGGGCGTCCCCAAGGCCGTCAATGACCCCCTCGAAGCACCCCCGCAGGCCCGGCACAACAGCCCCAGGGGCCGAAGGAAGAGGGAAAGGGGGCCGGGGAGAGGG
>ERZ1740070.942-NODE-942-length-18784-cov-7.444872_pt1 | contig 18784 bp, 21 predicted proteins | sample MGYA00581734_ERZ1740070 | MGnify/ENA primary metagenome ERZ1740070 (study PRJEB43018, sample SAMN04849744) | marine metagenome | isolation source: floating plastic debris | place: Pacific Ocean | collected 2008-09-01 | study: EMG produced TPA metagenomics assembly...
CACGGCTTTCGGGCAAACCGGTGGTTTCGGCATGGCTAAAGCTGCGTTTGCCTGTTCGCGTCACGCGAAACCGACCGCCGCAATGCGGATCGGGGCAGGCAATCTCGGCATCAGTGGACATCCAATCCTGCTCGGACGTGGGGCGCTGTTTGGCTGGCAGCAGGGGTAGCAACGCCGCGAGCGCGTACATCGACACTTTATGCTGGTTGTCGAAGACCAACAATTCGCCCTCAACCCGAAAGCTTTCGCCCTCGACATGGCGGCAAACAGACGTGCGGTCGCCGACCACCGTGTCGACGCGCAAGTCATAGAGCCAGAAGCTGTCGGTTGGCTGCGTCACGCGGGTCGACCAATTCCTTGATTTGGTTACTCAACTTAGTTGAGCCATCGTTGCGGCGTTCTTTGCGGGTTGTCAAACGGGTTCGGGGCGGCAACTGATTGGGCAACACGCGGAAGGAATATCCATGACCCAGCCAGACACCATCGCCCTCAGCGACCAACTGACACTTCGCCGGGCATTGGTCGGTCTGTGGCAGGTCGCCGATATCGAAAAAAACGGCAATCTCATGGACCCTAATGTCGGCGCAGACCATTTGGCGGCGTATGCCGACGCCGGTTTCGACACCTTCGACATGGCTGATCACTACGGCACAGCAGAGGTGATCACCGGCGCATTGTTGGCGCGCGGAACCGATGCAACGGTCTGCACAAAGTGGTGCCCGACGCACGGCCCGATGACTTCTGAAGTGGTGCGCGCGGGGGTGCAAGAACGTCTGGACCGTTTGGGTGTCGACAAAGTTGATCTTCTGCAATTTCACTGGTGGAGCTTTGAACACCCCGCCTGGCTGGATGCTTTGCACGAGATGACCAAGCTGCGTGACGAAGGGTTGATAGGCGAGATCGGCCTGACCAACTTCGACGCCGCGCATCTGCATCTGGCCTTGGCAGACGGCGTCCCGATTGTCAGCAATCAGGTACCCTGTTCCCTGCTCGACCGCCGCGCGCTGGGTCCGCTGTCCGAGGTGTGTGCGCAGTGGAACGTCAAACTCCTGTGCTACGGCACGCTGCAAGGCGGGTTCCTGTCAGAGAAATGGGTGGGCAAACCGGAGCCGACCGACATTACCGACTGGAGCAAGATGAAGTACAAGCGCTTCATCGACACGGCTGGCGGTTGGGACGCCTACCAAACAGTGCTTACAGCAGCCGCAGACGTTGCTGCAAAGCACGGGGTTTCCATCGCCAATGTCGCGACCCGCTGGGTGCGCGAAAACAAAGCAGTGGCCGGTGTCATCATCGGCGCACGTTTGGGAGAAGCCCAGCACAGTTCTGACAATCTGAAACTGTTCCAGTTCGAATTGGATGCCGAGGATCACGCCCGCCTGAATGCCGCGTTCAAAGCAACCACCCCCCTACCCGGCGATTGTGGAGACGAATACCGCAAGCCGCCGTTTCTCACGGCCAGCGGCGACCTGAGCCATCACCTGGATACCATGCCCAGCGCGATGACGGTTGAAGATGTGCCGAACCGACCGGGCGAACAGCGCGTTTTGTCAGGCAGTGAATGGGAAGACATCTGCGGATACTGCCGCGCGCATCGCATCGGGGATCGCGTCTTTGTGTCGGGAACGACGGCCACCCATGGCCTCGACCGCTCGGTCGCGCCTCAAGACGCGGGCGCACAGACAACCTATGTGCTCGACAAGATCAGCGCAGCGCTGACAGCATTGGGGTCAAGTATGGACGACGTTGTCCGCACCCGCGTCTTTATGAGCGATGCGGACGATGTGGTTGCCGTCTCCAAAGCGCATGGGCGGGTGTTTGGCGATATCAAACCTGCCAACACGCTGTTCCAAATCGGGCAATTGATTGGGGACTACAAAGTCGAGATCGAAGCAGAAGCTCTGGTTCGATAAGTGTAGCCCGCAAAGCTCAACACATGCGGGCTGCAGTCGTGATTACTTCGAAGACGCTTCCATCGCATCAAGCCGCGCCTTCAGCGCTTCGTTTTCCTCGCGTGCCTTCTGCGCCATTGCGCGCACGGCATCGAATTCTTCACGGGTGACAAAATCACGGTCCGCCAGCCAGCGGTCCATCATCGATTTCATCGCGGTTTCGGCTTCGTCTTTCGCGCCTTGGGCGACGCCCATTGCGTTGGTCATCAACTGCGAAATATCTTCGAATACCTTGTTACGGGTCTGCATAGGGATCTCCGGTCCTGTGTTGTCCTTTATATGGGCCGCTGACCGGTGCCGCACAAGGTTGACTTCGCCGCAGAGCTTTGACCATCTGCGGCCATGTCCACCGGCCTGCCCTTCCCCAACATCTCGCCAGAGCTGTTTTCGATCTCCCTCTTCGGGATGGAATTTGCGCTGCGCTGGTATGCGCTTGCCTACATCGCGGGCATCCTGATCGGCTGGCGGATCGCGGTCGCCGCCGTAAAACGGCCCGTGCTGTGGATCGACAACACCCCACCCATGAAACCCGAACAGGTCGAAGAGCTGCTGACATGGGTCATCGCCGGGATCATCCTTGGCGGCAGGCTTGGCTTTGTTCTGTTCTACCAACCCGCATATTACCTCGCCAATCCAGGTGAAATCCTTGCAATCTGGCAGGGCGGCATGGCCTTTCACGGTGGCTTGGCTGGGGTTGTCGTTGCGGCACTCATCTATTGCCTGCGCCACAGCATCCCTCTGAAACCGACTGCCGATATGATGGCACTAGCAACACCTGTTGGCTTGTTTCTTGGCCGTGTGGCGAATTTCATAAACGCCGAATTGTGGGGCCGCCCAACTCAGGTCCCGTGGGGTGTTCAATTTCCGGGCTCCGCCGCACAGGACTGCGGGCAGGCTTTGGGCGAGATTTGCGCGCGGCATCCGTCGCAACTCTATGAGGCCATCCTCGAAGGGCTGCTTTTGGGGGGCGTCCTGCTATGGCTGGCGTTCCGCCGTGGCGCGCTCAAAACACCGGGTGTGATCGTCGGCCTCTTCATAGGCGGCTATGGAGCAGCGCGTTTCTTCGTCGAGTTCTTCCGCCAGCCTGACGCGCAGTTTGTTTCCCCGGGCAATCCATTGGGCCTGGCGTGGCATGTGGGCGGATACGGCCTCACCATGGGTCAAATGCTGTCCGTTCCGATGATCCTCATCGGACTGTGGCTTTGGACCTCAGCGCGCAGAGCGTGACAGCGCTGGCCGATATCCTCAAGCGGCAGATTGCGAAGACGGGTCCGCTGACACTGGCAGAATACATGTCAGCCTGCCTGCTGCACCCTGATCACGGGTATTACACAAACCAAAACGCGTTCGGCGCGGATGGAGATTTCACAACAGCTCCCGAGATCAGCCAGATGTTCGGTGAGTTGATCGGGCTATCACTGGCGCAAACCTGGATGGATCAGGGATCGGCGGATGCCATATGCCTTGTAGAGCTTGGGCCGGGACGCGGCACGCTCATGGCTGACATCCTGCGGGCGACGGCACAGGTGCCGGGATTTCACCAATCCAAACAGGTGCATCTGGTCGAAGCCTCTTCCCAGATGCAAGCGAAACAAGCCAAAGCCCTGCTGGGACATCGTCCTACCTGGCACAGCACCGTGGAGACACTGCCAGAGGATCAACCGATCTTCGTCGTCGCGAATGAGTTCTTCGACGCCCTTCCCATTCGACAGTTTCAACGCGGCGCACATGGATGGCGCGAAGTTATGGTGGGCTTGGATGCTGGTGGAGCTTTGCAGTTCGGCCTGAGTGACGCGGCACCCTTAGACGCGTTAGAACACCGGTTAGACGATACTGAGGTCGGCGCATTGGTCGAAACGCGCGCCCAAGCCGCGACGGTCGTCGAAGCCCTTGCACAACGGATGGCAAGCAACGGTGGGGCCGCGCTTATCATTGACTACGGCGGATGGCGATCCGACGGCGACTCCTTTCAAGCGGTGCGAGCGCATAAACCGGTTGGTCCGCTCGAGACACCTGGCGCAGCAGACCTGACCGCGCATGTTGATTTCGAACCACTTGCGACAACGGCGCGTGCGCAAGGATGCGCTGCCAGCCAGATTACCCAACAGGGTGTGTTCCTCGAACGTCTTGGCATCACTGCGCGTGCCCGGGGTCTGGCCAAGGGGCTGAGTGGCGACCAACTGGAGAGCCACATCGCAGCACATCGGCGGTTGACCCACCCCGACGAAATGGGTTCCCTATTCAAAGTGATGGGTGTTTACCCAGACACCGAGTCTCCGCCGCCAGGACTGGACCCATGACGCTAGAGATCATCACATCAGACAGTCTGAACGGCGTCCGCCATGGGTTCTTTACCCGCAAAGGCGGTGCATCTTCTGGTGTGTTTGCGGGCCTGAATTGCGGCACCGGGTCCTCTGACCAGTCCGAGATTGTTGCCATTAATCGCGCGCGCGTGGCCGAGGCGATGCATGTGCCTGTCGATCATCTGGTCACCGTCTACCAGACCCACTCCGCTGAAGTTGAGGTCATAGACGGCCCCGTCGGCGATCCACGCCCAAAAGCTGATAGCATGGTGTCCAACACGCCCGGCGTGGCTTTGGCCATTCTGACCGCCGACTGCCAACCCGTGCTATTTGCCGATGCCAAGGCAGGTGTTATCGGTGCTGCACATGCGGGCTGGCGTGGCGCGTTGGATGGCGTGCTGGACGCAACCGTCACCGCCATGGAAACCCTCGGAGCGACGCGAGAAGGCATCACAGCGGTGATCGGTCCCAGCATCAGCCAACGGTCTTATGAGGTGGGACCAGAGTTCTTGGATGAGTTCCTTACCGAAGACCCGCAAAACGCGCGCTTCTTTGCAAATGGCAAAGACGACCGGTTTCATTTTGACCTTCCCGGTTACGGCTTACACAAGCTGCGCACTGCACAGGTCAAAGCCGAATGGACCCGCCATTGCACCTATGAAGACCCAGACCGTTTCTACTCCTATCGCCGCGCCACCCACGCTCAGGAAGCCGACTACGGGCGTTTGATATCGGTGATCCGCTTGTAGGCAATGCGATCAATAGGCTTAGGGTGCTTCGTTCACCGAAACCAACAGCGCTATGATACACTGCGGATTGCCGCTGACTTGTCCAAAGGCACACACCCGGCTTTCTGGCCTTGCCCAAAATCAATCACGACAATTCACCGGGATTGTCCACGTTTGGTCACAAACGCGACCCATTTCGGGGGTCATCTGCTTTCAACAAACAACAAGACACCACCGGAGCAGTCCCATGTCGCGCAGTTCAAAATTCATCGCCTCTGTCGTTGAAGCCTCAAAGCAAGAGATGCCGTCTCTTCCCTTCCACCGCGGCGCTACCCGCAAAGCCATGTTTGCGCGGATCAAAGCCGAAACAGCCAACATGCCTGCGCAGAAACTGGCCTAAATCACCGAAGTTTCGACCCGTCGCCGCCACAATCACCCGCAAATGTGGCGCAACTGTTCTATTTCGCCAAACAATCCCTGATCTTTGCTCTCATTGGCCGCGCTCTCGCGGCCAATTGTCGTTGAATTTTGACGAATCGTTCTTCTTCCGGCCATTTATTGCTCAACGAAATCGCACCGTCCTTCTGGTGTTGTTGGTGGGGGCCAACGCGGATGTGACTTAACCGAAAGGTGATCACATGGCTTATAAATTGCCCCTCGCTGCCGAAGGTACCGATTTCAACGCGTATGCCGTTTCCAGTGACCAAGTTGCCACGTTCCCCGGACAGACTCGACGCGATGCATCTCTCACCCGCACAATCGAAGCGTCCACCATTCTCTCTGACCACTCCGTAGATCAAGCCACGTTTACTGTTCCTGCAACGCCAACATTCGAAGCCTGTGCTTCGGCTTTTGCGCGCGGCACCTTAATCTCCACGGTCATGGGACCTGTGGCGGTCGAAGACCTGATCCCTGGCGATCTGGTTGAAACCCACCGCGGCCCTGACCCCATAGTCTGGATAGGCAGCACCAGCTACCTTCCGAATGTTACGAGTGAAACCACCTCTCTCACGTACTTGCTCCGCCTACCCGGTGATGGAGTTGAACAGAACGATCTGCTGCTTGGTCCGGCAGCGCGTTTGGTGATCCGTCAGGATCGGTTCGCTGACATTCTGAATTGTGATGCTGTGCTTGCGCCGGCCTCTGACTATGTCGATGGTGACCGAATTCTACAGATCACACCGCCCGGTGCGGTTCAACTCTATCACTTTGCCCTGCGTCGCCATGGCATTGTTCGAGCCAATGGCCATGAACTTGAAAGCTACCACCCGGGTCGGGTGACCGAAGCGGAACTGGGCACGTCCGTGCGCAACATGCTTCGGTCCATGTTCTCTCACCTGACGGAACTTGAAGGGTTTGGGGACCTCGCGTTTCCCCGCACATCGCGCGATGTGATCGACACCCTGCGGGTTGCCTGAGCCTTACTCCGGCTCGCTCAACCGCGCTTCTAGAACATCGAACGGGACGCCAGGTTCGTCCTTTGCATCCCGGATGACCAAGGATGTTTTGACGCTGCCGACATTGGGCGATGTCAGCAGATCACTGGTGAGGAACGTCTGAAACGTGCTGAGGTCTGGTGCGACGCATTTCAGAATGAAATCCACCTCGCCATTCAGCATGTGGCACTCACGCACCAGCGGCCAGCCTTTGCATAAGTCCTCGAATGCACGCAAATCAGCCTCGGCCTGACTCTGAAGACCGACCATAGCAAAGACCTGAACCTCGAAGCCCAACTCGCGCGGGTCGACCTCTGCATGGTAGCCGCGAATGAACCCCTGTTCCTCCAACGTCCGCACCCGCCGCAAACACGGCGGTGCCGAAATTCCCACGCGACGCGCCAGTTCGACATTCGTCATGCGCCCGTCCGCTTGTAGTTCTGCCAATATCTTGCGATCTATTGGATCCAAACGATGTGTCGGCATCCTGAGCACCCCTGCTTTTCCACAATATTATACGCGACGCAGCGACACGCGCAATATTATTTCAAGATCGCGCAAGATTATTATCGCATCTTATGATGTGGCAGGATGACGCACCCGTGAAATTCTGACATTTGCGAAGCGCTGCCACCGCGCTTATATGCAACCCTCACGACGTCACATTTTGTCATGATGCGAGGCTGCCACATGTCCGACACACGCCACACAAAGGTTCTCATCATCGGCTCTGGCCCGGCGGGCTACACCGCAGGTGTTTATGCCAGCCGCGCCATGCTGGAACCCATCCTTGTGCAAGGGATGGAACCGGGCGGGCAGCTCACGACAACCACCGAGGTCGAAAACTGGCCCGGCGACACAGAAGTGCAGGGCCCCGACCTGATGGTACGGATGGAAGCGCACGCGCGCGCCATGGGGTGCGAGATTGTGGGCGACTTGATCACGTCGCTTGACCTCGACAACCGTCCCTTCACGGCGAAATCCGACAGCGGCACGGTCTATACGGCTGATGCTGTGATCTTGGCCACTGGCGCGTACGCCAAATGGCTGGGCTTGCCATCGGAAGAGGCCTTCAAGGGCTTCGGCGTGTCGGCCTGCGCAACCTGTGATGGCTTCTTCTATCGCGGGCAGGAAATTGTCGTGGTCGGTGGCGGCAACACGGCTGTCGAGGAAGCCCTGTTCCTGACCAACTTTGCCTCGAAGGTGACGCTCATCCACCGGCGTGACGAACTGCGAGCAGAGAAAATCCTGCAGGACCGGCTGTTCAAGAACCCGAAGATCGAAACGCTCTGGTTTCATCAGTTGGACGAAGTTTATGGCACTGATATGCCAAAGGGCGTGGAAGGCGTGCGAGTCAAACATGTCGACACAGGTGAGATCACGGACATCCCGTGCAAAGGTGTGTTCATCGCCATTGGCCACGCACCCGCCAATGATTTGGTCAAAGACAAACTGGAAACCCATATGGGCGGCTATGTCGTGACCAAACCCGGCACAACGCAAACGTCTGTCCCAGGCGTTTTCGCAGCGGGCGACTTGACCGACCACATCTACCGTCAAGCCGTGACCAGTGCTGGCATGGGTTGCATGGCGGCCTTGGAAGCCGAAAAGTTCCTTGCAGAACACAGCGAAGACGACTCGGCCGTCCTGCCGGATGCCGTCGACACAGCAGCTGAGTAAACGCACCTCTGGCCAAGTCCGCCGCCAGTTTCAATCATCCCGCCAAAACTCGTTCCAAGAGGACTGTCTTTTGGAACGGGCTGGACCTTACTGCACCGTCCTCCTAGCTTGCCGATCAATAACAGGAGGCGCGCATGGCGGTCGGCACAAACATCCGGACCTATTTCAACGGCACGTGGCATGACGGCGATGTGCCGGTGATCAGCGCTGCCGATCATGGCGCCTGGCTCGGCAGCGGCGTGTTCGATGGTGCACGGTATGTGAACGGCGTTGCACCCGACCTTCACGCGCATTGTGACCGCGTGAACCGCTCCGCCGAGGCGCTGATGATCACGCCAACAGTCTCAACCGACGATATGGTGCAAATCGTATGGGACGGGCTGGCAGGATATCCAAAAGACAAAGCCGTCTACATCCGCCCGATGTACTGGGCGATAGACGGGGACAAGACAGCCATTGTTCCACTGCCCGAAAAGACCGGCTTTGCAATCTGCCTGGAAGAAATTCCCATGGCCTTGGAAACTGCGTCGGTGAAACTCGGAAAAACACGTTTCCGTCGCCCCGTCATGGAAGACGCGGTCGTTAACGCCAAAGCGGGCTGTCTCTACCCGAACAACGCGCGCATGTTGCGCGAGGTCAACGCGCGCGGATTTCAAAACGCCCTTGTCACAGATGCCATGGGGAACGTCGCAGAAAGCGCCACGTCCAATGTGTTTATGGTCAAGGACGGAGAGGTGTTTACACCCATCGCCAACGGCACGTTCCTTGCAGGGATCACACGGTCCCGCCACATGACCAACCTGCGCGCAGATGGGATGACCGTGAACGAAACAGTGCTGACTTTTGCCGATTTTGAAGACGCCGATGAGGTCTTTTTGTCCGGCAACATGCAGAAGGTCACGGCTGTAACGGGGTTCGAAGACACATCTTATCAGGTCGGCCCGGTGACCCGTCGCGTGCGAGAGATGTATTGGGATTGGGCAAAGTCGGCGTGATCGCAGAACCGCTGACAAACGCGACAAACGCCGAACTTGATGCGCTGTCGGCATTGTGCCTGCGGTCAAAAGCGCATTGGGGATATGACGCAGACTTCATGTCGGCCTGCACCGAGGTGCTGAGCGTAACGTCACGAGACCTGGCGCACCCAAACGCTGTAGTACGCGATGGCACCACATTTGCAGGCTATGCGAGGCTGGATCTGACAGATCACAATCCCGAACTGTCCAAACTGTTCGTTTGCCCCAAGCACATGGGCACAGGTGTTGGAACAGCTTTGATCAATTGGGCGAAAACCACTGCGCGCCGTCAAGACGTTTCATTTTTGCACGTCGAATCCGACCCAGAAGCCGCCTCGTTCTACGAACACCACGGCGCTGAACGTATCGGTGAGGTTCCATCTGAGGTGATCCCAAACCGCTCGCTTCCGTTACTCAAATTACCGACGGCCAACACATGACACCAGACCCAAGGTCTATTGCGCGGTTCCCTGCTCTACGTCATGATCCGCCGAGGGAGACGACTTATGCGTAAATTTTTGGTGGTGTTGGATGACAGCCGCGAATGTCTGAACGCCATGCGCTTTGCCGCCATGCGTGCCGCACATACAGGTGGGGGCGTTGCGATCCTGTCGATCATTCTTCCCGACGAATTCAACCATTGGATCGGCGTCGGTGAGGTCATGCGCGAAGAAGCCCGCGAACGCATACATGCGCATTTCGAAGTCTTCGCCAAATGGATGCGCGACAAGCAGAAGGTCGATCCTGAACTTGTCATCCGCGAAGGTGAAGCGGTGGCCCAAATTATTGCGCACGTAAACGAAGATCCCGAAATCGGCGTGTTGGTCCTTGGGGCCAACACTGACAAAAAAGGCCCGGGCCCATTGGTCACCCAACTGACCAAAAACGCAGGCAGCCTTCCGATCCCGATCACCATTGTGCCGGGTGAATTGTCCAAAGAACGGCTCGAAGCCATCACCTGATTTGAGCCGGATCAAAGCGGTGTAGCGGACAAAGCGCATACCCTCTCCTCATCGGAGGTGGGCTATGCCAGCAGCAACAAATAAAACCGATCTGACAGCCGTCACATTGAAAGAATTCGCCAAGCTTCAAGTGCAGCTTGATGCTGTTCCTGGCGAGCTGAGGCTCCTCCCGGATGATGACGGCACAAGTCTGAAAGACATCGTCGGTCACCGCGCCCATTGGATTGACCTGTTTCTAGGGTGGTACGCCGATGGTCAGGCCGGAAGCGCCGTTTTCTTTCCAGCGGAAGGCTACAAATGGAACGATCTCAAACGGTACAACGCGGACCTGCGCCAAGCGCAGTCTGCGCTGAGTTGGGATGGCGCCCGGAATATGCTCAACGAAAACCATGCAAAACTAACGGCATGGATCAACACGCGCTCAAATGCAGAATTGTACGGTGGCCCCATGAAAGGGGCTAACAACGCATGGACGCCAGGACGCTGGGCCGAAGCAGCCGGTCCCAGCCATTACCGCTCTGCGGCCAAGTATATTCGCGCTAGGATCAAATCTTTTGCGGCATAACACTTTAGAACAGTTCTAATCCTTGACGCTTGTCAGACGGGATCGCATATATGGTGTCGCATCAGGAGGTGTCGCTATGTTCATCCAAACAGAATCCACGCCCAACCCGGCCACGCTCAAATTCCTGCCCGGCCAAACTGTGCTCGATATGGGCACCGCTGATTTCCCAACAGCCGAAGGCGCATCCGCATCGCCGTTGGCAACACGCCTATTCGGCGTATCCGGCGTGAAAGGCGTGTTCTTCGGGCATGACTTTGTCACTGTGACCAAAGACGACGCCACTGACTGGGATCATCTCAAACCGTCACTGCTGGGCGCGATTATGGAACACTTCCAGTCTGGCGAACCCGTTATGGCTGGCGACGTTCAAGCGCCATCGGGTCATGCAGAGCATACCGGTGAGGACGGTGAAGTTGTCGGTCAGATCAAAGAACTGCTCGACAGCAGGGTCCGACCCGCCGTTGCACAGGATGGAGGCGATATCACGTTCCACGGTTTTGACCGCGGCGTCGTCTACCTGCACATGCAAGGTGCCTGCGCGGGCTGTCCATCATCAACCCTCACGCTGAAAATGGGCATCGAAAACCTGCTGCGCCACTACATCCCCGAAGTCGTCGAGGTCCGCCCGGTTGCCGTCTGACATATGCGTCTTGGCATTTGACACATCGGCTGCGCATTGCGCAGCCGCTTTGCTTTTAAGCGACGGAACAATCAAAACCCAGGTTGAGCATCTGACCAAGGGGCAGGCAGAGCGCCTTATGCCAATGCTCGAAGAGCTGCTTTCCGAACAAGGTGTTAACTGGTCGGATGTGACCCGCATTGGCGTTGGTGTCGGTCCAGGCAATTTCACGGGCATCCGTATTTCGGTTTCCGCAGCCCGTGGCTTGGCCCTTGGCCTTGGCATCCCGGCAATCGGCATTTCGACGCTCGAGGCCATACACCACACCAATCCCAATGCGACAGTAGCCGTCACCGCACCGCGCAACATGTTGTATGTTCAAAAACCGGGCGCAGTCCCGGAACTGGCCGCAGCAGACACGGTACCCAACCCTGTGTTTCTGACGGATCCCGAAGCGATGATCCGGGCGATGGCCAATCTGGCATTGATTGCTGACCCGATGACCGCAAACCGTCCAAAACCGTTATATATCAAGCCTGCCGATGCCGCCCCATCGCGGGACGCGGCACCTGTTATTCTGTCGTGACGCCATCAGACTTTGCCGAACTTGTCGACCGCGCCTATGTCTACATGCGGCCCTGGTCCGAAACAGACATCGCTAAAACACTTGCCCAACCAAACACTGTCTTTTTGTCCCAAACGGCGGGCGGTCTTCTTGCCCAGTTTGCGGCAGACGAATGCGAAATCCTTGTTCTTGCCACTGACCCCGCCGCACAACGCAGCGGTGTCGCCTCCGCGCTTATGCGATCCCTTGATGATATGGCCCTAGACCGCAGCGCAACTCGCATCTTCTTGGAAGTCGCATCTCTCAACGCGCCGGCCCGCCAATTCTACGCTGCACAAGGATTCGCCGAGATCGGCTTGCGCAAGCGCTATTACACGCTGCGCGACGGCACAAAAGACGACGCATTGCTGCTTTCGCGACCCGTGCCGTAGGGTCAGCATGCATAAGCATCAAACAGTGATGAAGCAGCCGCAAAAAGCGGTTGACCCTCCCTCCGACGTGACAGTTAATTGCATGCGATCACATGATCTAACGAAAGCGACGCAATAAAGCCGTCGCAATCCAACATCTGGGAGCTGCAAAATGACCCTTATGACGAAACTATACGGCGCTGCTGCTGCGCTGGCCCTGACCGCTGGCGCGGCAGCGGCAGAGCCTGCCCTGATCTTTGACCTGGGTGGCAAGTTCGACAAATCCTTCAACGAAGCCGCCTTCAACGGCGGTCAGCGTTGGGCCGAAGAAACCGGCGAGTCCTTCCGCGAGATTGAGCTTCAGTCCGAAGCCCAGCGCGAACAAGCGCTCCGTCGCTTTGCAGAGAACGGCAATAACCCCATCGTCATGACCGGCTTTGCCTTTGGTAACGTGCTGTCCGAAGTGGCTCCCGACTATCCCGACACCAAGTTCGCAATCATCGACATGGTTGTGGATCAGCCAAACGTCCGTTCCGTGGTCTTTAACGAACACGAAGGCTCATACCTCGTGGGCATGATGGCCGCGAAAGCGTCCGAATCCGGCACTGTCGGCTTTATCGGTGGCATGGACATCCCGCTGATCCGGAAGTTTGCCTGCGGCTACGCTCAAGGCGTCAAGGCCGTGAACCCAGACGCGACAGTTGTCGCCAACATGACAGGCACAACACCTGCAGCATGGAACGACCCTGTGAAAGGGTCGGAGTTGACCAAAGCCCAGATCAGCCAAGGCGCTGACGTGGTCTACGCTGCCGCTGGCGGCACAGGTGTTGGCGTTCTGCAAACCGCAGCGGACGAAGGCATCCTGTCCATCGGTGTCGACAGCAACCAGAACTACCTGCACCCGGGTCAGGTTCTGACCTCCATGATGAAGCGCGTCGACAACGCGGTTTACGACGCGATGACCATGGGCACCGACCTTGAAACAGGTATCAACGTCATGGGCATCGCAAATGGCGGCATCGGCTACGCCCTCGACGAGCATAACGCAGAGCTGGTCAGCGCAGAAATGCAAGAAGCCGTCGATGCGGCGGCCGCGTCCATTGCAAGCGGTGAGTTGGCGGTTCACGACTACATGTCCGACGACAGCTGCCCAGCAATCAGCTTCTAAGCTAGCGGACACGCAATAACAAAACGGGGCGGCTGGCTCAGGCCGCTCCGAAACAGTTCGGGAAAAACCCGAAGACGAACACAGGGATAGTCCATGACCACCGCTGTTGCTGAAGAGCCTGAGGTTGACCTGACACCGGTCGTCCCTGCCATCGAACTCAAAGGCATCTCCAAAGCCTTCGGTCCTGTTCAGGCCAACAAGAACATCTCGATCAGCGTCAAACCCGGCACCATCCACGGCATCATTGGCGAAAATGGCGCGGGCAAATCGACCCTCATGTCGATCCTCTACGGCTTTTACAAAGCCGACAGCGGCAAAATTTTCATCAATGGTCGCGAAACAGACATCCCCGACAGCCAGGCCGCCATCAAGGCAGGCATCGGCATGGTCTTCCAGCACTTCAAGCTGGTCCAGAATTTCACCGTCCTCGAAAATGTCATCCTTGGTGCCGAAGACGGCCCCCTGCTCCGCCCGTCGCTGAACAAAGCGCGCGGTGTGTTGAAGCAACTGGCCGAAGAATACGAACTCAACGTCGATCCAGACGCAATTGTCGAGAACCTCGATGTTGGCCACCAACAGCGTGTCGAAATCCTCAAGGCGCTCTACCGCGAGGCGGACATCCTCATCCTGGATGAGCCAACAGGTGTGTTGACGCCAGCTGAGGCCGATCACCTGTTCCGCATTCTTGAAAACCTGCGCGCAGAGGGCAAGACGATCATCCTGATCACCCACAAGCTGCGCGAGATCATGGATGCCACGAACACCGTCTCTGTCATGCGGCGGGGCGAGATGACGGCGACGGTCCAGACCTCTGAAACCAGCCCCGAGCGGCTGGCCGAGATGATGGTGGGGCGCAAGGTTCTGCTGCAGGTGGACAAAAAAGAGGCGACACCCGGCGCGCCTGTTCTTGAGGTCGAAAACCTGCGTCTTGTCGATGACAAAGGTGTTGAACGTCTCAAGGGAATTTCGCTTGAGGTGCGCGCGGGCGAAATTCTTGGCATCGCGGGCGTCGCGGGCAATGGGCAATCCGAATTGCTTGAGGTGCTAGGCGGCTATGCCGATGCGACAGGCCGCGCAAAAGTGAACGGCCAGACCATTAAGCTAGGTGAAAGTGCAAAAAAACTTGATTTGGGTTTTGTTGACTGGATTGCAGGTTTGATCGCAGCCTCTGTTGTGGGTTATTTTGCCGGACCATGGGACGGATTTGAGATTACATCGTTTGATTGGGTGGAGTTGGCACTAGGGGTCTTCGTAGCGTTTTTTTCTTTTTTACTTTTTCCTAAAAAATTCGACTCCATAATTGCCGCCCAGCGGAGGAAAGAAGGCATCGCGCACGTTCCCGAAGACCGGCATCGGGAAGGTCTGATTATGCCGTTCTCTGCCTGGGAAAACACCGTCTTCGGCTACCACAGTGACCCTTCTATCCAATCTGGCTTTCTGATGAACAACGCCGCCATCAAAGCCGAAGCCGCGGCCAAGATGGACCGATTTGATGTCCGCCCGCCGAACCCGAAACTGGCCGCCCGCAACTTTTCCGGCGGCAACCAACAAAAGATCGTCCTCGCGCGCGAAATCGAGCGCAATCCCGACATCCTGCTGATCGGCCAGCCCACACGCGGTGTGGACATTGGCGCGATTGAATTCATCCACCAGCAAATCGTCCGCCTGCGTGACGAAGGCAAAGCGATCTTGCTAGTCTCGGTCGAATTAGACGAGATTTTCTCGCTCTCTGACCGCATCGCAGTGATGTTCGACGGCCAGATCATGGGCGAACGCCTGCCAAGCCAGACCAACGAGAGGGAACTTGGTCTCTTGATGGCAGGTATCACCGACACCGCTGCTGTCGTCGATGAGACACCAGTGGATGTCGCAGTTGAAGCGGAGACAAGCGAACCTGACGCCGGGTCTGATGAGCCACAAGTCGAAAACGCTGAAACCTCAGAGACGAGTGTCGAAACGGCTCAGGAAGAAACTGTGACACCCGAGGAGCCAGCGGAAGTGGTCGAGACGACCGAGGCCTCGTCACCCGAACCTGATGTCGAAGAGATCACAATCGACGCTGCGAATGACGACACTTTGGCGACAGACATCAGCAATGACGTCATCACCGAGGCCGGAGAGGCCCCAGAGGTCGTCAATATCACCACAGATGCCGAACCCGTTGCACCTCCACCAAAGCCTGCCGACAGCATGAGCATTGGCGGTTTCAGCGCCACGATCCACCAGTCATCACCGCCGATCAAAACCAGCAAACCGGCTGACAAAGACCCTCAGGAGACTGACAAAGATGGATAAGATGCCTGGTTGGGCCGATGCGGTCCTTGTCCCCCTGATCTCGCTTTTGCTCGCCGCAATCCTCTCTGCGCTGGTCATCATCGGAATCGGGGAAGATCCGGTTGAAGCATTCAACCTCATGGTAGACGGCGCTTTGATGCGGTCTTCCGGCTGGGGTTACACGCTTTACTACGCCACCAACTTCATTTTCACCGGCCTGGCTGTTGCCATTGCTTTCCACGCGCGGCTGTTCAACATCGGGGGCGAAGGCCAGGCGATGATCGGCGGCTTAGGCGTGGCCCTTGCTTGCCTCTATATTCCATGGCCCAACTGGTACGTCGCACTGCTCGGCGCAACCGCATCTGCGGCTCTGTTCGGCGCAATGTGGGCGTTCGTTCCGGCATATCTGCAAGCCAAACGTGGCAGCCATATCGTTATCACCACGATCATGTTCAACTTCATTGCCGCCGCTGTGCTGAACTACATCCTCGTGAATCTGTTGCGCCCCCAAGGCGCGATGGACCCAGCAACAGCAAAATTCCCAGAGCCAACCCATTTGCCCACATTCCAAGACATGTTCTCAACGGCAGAATCCGCGATGTTCCGCGGCGCGCCTGCCTACGTGACCTTCTTTTTGGCAATCTTCATGTGCCTTGTCGTCTGGGTCCTGATCTGGCGCACCCGGCTGGGCTATGAGATCCGCGCCTTTGGCGAAAGCGAATCCGCCGCCAAATATGCAGGGATCAGCCCCGTCAAAATCACTGTGGTGGCCATGATCATCTCGGGTGCCCTTGCTGGCATGATGGCGCTCAACACCACTATGGGAGAGGCCGAACGCCTCGTGATGAACGCCACCGAAGGCGCGGGCTTCATCGGCATCGCGGTCGCCCTGATGGGCCGGTCTCATCCTCTGGGTGTTCTGCTCGCCGCGCTGCTCTTTGGCTTCCTTTACCAAGGCGGGGCAGAGCTCGCCCTTTGGACGAACATTCCCCGCGAACTTATTGTCGTGATCCAAGCACTTGTGATCCTCTTTACCGGCGCGCTTGACAATATGGTGCGCATGCCACTTGAAAAGCTCTTCCTCGCACGCCGGAAGGGCGCATGACTGACGTCGCACTCTACCTGCCGGGGTTCCTTGCCGCCTATGCCATCCTACTGGTCGGCGCGTCCTCACCAGGCCCCGCTGTGGCCATGCTGATGGGCATCGCGTCATCCCAAGGACGCGCTCCGGCGCTGATCACCTGTTTGGGTATCGCAGCAGGCAGCGCCACGCTCAACATCCTGACCCTGATGGGTGTTGGGCTGATCCTGTCACAAGCGGCATGGGCAATGACGGCCCTGCGCGTGCTTGGGGCGGCATACCTTGCCTACCTCGCGTATGGCGCGTTCCGCAAAGCCTTAGCTCCGCCTCACATCACCGCGCAAACAGTCGCCCCTTTGTCCGCCAAGGCCGCATTTGCAAAAGGCTATGCGCTGCAGATCACCAATCCCAAAGCCATAGCATTCTGGCTGGCAATCGCGGCGGTGGCTGCAACAGATGGCGGCGGATGGTTGGTGATCACTGCGTTCGTCTTGGGGGCTGCACTGATTTCGTTTCTGTGCCACGGCGTTTGGGCGCTTCTTTTGTCCTCACGCGCCGTGCGCATCGCATACCAAAAAGCCCGCGCCTGGATCGAAGGTGCACTGGGGGCATTTTTTGCCTTCGCCGCCTTCAAACTGGCGACCACAAGGATCTGATTTATGGACTTTCTCACCCTCATTCAGGTCCTCGACAGCACCATCCGACTGGCCACACCGCTCTTGCTTGCCTGCCTCGCTGGTCTGTTCTCTGAACGCGCTGGGATCTTTGATATCGGGCTCGAAGGCAAAATGCTCGCCGCTGCGTTCTTTTCTGCCGCAATTGCAGCGATCACGGGTGACGTCTGGATGGGCCTTGGCGCAGGCATTGCCGCCTCAATGGCGCTGTCACTGGTCCACGGCCTTGCCTCGATCACCTTTCGCGGCAACCAGCTCATCTCAGGCGTTGCGATCAACTTTCTTGCAGCAGGCCTCACGGTTCTGATCGCGCAGGATTGGTTCAGCCAAGGCGGCCGCACACCCTCCTTGATTGGCAACGGTCGCTTTGAACCCATCACGCTGCCCGGCGCAGACGCGGTTGAGGACGTCCCGATCCTTGGCCCGATCTATGCTGAGCTCATCTCGGGTCATTCGATCCTCGTCTATGTCGCTTTTGCCATGGTCCCGCTCACCTGGTGGCTTCTTTACCGCACCCGCTTTGGCCTGCGCCTGCGCGCAGTCGGCGAAGCGCCCGAGGCCGTTGACACAGCCGGTGTCTCGGTCGTTGGCTTGCGCTACGTTGCCGTTGGCATTTGCGGCGTACTCTGCGGTATCGCCGGGGCTTATCTCGCAACAGCCTTGCAAGCGGGCTTCGTCAAAGACATGACCGCCGGTCGCGGGTTCATCGCTCTCGCCGCACTCATCTTCGCGAAATGGCGCCCATGGTATGCGCTCTACGCCTGCCTACTGTTCGGACTGTTGCAAGCTATCGCCCTGCGCTACCAGAACATCGACCTCGGTGCCTTCACAGTCCCGGTTCAGTTCATGGACGCACTGCCCTACATCCTGACGGTCGTGATCCTTGCAGGTTTCGTCGGCAAAGCAATTCCACCCCGTGCGGGCGGCGAGCCTTACGTGAAAGAACGATGATGTTAGGCGAAAAGATCGGAAGCTAGGCCGCTAAACACAGCAATGCTTGTTATGAGCGCAGAATCACGGAGCTGCAGAGTGCACCAATGTGATCAAATCGTTGCAAGCAGACCTTGGCTGATCTCGTAGATTTCTGTGTCCTATTTTATCGCTTGGGCCACGACCAAGACACCGGTTCTGCCGCTGGAACTACCGTTTCGCCTGTGTCTTTTTCAAGTTGATGCTCCAGCACATCATCCCCCAAAGCGTCCGCCAGCACCTGATTGTGCGAAACAACGATGATCTGACTTCGCTTGGAAGCTTCTTTGATCAGGCGCGCTAATGGCGGGATCAAATCAGGGTGCAGGCTTGTCTCGGGTTCATTCAGAACCATCAGGCTTGGCGGTCGCGGCGTAAGCAA
>ERZ1740070.943-NODE-943-length-18774-cov-14.521075_pt1 | contig 18774 bp, 14 predicted proteins | sample MGYA00581734_ERZ1740070 | MGnify/ENA primary metagenome ERZ1740070 (study PRJEB43018, sample SAMN04849744) | marine metagenome | isolation source: floating plastic debris | place: Pacific Ocean | collected 2008-09-01 | study: EMG produced TPA metagenomics...
AGAAGAATCATGAAATCAAGGTCTAACTAGGTAGCTATGAAAAAGTAACTAAGGGAGCAAGACTGAGATATTATTTGATACTAGTTTTACAAGACAAATTATCTTTGATTGCCCTAAATTTTCAGGAGATATTTTTTGCTAACAAATACGTCATTACATGCTTTCAGAGAATACGATATGAAAGTCGATCCTTTTTCTTGAAAAGTTGGGAATCCTTCCCAACTTTTCAAGAAAAAACTGAGAAATGAACATGCTATGTATAAGACAATTTCTGTAATATATTCAGAGAGATAACCAAGATAAGTAAAGAATTGTGCAGCAGACCGTCATCCCAAAATGCAGGATCATGAAACGGTACATTTATAACCAAAGCACTTTAAAAACTAGCTCCTCAATGTATTTCACCCGTTCCAAATGACATTCCATTCGTAAAGTATAGGACTCCGGATAACTTTCAATGGGAACTACTATCCTCAAACTGAGCGCCCTTGGTTGATAAACACTATTACAGCTTCTATTGGTTGGTTCAAACTGCTTCAACTCCTCATATCTTAATGGTCAATCACTACTTTGCCCATAGCTTTCCCACTCTCAAGAAGGCGGTATGCTTCTAGAGCTTGCTCCAAACCAAATGATTGATCTGTTAGAATAGGTGTTAAGTTTCCTGATTCTACAATTTGCGTAATCGCATTCAGGATCATACGATGTTCTTCGCGCTTGAAATTGTGTATCATAGGAATAAGCATAAATACGACATGTAATGAAAGTCCTTTGAAGTGAGCGGTGCTCAAGTCCATCTCGCAGATAGAAACAGTGGTGGCGATCTGTCCATTCAAAGCAGCAGCTTGAAATGAATTGATCAGGTTTTGACCACCTACTGAATCATAAATTAGGTCAAAACCGATCCCCTTTGTATGTTTATTAACATAGCTTTCTACAGTTTCTACCTTATAGTTGATTGGTTTAGCGCCTAAGGATTTGATAAGTTCAAGCTGCTTTTCACCACCACCCGTGGCATATACGTCCGCTCCAAAATGTCTGGCTAATTGTAGCGCAACATGCCCCACACCACCAGATCCGCCATGAACCAGTACTTTTTGATGTTCTTTTATGCCTGCTCGGATAAGGCCCTCATATGCGGTGATACCTACTAATGGTAATGCTGCTGATTCCCTCATACTTAAGTTCTTTGGCTTCTTTGCGACAAGCCGGGAGTCTGCAGCTATGTATTCGGCTAAAGTTCCTTGTAGATTGGACAAACCTCCTGCACATCCATACACTTTATCGCCTATTGCCAATCCTTTCACTTCATTACCTACCGCTTCGATGACCCCAGCGAAATCCATTCCTAGTATTGCTGGTGTATCAGCAGCAAAGGGTAATTCTTTACCTAGCTTCCTTATCATGGTGTCAACAGTGTTCACACTAGAAGCGCTTATCTTTATTAAAACCTGTTCTTTCGATGGAGTAGGCTTTGCTTTTTCTACAAGTTCAAAATGAACATTTTCACCGTATGAGCTTAGAGTAACTGTTTTCATTGTTTCGAACTTCATAATAGGTCGTCTTTTCCTTCAATTAGATAGTGGTGGCTGATTGACCCAATGGTACGTGCTTTTAGATGCGGGACGTATTCCGGATCATTCATAAAATTCTCAGCTGATTCCTTTGACGGCCACTCTAAGATAATTCTAAGACCAGCTTCTTTCTTTTCTCCTTCGATTTGCTCGTGACTAGCAGTTCTGGCCAGGTATTTACCTCCATGTTTTTCAACTAACTTGTTAGCGGTTAGTAAATAATCCGGGATCCAATCCTCTGAAGTGGGTGTTACATCTAATATTGAATAATAACTCATGATGCTTGATTATTTAAGCTATACTTTTAATAGCTACAATACTATTTAAAGTATTATATTCGTACAATAACGGTCAAAAAGGATAGTTTAAGATTTAAAGAATGCACATCGTAAAAGGAAAAGAATATCCCTGTTATACAAGCCTAACTATGAGTATCATAGGTGGAAAATAGAAAGCGGTAATTCTATTTTGGTTCGCTGATAAGATAATTGTTCTGAATGCTTAAAATTGTGTACTTCTATTCGATATTGCGAAGACATATGTTGTTTGTAACCAGCTGTAAACCAGTAGAATGAAAACTCCATTGTCCTCCAAACTAAAGGGGAAATCAATTTAAATTGTATTTGGACTACCCAAAATCAATCGGATATTCAGAATCTGGGCTTAAAATATTAATTTGAATTTCCAGACTTTCGAGAAAGATTCAAGAAGTTTTCTCTCTCAACAACTTAGAAAAATGATATAAGCCCTTGAACGCACAATAAAAGACAGTTTTGCAACATTGAAACTGGTCACATTTTCTGCTATCTTGATAAAGGCTTAGGAAATGGTTGATTAAATTAAGGTTTGTTAAGAATCAATCATGATCAGAAAACTTACCCCGCTTCTTTGCTATTTAGTTTTTGCTGCTTTATTTTCCGCATCCGCTCAAAATGAGGTTGACTCACTCAAATTATTACTTCGAAACCAGGAAAAAGATACCAGCCGGGTAAGTACCTATATTCAATTGTATGAGGCCTTGAAGTTCGAAGATCCGGGACAGGCTTCGAATTTCCTTACTAAATCGCTTAAGCTCTCTTCCGACCTGGAATATCAAAAAGGGAAATTAAGATCACTTTTGCTGATAGGTGAAGAACAACGCACCTATAGCAACTATGACAGCGCCTTACTGGTATTTCAGCAAGCACAATCTATTGCTGAACAACTCGATGAAAGAAAAGGAGTAATGAACGCTATGATCGGCCAAGGTTTTTCCTATTCTTCATTGCAACGATTAAACGAAGCTGACACCATCGCTTTTTTAACTATTAAACTAGCCCGTTCCAAAACCATTGATTCACTCATTCTAACTAATTGTTATACCATTTTATCCAACACCGCATTTTATCGCAGTGAATATGAAAAATCAATTGAATTTGATCAGAAAGGCCTGATTTATAATACGAGTAACCTGAGCAAAAGAGCTAAATCCCTGTTGAATATAGGCACTACACACGCCATTCTCAGAAATGAGGATAAAGCATATGAATATTATATCAAAGCATTAGAAACCTCGGAAGAAGCTGAAGATATCAAAATGACCGCTCTCGTACACCTCGAATTAGGCGCATGGTACATGTACGATGAAGACTACAGTAGCGCACAAAAGTACTACAATTTAGCCATGGCCAACTTTGAATTAGTGGGCGACAAGGCGCGGCAAGCACATATCCACCATAATCTCTCTAAAATACATATGGCCCTTAATGAATACAATGATGCAATCAAAAAGTCTAAGTTAGCATTACAGATTATTCAAGAAGTTAATTCTCCCTACAGTGAAGGACATTTTCTGTATCAACTAGGCCTGGCCTATTTTAAAACAGAAGAGTACAACAAGGCTCAAGATAACTTTCTAAAGGCTCAAATACTATTTGAAGAAATCGAAAGCGGCAATATGAAACGGTGGATATTATTTAGGCTAAGCGAGTGCTACGCCGCTCAAGGAGACTATCAAAACGCCTTTACATATCTTCAAAAAGTAAAAAGAATCGACGACAGCACTTTTTCAATAGATAAAACTAATAACATTGCCGAAATCGAGGAAAAATATCAAAGCGAACAGAAACAAAAGGAAATAGAATTACTCAATGCAGAAAATCAAATAGCTACTCTTGAAATTCAAAAGCAGCATGACTTCCGAAACTACCTTATTGTAGCCGCATTTCTGCTTGTCGTACTCATTGGTGTCATTTACAATCGTTACCAATTAAAGACCAGGGCCAATGCTAAACTTACAGAGCTCGATCATTTGAAAACTAATTTCTTTACCAACATTTCTCACGAATTCCGAACCCCCCTCACCCTTATTCTGAGTCCTCTGCAAAAGCTCCTAAAACAAGAAGACAGTTTAAAGAAGAAAGAAGCACTAACCATCATTCACAGGAATGCCACGATACTCACGGAATTAACCAATCAACTTCTGGACCTTTCTAAATTAGAGGCCGGTGAGCTTCATTTAAAAGCAACCAAAGGTGAATTCAGCGCATTTATCAGGGTAGTCTGTGCTTCCTTTGAATCCCTCGCATCAGCTCAAAATGTTGAATTTATCAAACATATAAACAATGCGCCTGAAGAGGCTTATTTTGACGAGGATAAAGTCCAGAAGATTCTAAATAACCTGCTTTCCAACGCCTTCAAATTTACCTCTACAGAGGGCACAGTCTCCCTCAGAATAGAGCAAAAAAACAACCTGCTTTGCATCTCTGTGACTGATACGGGTAAAGGAATTTCAACTGCAGATCAAGAACTTATTTTCAAACGTTTTCACCAAAATAAGGACAACGCATCTAGCGCTGCCGGCACAGGTGTAGGTTTGACGCTATCCAAAGAGCTGGCGCTGTTGCACAAAGGCGATATAACCGTAGAAAGTGAACCAGGCCAGGGCGCTACCTTTACCTTGGAGTTCCCGATCAATAAGTCAGCGTACCTGCCCAAAGAAATTGTAGAAGGTGAATCTCAAACCTATCAAACCATGACTAAGATAACCTCAATTCCGGCCGACCAAGAGGCAGCCGAACAGGAGGCTTCCGAAAAAATCGTGCTGATCGTAGAAGATAACCCTGACCTAAGAAACCATATGACGTCACTTTTAGAAAGTGATTTTACGGTGAAGCAGTCAATCGATGGGAAAGTTGGTATTGAAAACGCTTTAAAATTGGTTCCGGATATTATCGTTACGGATTTGATGATGCCTGAGGTGGATGGAATAGAATTGTGCAACACTTTAAAAGCCAATGAGAAAACCAGCCATATACCTATTATTATGCTCACGGCAAAGGCAGATAGAGATACCAAACTAGATGGCCTGAAGAAAGGAGCCGATGATTTTCTCACCAAGCCTTTTGATAATGAAGAGCTACTCATAAGAATTCAAAACTTAATTACGCAACGAGAAAAACTGCAAACCAAATACGGACAGACCCTCCGACTGGAACCTTCCAAAATCACCATCGACTCACCAGAAGAGGTCTTTATAAAGAAGGCGCTGGAAATAGTCGATCGAAATTTGTCCAATTCAGAGTTCACCGTCGAGGCTTTTCAAAAAGAAATAGGGATGAGCCGAATGCAGCTTCATCGCAAGCTCAAAGCATTAACGAACTTTTCTGCAAGTGAGTTTATTAAGGATATTCGCCTGCAACGTGCTGCTGACCTGTTGGCTACCAATGGAATAAATGTAGCCGAAGTGGCTTACGGCTGTGGATTCAATAGTGTCTCTTATTTCACAAAATGCTTCACCGAGAAATACGGAGCCAATCCATCGAACTACCTCGTAAAAGTTTCTTAAAGAATAATCGAAAATCTTTTCCCGTTGAATATGAAATACTTAATCATTTCAACTGACCAATTTTATTCTAGTACATCCTTGGTTATCTTCATGGTTCTTAAAATTCAACTATGGCTAGAAAATCCACCAACTTTCTATTCATATGCTTCATTTTTGGATACACATTTTCTCTTGCTGCGCAAGATGAAGTGGATTCGTTGCGGTCTTTATTACAGACTCAGGCTCAAGATTCCAATCGGATTAAAAGTAGTCTTTTGCTATATGAGGAATTAAAGTATGAGAATCCCGACGAAGCGACCTCATATTTAAATGATGCGCTTGAACTCTCAAAAAAAATAGAGTATCAAAAAGGAGTCATTAAGTCCTACTTAGCACTTGGAGATTTTTTAGAAACCAATAGTATATACGATAGCTCATTAACAGTGCTTTTGCTTGCTGAGAAAATGTCCAGAGGAATGAATGATCGGATGTTGATATTAGATGCACTTAGTATTCAAGGAAAAACGCTTAGGTCTATGAGTAGGTGGGACGAGGCTATTGAAGTTATCATGAAAGGTATTGATTTAGCTATGGAAGGCCAAGTCGATTCAGCAACTATCGTAGTAAACTATAATCATCTTGGAAACATCTATTCGGATCAAAATCAGTTTGAAGAGGCGCTCGATTACTACCAAAAATCTATCTCTTTTATGCGAAATCAGGAGCGTAGGAAAGCCATCACTACAATGAATATTGGGCTTATTCATTATCGGTTAGAAGATTATGAGATAGCTACAGAATACTTTCTTAATAGTCTACAAGTTGCTCAAAGAATTGAAGCTAAGCTTGTAATTGCTCATTGTTACCAGAAGATTGGTTTGGTAAAAAGGGTTACACAAGAGTTTGAGGAGGCAAAAAAATATTACCGATTGGCAATTCAGCAATTTCAAGTTGTCAACGATAGAAGTATGCTCGCATATGTGCATTCCAATCTTGCGGGTATATATTCAGATGAGAAAAATTTTGATCTAGCAATAGAAGAGCTATTACTGAGCTTATCCATTCAAGAAGAAATTGAAGACCGAGTTGGAGAGTGCTACACGCTAAATAATTTGGGTAGGGCCTATAAAGATTTGGGTGATTTTCAAACGGCAATCAATTATTTTAGTAGGTCAAAAAAAGCAGCTATTGAGGCGGGCGTTCTTTTAATAAATAAGGATGCTGCAGAACTTTTAAGTGAGATTTACGCGAGTAGAGGTGATTTTGAAAAGGCATATAGTTATCACGTTGAATTTAAAATGCTCGACGACAGCACATTCAACGAGACGAAAACAAGTAGAATTGCTGAACTGGAGGAAAAGTACCAAAACGAACAAAAACAAAAAGAGATTGAACTCCTCAACGCAGAAAATGAAATCGCTTCGCTAGAGCTAAAGGAACAAGAAAATCTACGGAACTATCTCATTGTAGCAGCATTCCTCCTGGTACTTTTAATTGGAGTGGTCTACAACCGATATCAATTGAAAGCGAAAGCCAACATCAAGCTCAAAGAACTGGACTCACTCAAGACTAATTTCTTTACGAACATTTCTCACGAATTCCGAACACCATTAACACTTATTCTAAGTCCTTTACAAAACCTCTTGAAACAAGAAACCAGTTCAAAAAGGAAAGAAGCGCTTGCCGTCATACACAGAAATGCAGCCATGCTCACTGAACTTACCAATCAACTTCTGGACCTATCAAAATTGGAAGCTGGTGAGTTGGACCTTCATGTTGCCAAACAAGATTTCAAAGCTTTTGTCAAAGTCCTGATCGCCTCTTTCGAATCGTTGGCTGTTGCACAAAAAGTGGAATTTGTTTTTAAAATTGAAGAGGCTCCTAAAGAGGCGTTTTTCGACCAGGATAAAGTCCAGAAGATTCTAAACAACCTGCTTTCCAACGCCTTCAAATTTACCTCTACAGAGGGCACAGTCTCCCTCAGAATAGAGCAAAAAAACAACCTGCTTTGCATCTCTGTGACTGATACGGGTAAAGGAATTTCAACTGCAGATCAAGAACTTATTTTCAAACGTTTTCACCAAAATAAGGACAACGCATCTAGCGCTGCTGGTACTGGTATAGGATTGACTTTATCGAAAGAGCTCGCGCTTTTGCACAAAGGTGATATAACAGTGGAAAGTGAACCAAGCCAGGGCGCTACGTTCACCTTGCAGTTCCCGATCAGTAAGTCAGCTTACCTGGCCAAAGAAATTGTGGAAGGTGAGCTTCAAGAGCGTCAAATTATCACCAAGCCAGCTTTAATTCCAGTCGAGCAAGAAACTCCTGAACCAGAAGGCGCTACGGAAAAAATCGTCCTCGTGGTAGAAGATAACCTAGACCTCAGAAACCATATGACGTCACTTTTAGAAAGTGATTTTACGGTAAAGCAGTCGATCGATGGGAAAGCGGGTATTGAAGATGCCTTAAAGTTAGTTCCAGATGTCATCGTTACCGATCTAATGATGCCTAAAGTGGATGGAGTGGAATTATGTAACACCTTGAAAGTCAATGAGAAAACCAGTCATATACCTATTATTATGCTTACGGCCAAGGCCGATCGAGGAACTAAACTGGACGGTTTAAAAACCGGAGCCGATGATTTCCTCACCAAGCCGTTTGATAATGAAGAACTATTCATACGGGTCCAGAATCTCATCGCCCAGCGTGAAAAACTACAGGCGAAATACGAGCAGACACTGCGTTTGGCGCCCTCAAAAATTACGGTTAAGTCGCCGGAGGAAACATTTATTAAAAATGCCCTGGAGGTTGTGGATCAGAACCTCTCCAATTCCGAATTTACGGTTGAGGCCTTTCAAAAAGAAATGGGCATGAGCCGGATGCAATTACATCGTAAGTTAAAAGTCCTAACCAACTTTTCAGCCAGTGAGTTCATTCGCGATATTCGTTTACAGCGTGCTGAAGACCTACTGGCTGGTAATGGACTGAATGTCACTGATGTAGCTTATAGCTGTGGCTTTAACAGTGTCTCCTATTTCACCCAGTGCTTCAGGCAAAAGTTTGGGAAGAGTCCATCGAATTACGAGGTAGTTTAATCTTGATAGTATTGAGGGATTTTCTCCTTCTTTTACCAGTCCTTTTATGCTTATCTTCTGGTCTGTAACTAAAGTTTCCGTGGATCCGATCTAAGGATTTAGATTCCGGTATTCCGCTACGCTTCAACCCGAATGACGGTAATAAAAGAGGGTCACAAGGAAATTTCATTTTAGACGTCATTCTCGCGAAGGCGGGAATCTCCATCTCGCTTGCAAATACAAAACATAAATTAAGCCCACCGAAAAGTAAGATTTAAGGTGTGCAAAACCCGCCTAAAATTACCAAAAACCTAGATGTTACATATCTGATAGTTTTTGGGAGATGGGTAAGCCATGTCTACTTTTCTTATTTCTAGATTCAAATCAACTATCGATGATCACCGCATATCATCGAGGATACCAAGAATAATTAAACACGTCAAAAATGAAAAATATATTCTTCGCTCTAGCCATATGTTTCTTCATGTGCACCGACGTAAACGTTCAGGGACACTCGTTTATTCCAGATCGTTTTCAATTGATTTCTGAAACGCAAATAATAAAAAAATCATCACGTCAGGATTTAGACCACATCTGTTATGAAAAAGGTCGTAAAACGACCTTTCAAGATATCACACCCATAGTCATGCAGCAAAGACTGTCTACTCCCATGTTCGTAGATTCCAAAAACAACTATGTGGCTCTCTCCACTCTTAAACCTCGAACAAAAGCTGAGAATGATTAGCTCTTAGAGGATAGGTAGAATAACAACTGCTTTTTGTTATTCCCAACTCTGAGCATCGACATTTTAATGAATACCATTAAATCAATATCAATGAAACGAATACGAATAAAATCATTAATTAAATATGTAGTTCCTTTAGTGCTTTGGTTCTTATCTTTTGACTTTTCAGAGGCACAAATCAATTACCCTTTTCAGGATGTAAGCTATAATGTCAATGGCAGGGTTCAGGCGGTTGCGGTTGACGAGATAAATAATATTACCTATATAGGAGGGACTTTTACCAGGGTCAATATAGCTGTCCGAGGTACCGTCTTAGATGCCACAACAGGACTAAATCCAAAAGATTACCCAGACCCCAATGGAACTGTTCTTGCAGCAGTGAGTGATGACGCAGGTGGATTTTTTATTGCCGGGCAATTTACGAGAGTTGGAGGAATTGACAGGCCCTACATTGCTCATATCAATGCCGCGGGGGAAGTAAGTGACTGGAATCCGCAGGCCAATGCGACAGTCTTTAGCCTGGCCTTAAAAGATGATATCTTATATGCAGGAGGTGATTTCACTACTATCGGTGGTCAGGCCCGAAATTACATAGCCGCAATCGATATGAGTGGTGTGGCTACAAGTTGGGATCCTTCTGCAAATAATGATGTACGCGCAATTGCACTAGACAATAATTCATTGTACGTGGGTGGAAGTTTTTCGGAGATCGGAGGAGAAGCCAGAGGAAGAGTAGCTGAGTTGGATCTTAACGGGGATGCTACCTCATGGAATCCAGGTGCAAATTCGATTGTGTTTTCCCTGGTAGTAAACGATGATGTTGTCTACGCAGCCGGGTTTTTCACAACGATAGGAGGACAATCTCGCAATTCTCTAGCAGCAATTGATAAAAATGGGCTTGTCACTTCCTGGGATCCGCAGGCCGATGCCAGAGTCGTATCCCTCTCGTTAAGCGAGGATATATTATACGTGGGTGGACAATTTGACAATATCGGAGGGGAATCGCGTGGAAAAATTGCAGCGTTTGATGCGAATGGAGATTTGACAGGATGGAGTCCAACAGCAAATAATTCTGTTTCTTCGATTAATGCAATGGATGGCCTCATCTATGTAGGGGGTAATTTTGGTACTATTGGTGGGGAGATGCGAAGGGGACTTGCTGCCTTGAGTCCTACAGGTACTGGTTCAGCTACCAGCTGGGATCCTGGCGCTGCATCCGTTCAAACACTAGCAGGAGGTAATGGTGAGATATATGTGGGGGGTAATCTATTTGCCGGGGTGGCCCGAAGTAATTTGGCTTCTTTTGATGCTTCAGGAAACGTCACCGATTGGAATCCCACCCCTAGTGGTATGGTAAACTCCATCGAAGTAGATGAAAACAATGTATACGTCGGGGGAAGTTTTATTGCGATTGCAGGAGAGGATCGATTTTGCCTTGCAGCCTTCGATCTGAATGGAGACCTTACGTCATGGGACCCTGACCCAAATAACGAAGTAAGGGATATTGAACTGGACGGAAATACGGTTTATCTCGGTGGAAGATTTACCACTGTAAAAGGAACCGGACGAAGTAGAATCGCGGCAGTAGACGCGGTTACCGGTATCACCATAGATTGGGATCCTTCGACAACCGGAACAGCAGTAAATGCTATTGCAATAGCTGATAATATTGTATATGCTGGAGGTGATTTTACGGCAATGGGCGGCGAGACAAGAAATGGGATTGCTTCCATTGATGCGATGGGAAATGTAACAGCTTGGGATCTTGTGGCAGCTAATGGTTCTATTTTTAACGCACTGGCTGTCGCAGATGGGATTGTCTATGCAGGAGGAAATTTTTCAACTGTAAATAGCTTAACCAGAAATAATTTGGTTGCACTGAATGCTACAACCGCAGCTGTGACGAGTTGGGATCCTTCGCCAAATGGAGAAGTCAACGCTTTGGCCATAAATGCCGGAACCATTTATGCGGGAGGGGGTGCATTCACCAGCATAGGAGGGGAAACACGTAACTACATAGCCGCCATTGATGCTGATGGATCAGTTGAAAACTGGGATTTAAAATTAAGCAGCATCTTTTTGCCTACCCTAATGACCATTAAAATTAGTCAGGGCTCTGTGTTGTTTGGAGGTACCTTTTCCAATGTGGGCGGGGATGCTTTATCCAATGTAGCCTCCGTCTTTGCCTGGGATGAAATAGCCCCATTATTCACCTCAGGCACTTCAGCTAATGTTGTAGAAAACACCACCGGAACGATTTACACCGCTATGACGGATGAAAACGTCACCTTCAGTTTGGGTACTTCTAAGGATGAAAGCTTATTTACATTATCAGGGAATGCAATTGGCTTCATAGCTGCTCCGGATTTTGAAAATCCTGATGATTCAAATTCGAATAACCAATACCTACTCGATATAACCGCCATTGATAATGCTGGTAATGAAACGACCCAAGAATTAACGATTATTGTCACAGATGCCGACGAAGATGCTCCTGTATTCACTTCGTCCAATTCCATAACGGTGGACGAAAATATACCCACATCTCAGGTCATCTATACTGCAAGTGCTTCTGATTCTGGTATCATTACTTATACGCTGGGAGGAACAGATGCCGCCAGCTTTACTCTGGCAGCATCTTCTGGCGAACTGACCTTTGTAGCATCACCAGATTTTGAGACTAGAAGTAGTTACACCATCGCTATAACTGGCACGGACGACGCTGGAAACAGTGCTGAATTATCCTTGTCCGTTGCGATTAACGACCTTAAAGATGATGAGATACTGGGGTTATTCGAGACTGTCAAATTTTTAGTTTATCCTAACCCAGTTACGGATCAGATTATAATGGAGGGTATGGCACTGAATAGCTATCAGCAACTTATTGTAAGCACTATGCAAGGAAAGCAAGTACTGAGTTTCAATGATTTATCTACTACTTATTTTGACGTCTCCAAGCTTTCTCCTGGAATGTATGTACTACTTCTTAAGTCAGAGAGCAGAATTGTAAATGCAGGAAGAATGATTAAAAGATAATTTGGATCAATTGACCATAATTTAGTCTGAAAAAATAACACCATGAAAACAAAATACTTTCTTTCGCTGGTAATCATTTTATGCATACCAGGCCTTGCAGCTTATGGGCAAGCTAAAGATTATCGTTTGGCAGATAAACCCTTTACGGTTGAATATTACTACAAGATCAAGTGGGGATACTTTGACGAGTTCATGGAGTTGTACATGAAAAACCATTGGCCTTCCATAGAGTCCTCCATTAAAACCGGTGATTTTTTAAGCGCTAAAATAGAACGACCCTTCAATCACGTGGGAGAAGCTGACCGCTGGGATTTGCGGGTTACCGTTGTCTGGAAAAACGCCCTCATGGCATTTGGTCTGGACGATTTTGATATGGAGGCATTTAACAGAAAGCTATATCCAGATCAGGAGAGGTGGAAAAAGGAAGAGCAACGACGTTTTGAGTTGATCGATGAGCACATGGATGTGCAGGTGTACGAAGTGGACCCTGCCAGTTATTCAAACTAAAATAACTAAAGATGATGAAGCCTATTTTGACCCTTTGCTTTGTTCTAACTGCGTTACTTAGTCAGGGACAAGGTACTTCCAGTGTCAACGCAATTAAAGAATCCATCTCCCGCTACGATCAAGGCTGGGATGCCAAAGATGTTGACTTGGTGCTTCAGGATTATGCCGATAACATAGACTGGACCAACGCCTTTGGTGACAGAACGCAGGGAAAAGCGGAACTTCGCACCTTACTCGAAACGATCTTCAGTCTGGACTTTGTGATGTCTGGCGAAAATAACTATCAGGATCCGGACATTACTTTTCCAAAACCCGACCTTGCCATCGCCAGGTCCGTCAATATCCGCACCGGACAGAAATGGCCCGATGGAAGGCTAATGAAAGATCGGATCAATAACCATATACGGGTCTTCCAAAAGCTAAAGGGAGAATGGAAAATCATCCATCACATTGTGAGCCAGGCTCACGATAAGCAAGGGAATTCGCTGGCTGAAATCAATAAAGAAATCGCTCGAAATTTTTACCAGGATCTTTGGTTTACCAATAATACGGATAAATACACCGAGTATGTAGCTGATGAATATGTGGTTCACGATATCGGTGATCGAAAAGGCGTGACAGAACCAGCCATTGAGCAGAAAATTATTGCAGACAGGTTTTGGGAAGGAGGCTCATGGAACTCAACCATTGATTATCAGATCGCCGAAGGGGATCTGGTAGCCACCCGATGGACGGCAAACTACACGGCCGAGTCTTTCATGTCGAAGATCATGTTTGGTACAGGTAGTATTCCCATCATTAATGTTTTCAGAATTAAGGACGGAAAAATTGTGGAAATCTGGAACCACAGACATGACATAGATAGTAATATGGCACTTGTTTTCGTTGGCGGGAAGGGATTTTTACTGGGCCTACTGATAGCATTTATTCCAGCCTTATTTGCGATTCGCTATAGAAGAAAACTTAAAAAATTAAACACCTAACTCATAAACCCAAAACTAACCTGAAATGAAAATTGCACTTTACTTATCCTGCCTACTGTTTGGTTACACAGACTCCTTCGGCCAGGTTCCAAAAACTGATTTGAAGAAAGAATACGACAAGATAGAAGCTACTAGAACGTTGTTCTCGGAATCGCTAAAAAAGAAAGACTACCTAAGCTTATTAAAATGTGTGGATAGAGAAATCAGAACGATTAGTCCGGGTACTGAACCTTTCATGGTAATTAATGCAATTTTTAAAGAACAAGGTGGAATACCGTATGACAGCATATTCACTTATCCCCAAGAAACCGTAATCGTGAGCGATAGCATTGCTTATGATTTTGGAACCAGAAAATCCTATTACACTGACGAGCAAGGAAAGGCTGTAGAATTAGAAGATACCTACTTAACGCTATTTAAAAAAGATAAAAAGGGACTCTGGAAAATGTATCGAGAAGTAGCTTCAGGTTTCTTGGAGGATTGAGGCCAAAACTCAATACTATATGCAGCTAAGTCATTACAAAATATCTGCTTCTCAAGAGTCTAGGAGTTTGTCTAAACACTATTTAAGGTTTGCGATTCTTGGAATAATAATTACGCTCATTGGGTTTATTCCTACTTATTTTCGACCCTTGACTGAAAATAAAGAGTTCGCACTTATCTATCATTTACACGGTTTTTTTTGTGCTTCTTGGCTTATTTTGTTTTTGGTTCAGACGGCACTGATCAACCGTAATAACCACAAGCTCCACATGAAGCTCGGCTTTCTGGGAATCTTCATTGCCGCAGGGGTGGTAATCACCTTACACCGAGTGGGGTTCGTAACGGCTACCAGAGAACTCCAAACGGGCGTAGGCTTGGGTACTCAGACATTTTTAGGTTCTGGACTACTCGATCCACTTACGATTGGCTCATTGATCACGGTGGCCATGGTACTTCGTAAAAAAACCCAGATACATAAAAGGCTGACCCTACTGGCCACTATTATCCTACTATGGGTTTCCTGGGTACGACTACGCTACTACTTCCCCCCTTTTCCCGGCAACTTTGATGTATTTGGGTTTGGATTTGCTATGCTACCTATACCTATATTTTGGGTTATAGAGTGGCGTACACATGGCAAAATACACCCAATCATGTTCAAGGCCGGAATGCTGGTCATTCTAGAACAAGGCCTTCAAGTACTGGCACCTTACGCAGGGTATAATCATCAAGTAATGAAATTAGCCAACCACGTATACCTCATTTGGCGGAGAACTACCTAATCCTTATCCAATATTACCATGAACACCACGATGCAACCTACTCAATCAAATGAACGCTACGAAGTGCTGGATGTGCTACGCGGTTTTGCCTTATTGGGTGTAATGATCGCCAATATGGCCTACCATTCCGGTCATTGGTTCTTGTCGCCAGAGAAGCAAGCGGCATTGAGCTTTTACCATTTCGGAGAGCTGGTTACATGGATCGTTCATTTTGTCACCGAAGGAAAGTTTTACTCCATATTCTCTTTACTATTTGGAATTGGTTTCGGCCTTCAAATACAGCGAGCAATGGAAAAGGAGCAGCCCTTCAGCGCAAGGTTCAGCGGAAGATTGCTCACCCTGTTACTTTTTGGCATTCTACACGCCGTTTTCTTTTTCGTCGGAGATATTCTTATTGTGTACGCCTTACTAGGTTTTATACTCATCTTATTTAGGAAAGCTAATAATAAAACATTGCTACGGCTGGCTTTTATTTTACCCATTATTCCGGTCATTCAATATACCATCGAATGGTCAGCCGCACAGGGAACTACTGCCGCGGGTGAAATCTCCGGAAGGGAAATGTTTGAACAGATTATCCTGACCTATCAAACCGGTTCCACGAAAGAAATATTTATGACTAACTTCTTCGGATATATCTTTGGAAGATTCCCCGATCTCATTTTTACCGGAAGGCTATTCAAAGTATTTGCCATGTTTTTACTTGGCTTTTATATAGCTAAAAACAGGTGGTTTGCAGAGATTCCAAAGCGGCGAGAACAGTTAAAACGAATCATGCTATGGTCTGCTCTGGTGGGAATCCCCTGTAACCTGGTGATGGCGCATATGATGTCAACCGGAGCTTACTATACCATGGCGCCTTCCGGCATAATCGAACCTATCGTATACGCCTTCGGTGTGCCAGCTCTGGGTATCTGTTACGCATGCGGTATAGCGTTAGCTTATCAAAAAGAGAAGTTCAAGACTACACTTCAAGTCCTGGCGCCTTTAGGACGGATGGCGCTCACGAATTACCTGATGCAGAGCGTAATAGGGTGTCTGATCTTTCAAAGTTACGGCCTTGGTTTATTTGGGCATATCAGTCCTGTTTTCTTTACGCTGATAGGCATTAGCATACTCATACTCCAAATCATTTTCAGCAATTGGTGGCTCTCTAAGTATCAATATGGCCCCGCAGAATGGCTTTGGCGATCCATGACGTATCGAAAAATACAGCCTATTAAAATAAAAGAATCACTTGCTCATGGAATTTAAAAAAATTAGTCAGTGCGGTTTTCACCTGATAGTGGCAAACACTTAAAAAAATGAAAAAAGAGAACTATATCTACCTAGCTGTATTATTTTCAATCATTTCTTGTTCGTCAAAAGAACATGCTGAAGCGGATAAAATAACAAGGACAGGCAATGATAAAACCATTGCAATTATCGCCCAAGAATGGCCAGGCCAGAAGCCAAAACTGTATGATATGCCGGTAAATAACGGGCTCGATCATCTTGAATTTGCTGATCTCAACATAGTACAACTCGACACCGCCGACCTGGTACTGGGCATATCACTCGATGAACAACAAATCGCGGTTCCACTCGCTTACCTGGAAGGTTTTGAAGTGGCTAACCTCATATTGAATAATCAAAACTACTTGCTCACCTGGTGCGGATTGGTTGGATCGGCCCAAGTCTTTGCCGGCAATATCGGTGACGATACACTCGGTTTCGATTTTGGACGAGCCTTAATCGACAACAACCTTTTAATGGTTGATCGCAAGACCCAATCAGTATGGAATCAATTGTCCAATGAGGCTGTCCATGGTGAGCTAAAAGGTACCAAGTTGGATTTGCTTCCGGCAATTCAAACTACCTGGGGCTTCTGGAAAAAGAAGTATCCAACGACCGATGTTTTGATCAATAAGGACACTGTGGGTGCGGCCTTCCCTTCATTGTTGTTTGAAAAACCCTATTACACCTCCTGGCAACCCGATAGTGGGAACTTCTACATGCTTGATCACCACCAACCTGAAAATTTGGGACTGGGTTTGGTCATTGGAAAGTCATCCCTCTATTTCCCTTTTTCAGAACTATTTAAGTATCCTTCTCCTGTAGAATTTAAGGGGTTGGACGAAACACTGACTATCCATTTTGATGCATCAGGGTTGACGGCCTGGGCGGAAGATAGTACTGGAAACGTACTTCCAGGTACGTTGGCTTACAACTGGGCATGGAAAACTTTCCATCCTGAATCTGAAATTTTCAAGGACTGATTATCGACATCACCCATTTACCCATGCTAAAACACTATTCAATTACAAATGAATCTAACCTGGCAGGTTTCCTCATGGTTCTCGGTGGGATTATCATCCTTATCACAATTCTGTTTGAGTACAGAATTGGCTGGATTGGGGTAGAACGGCCTGAAAGTGCGATTCCACCTTTTATCTTCAATGCCTGGAGCCAACTAAGACTGATCTGGGGATGGCAAGTCATTGGCTTCTTCTTTATAGCAGTGGCCTATCTTCTATTGTTAAAGAGTTCAGTTTCCGTCATTAAAAGTCTGTTTTGGGCTGTTCTACTCCTTTGTACAATTTCTTTGATCATAGCTTTTGGTATTACCCTCGGAAGCTACTACACGGCATTAGAGGTTTACGATGAACAACCTGTCATCTTCGATGCACTTCGAGGAGTAGTACGTTCATTGTATTCAATAGGACTTCTAAGCTTAATACTCCTTATAGTTGTTCACCTGCACGAAACATTTGGCCGCAACCGTACAATACACAGAGAGTGGGGATTGGCAGGGTTTAGCATAGTGGTGATCGGCGTTGTGCTAAGTTTTGTTCCAGGCCTACCGGGTCAGCTGATAGGTGCTGTCATATTTTTTATTCCTGTTTTTATTGGATTTGGCTATTGGAGAAATACCTAACTATCATAAACCAAACGTGAAATATCTAATCACAAGTATATTTTTAATGGTCATTATCTCCTGTCAGATGAATGATCCAACTGGCATGGACTCTATCCGTATCCCTGGCGAATTTGAGCCGCAGGAAGCCATTTGGTTGGGATACAGGAGTGTTAGGGAAGAGGGTTACTTCGAGAATGAAACCTATAAAATTCTTAGCGCCATCAGCCCAACCATTGAGGTTAATCTTATCGTAGAAGGTGACTCCTTAATTCCTGAAGGTAAAATGAAGCTTCAAAACATGGGTTTTGATACCTCTAAAATCAACCTTATAATTCAAGAACCTACCGACGCATGGTACCGAGATAATGGACCAATATTTGGCATAAAGGCTGAACAAGCATTGTTTGTTGCAGGATTTCAAAATAAGTATGAAAGACTTACACCCAATCGGAAAGCCGTAGCGGATCATTTGGGTATAGAATACATTCCGTCAGAGGTCGTTATGGTTGGTGGATCTTTCGAAACAAATGGCAGCGGGACAGTTATTCTATGCGAACAAGTTACTCTACGCGAAAACCCAACCCTTACCAAAGATAAAATTGAAAAGGAACTCAAAGAAAAATTCAACCTTCAAACCGTTATTTGGATGAAAGAAGGGGTTGACCCCTTAGGAAGTTTCAATAGAATCGTGGGCAATTATTACGGTCGAGGTACAGGAGGCCATACCGATGAATTTGTTCGATTTGCCAATGATTCCACCATCTTGATCAGTTGGATAACAGAAGAAGAAGCTAAAAACCACCCCGTAGATTCACTACTTCATTTCCGATTAAGTCGAGTAGGCCAAGAGACTGATTGACAGTCTCTAGCCTCTCACAGAACCGTA
>ERZ1740070.944-NODE-944-length-18769-cov-4.555199_pt1 | contig 18769 bp, 17 predicted proteins | sample MGYA00581734_ERZ1740070 | MGnify/ENA primary metagenome ERZ1740070 (study PRJEB43018, sample SAMN04849744) | marine metagenome | isolation source: floating plastic debris | place: Pacific Ocean | collected 2008-09-01 | study: EMG produced TPA metagenomics assembly...
CATCTTCGAGACCCTGGGCATGCAGGACTACCGCGTGCGCGTGGGCCTGCGCGATCCTGACAGCGCCAAGTACACCGGCGACCCGTCGAACTGGGACAAGGCCGAGGACGCCTGCCGCGAGGCGGCCTCCTCGCTGGGCGTGCCCTTCACCGAGGAGCCCGGCGAGGCCGCGTTCTATGGGCCCAAGATCGACTTCGTCGTGCGCGACGTCATCGGGCGGGAGTGGCAGCTCGGCACGGTGCAGGTCGACTACAACCTGCCCGAGCGGTTCGACCTCAGCTACATCGGGGCGGACAACAAGCCCCACCGCCCGGTGATGATCCACCGCGCACCGTTCGGCAGCATGGAGCGGTTCGTCGGCGTGCTGATCGAGCACTTCGCCGGCGCCTTCCCCGCGTGGCTCGCGCCCGAGCAGGTCCGCGTGCTCCCGATCAGCGAGAAGAGCAACGAGTACGCGGGCGAGGTGCTGAGCGCGCTGAGCGCCCGGGGCATCCGCGCGACGGTCGACCTGGGCAACGAGCGCGTGCAGGCGAAGATCAAGCGGGGGGCCGAGATGAAGATCCCCTACCTCGCCGTCGTGGGTCCGCGCGACGCCGAGAGCAGGCAGGTCTCCGTCCGCGCCTTTGGCGTGGAGAAGGACCTGGGCGCGATGCCGCTTGACGGGTTCATCGAAGCCATCACGGGCGAGATCGCGTCGCGCGGGGGCGACAGCCTCCGCGACCGCATGCGGCCCGCCCCCACCGCGTAACCGCAAGCAGACGGCATCCCGTTGAGACGCAAGCAGCCCCGCTCGGGGGACAAGCCGGGATCGTTCCGCGACGACCTGCGGCTCTCGACGACCGAGGGCGCGTCGTACTGCGTCATGGTCGGCGTGGGGCAGGAGTACTTCGTCGCGTTCGCGCTGGCGCTGGGCTTTGCCGACGAGCGCGCGGGCCTTGTCGCGACGCTGCCGGTGTTCGTCGGCGCAACGCTGCAACTCCTGGCGCCTTGGGCGATCGGGCTGGTCGGCTCGCTGCGCCGGTACATGGTCATCGCCTCTTCGGTGCAGGCGGCGTGCTTCGTCCCGCTGATCGTCGGCGCACTCATGGGCTCGATGCCCCTGTGGATGCTGTACGCGGTCGTCGCGCTTTACGCCACGATCAACCTGAGCCAGGGGCCCGCGTGGAACACCTGGATCACCACACTCGTCCCCCGGCGCGTGCGCGGGCAGTACTTCGGCAAGCGCAGCCGCCTGCTGCAAGGGGGCGTGCTGCTGGGGCTCGCGACCGGCGGCCTGATCCTCGACCGGGGCGCCGCGGGCGAGAGCGAGCCCAGCGCGTTTGCGCTGCTGTTTGTCATCGCGTGCGTCGTCCGCTTCGCCGGCTCGTTCATGCTGAGCCGTCACAGCGAGCCGGTGCGCATGCCGCCTGGCTTCCAGCATGTCTCGCCGGTCGCGCTGCTCAAGCGCCTGCGCACCGGGGCCGACGCCCGCCTGCTCGTCTTCCTGCTCGCCAGCGGGATGGCGTGGCAGGTCGCGCTCCCGTTCTTTACGCCGTTCGTGCTCAACCACCGGGGCGAGACGTACAAGACGTTCATGCTGCTCACCGCCGCGGCGATCGTCGGACGTATGCTCGTCGCGCCGACGGTCGGCAGGCTTGCGCAAAGGATCGGGGCCAGGCAACTGCTCGCGATCGGCGCCGTCGGCACGGCCCCGGGCGCTCTGCTCTGGTGGGTCGCGGCGGACGTCTGGCAGCTCGCGGCTGCGCAGCTCATCCTCGGCATGTTCCTCGCCGCGTTTGAGATCGGCGCGATGCTGATGCAGTTCGAAACCATCCCAGAGCGCGAGCGCGCGAGCGTGCTCAGCACGTTCACGGCGCTCAGCAGCCTGGCGGGGTTCCTCGGCTCGCTCGCGGGCGCCACGATGCTGGGCGTCCTGGGCACCGACAGCCACGCGTATCTGCTGGTCTTCGTTGTCGCGGGCGTCGCGCGCCTGCTCGCGGCCCCGTTGTTGCTTCTGGTCAAGCCCGGGCCGAGCGATCCCCGCCCCCTGGCGACCCAGCCCGTGCGCGTCGAGCCCGGCGCGGGCACGACCGAGCAGCCGACCCTGCCGGCGATCTCAACGCCCCAACGCGACGCCTGAAGCCGCGGCTCACTCGACGCTCAAGACACCCCGCAGGAACGCCGCCAGCCCGCTCTCGCGGTACGCCCGGTCCCAACTGTTGTGCATCAGGTCGTCGTACTCGACGAGCTCGACGTCCGCGCCCGCCGAGGCCAGCGCCTGCGCGAGCACGCGCGATTCGCCGACCGGCACAACCTCATCGAGCGCCCCGTGATAGATCCGCCAGGGCAGGTGTCCCGCCCGATCGGCGACCGCCCGCGTCTGATCATCGTCGACCCGCGCCGTTCGCACGGGGCGCAGGCCGTCCGCATAGAACCGCGGCTTGATGTACCCGCACACCGGGGCCGCGGCGACGAAGCGACCCGGGTGCGCTGTCGCGAGCGCGATCGTCCCGTGCCCGCCCTGGCTCAGGCCGGTGATCGCGACGCGCCGGGCATCGGCCCCGCCCATCGCGATGCCGCGCTCCAAAGCCGCGAGCACCAGCGGCTCGAACGCGCCCCACTCCGCGTCGTGCACCGGCTTCTGCGGCGCGATGATGACAAAGGGCCACGCCTCCGCGTCGAGCAGCGCCGCGGGCGGCAGGCCGACCGCGAGCTGGCGCGTGCCGTCGGTCCCGCTCTCGCCGTACCCGTGCAAGAAAAGCAACGCCGGGCGTTCGCCCGCGGGCACTCGGGCGAGGTTCCAGGGCACGTACACCGCGGCGCGCATCCGCTGCCCGCCGTGCTCGACCTCGTAGAACGCCACGCCCGGCGCCCCCGCCGGCGGCTGCGCACGCGCGAAGCAGACCGTCGTCATCGCGACCAACACCCCGGTGCACAACGCCAGTGTCAGAGTCATGCCGTTACTCCCGCCTTGTGCGTCACGCCCGCTTGCCCGGCGGCAAGGTACGCGATCGCTTCCTCTGGGTCATCGGTCAGGCAGAGCAGATCCGGGTCCTGTGGCCCGATCGTCCCCTCGGCCACCATCGTGTTGCGCAGGAAATCCATCATGGGCTTCCAGAAATCCACGCCCATCAGCACGACCGGGAACGACCCGATCTTGCCCGTCTGGATCAGCACGGCCGTCTCGAAGACCTCGTCGAGCGTGCCGTAGCCGCCGGGCATCACGACGAAGCCATCGGAATACTTCACCAGCATGACCTTGCGCACAAAGAAGTATCGGAAGTCGATAAACCGATCGAGGTACGCGTTGGGCTCTTGCTCCATCGGCAGCACGATGTTGCAGCCAAGGCTCAGGCCCTCGGCCTCGCGGCAGCCGCGGGTGGCCGCTTCCATGATGCCCGGTCCGCCTCCGGTCATCACGGCGTAGCCGGCATCCGCGAGCCGCCGCCCCATGTCGCGCGCCATCGCGTAGTAGCGGTGGTCTTCCTTGAAACGCGCCGAGCCGAAGACCGTGACGCAGGGCCCGACAAAGTGCAGACGGCGGAAACCGCGGATGAACTCAGCAAAGATGCGCCCGGCCCGGAGCAACTCCTCCAGCCGCAATCGTGGGCCCGCCAGCAGCGGAACATCATCGTCGCCCGGGCGCGAGCGCTTGCCCCATTGCGGGGCCTCGCTCGCGGGAGCCTCGACGCGGTTGTTATCGGCCGGTTTGGATTCGTCGGATGCCATCGCAGGCAGCCTAGCGGGCACGCCACCGCGTGCGTGCGGGGCCTGGACAGCACCAGACCCGGTTTGTGGGCCGAGACGGCGCGCGACGATCGGGCGAAATATCATCTTCCACGGTGCGGTTGATACGGCGGTTGATGCAACCGGCACGATTCGGTCGATCTCGCCGGGGTCGACCGTCCGGACGGGCAGACGGCGGGAGCAGAGCGAGCATGGCGTTGAGTCTGCAAGAGCGTGCGATGATCGGCGCCACTGCGCTCGCGATCGTTGCGCACGCGACGCTCGCCTTCGGTGCCGCGAAGCCGCAGCCGCAGCCGGAGAGTGATGCCCCCCCGGCCACCGCGGCCCCTTCGAACGCTCTGATCCGTCTGAACCCGCACAACGCGGACTCGCGGCGCCCGCGCGTGCTGACCACTCCAGTCGTGGCCCCGGGTGTGGCGTCGTACGAGACATCGCCCGTCCCGGTGCGCCTCGTGCTGAGCGGGCCCGAGGGGCGCCCGATCGCGTGGCTTGATGCCATGCTCCCCAGCAGCGCCGTGGCGCGGCGCGCTGTCGCCGGCGAGATCGGGCTGCACTTCAGCCTCCCCGATGAAACATCGGCATCGGACGACCTGAGCGTGGCGCCCGGCCTGCGCTTCCACGCCGGGCGGGCCGCGGGCCTCGCGACCGGGGGCGTCAACGGCGAGTCCGCCGAATCAGGACGCGTGCACGGCTTTGTCAACGCCGGCGGCGCACGCTTCGACCTCTACGACGTCTCGCTGCGCTGGGACGCCTACGACCCCGGCCCGGTCACGATCACACTGCTGGGGGGCGTGCGGGCGCTCGATGTGCAAACGGGCGTCGCGCCCGGCAGCGCAGACCCGCTCGCCGCCGGGGATATGCGCGACGTCGTCGCCGTTCCGGTCGTCGGCGGGGGCCTGCGCTGGAACGTCGCCGAGGGGTTCTACTTCTCTGGCTCGGCCGCGACGCACACGCTCGATTCCTCGGCGACGTTCAGCGGCCTGACCGCCGAGACCGGCATCGAGCTCAGCCCGCGCGTCGGCGTCTTTGCCGGCTACCAGTACATCCGCTCCGCGCTCGACCTCGAGACGCTCAGCGATGAGCTCAGCCAGGAGGGCGTCTTCGCTCGCCTGGAAATCAGCTTCTGAGCCGCGATCCCGCCCCGCGGGGCGGACCTAAGACGACACCAGCACGTCGCGCAGCACCTCGACGCCCCGGCGGACCTTGTCCTCGGGCGCCGCATAGCTGATGCGCAGGTGCGTGTCTCGCAGGCTGAACGCCGCGCCGGGGATCGTCAGCACCTCGCGCTCGATCAGGCGTTCGACGACGCGGGTGCCCGTGGTGCGCTCGGGCACGGGGACGAACGCGTAGAACGCGCCGCCGGGCGTGGTCACGTCGGCGACGCCCGCGAGCCCGTCGATCACCATGTCGCGCCGGAGGCGGTACCGCGCCACGGTCTCGCGCATGTCGGTGTCGAAGGCCGCGAGCACGCCGGCCTGCAACGGCGTCGGTGCGCACACGAAGGTGTACTGCTGGAGCTTGGCCATCGCTTCGACCACGGGCGCTGGGCCCGCGGCGTACCCGAGGCGCCAGCCCGTCACCCCGTACGTCTTGCCGAACCCGCGGATGACCAGCGTGTCCCCGTGCGCCCCGGGACGCCTCGCCGGGCTGGGGCAACGCATCGAGGCGGGGTCGCCGATCGCAGGTTCGCTCAGCGCCTCGGCGAAGGTGAACTCGTCGTAGATCTCGTCGCTGATGAGCAGCACGCCGCGCGATCGGCACAGCTCGCGCAGCTCATCGCAGGCCTCCGAATCTGTCACCACGCCCGACGGGTTGCCCGGGCTGTTGAGCAGCACGAACCGCGTCCGCTCGTTGAGCAGGGGCTCGACGCGCTCGGCCGTCATGCGAAAGTCCGGGTACGTGTCGCAGCAGACGGCCCGCGCACCGGCCAGCGTCGCCAGATGCGGATAGCTCACGAAGTACGGATCGGGGATCACGCACTCGTCGCCCGGGTTCAGCAGCGCGAGGAATGCGAGCGTGAGTGCGCCGGACGTGCCGCTGGAGACGAAGATGCGCGCGTCGTCGCCGCCGGACGTTCGCCCCGCGGGCGCCGCGTCCCAGCCTAGGTCCCAGCGCAGGTGCTCGATCGTGCGCTCGAGCAACGCCGGCGCGCCCTGCGAGGGCGAGTAGCCGTTCTGGTTCGAGTCGATCGCGTCCCGCGCGGCATCTCGGATCGCGGGCGGGACCTCAAAGTCCGGCTGCCCGATCGAGAGATTGATCGGATCGCGCAGATCCGCTGCGAGCGCGAAGATCTTGCGGATGCCCGACGCGTCGATCGCGTTTGACCGATCGGCGATCAGGCGGTTGGTGTCCACGGGTGAAGACTCAGCGGCCGACCCCTCAACGGAGGCCCGCAGAGATCGCCTTGTTTACTCGACAACCTTGGTCTTGGGCAGGCCCAAGGCCTTGCCCTTCTCGTCGAGCTTCTTGTCGGACTTGAGGGCGGCAACACGCTCGGCGCGCGTCATCACGCTCCGCTTGCCGGTGAGGTTGCCCTTGGTCTTGAGGCTGGAATCGAGGCTCATATCGATGGCTCCCGCTGGGGTGCTGTCCGCCGGCCCGGCGGGCCTAGAGGTTAGGGCCGAGCCGGGCTCGATTCCAGAACCGCCCCGCTGGCCCGCCCGCTTAGGGATCGTGGCGGCGCCACTGGGTCCGGGCGAAGTTGCTCGCCCCCCCATCGCCCTGCCAGCGGTCACCGATCGCCCGCACCTGCTGCTCGTGGGCACGGCGTTCGCCCGCCGAGGCCGAGTACCGCGAACTGGGCACCGCCACCGCCAACGAGACCACCCGGAATCGCCCGCCCTCGGCCGCCACGGCGATCGCCGAGACGCCCGCGTCCTGAAGCACCCGCAGGGCCTCGATCGCGTCCGCCTCCGGCAGCGTCGCGAGCTCCAGGTAGTTATGCCCCGCCAGGCGCGGGTCGGTCGCCGCCCACCCGCGGGGCGTGAGCACGGATCCGTCGCCCACGGGACGGGGCTGAGGGCGCGTCTGCAGATCCGCCTGCCCGCCTGTCGAGCCAAAGCCGCGGTCCGGCTCGCGAAGCGGATCGACAACCGTCAGGTCTGGGTCGCTCGATCCTCGGCCGGTACCGCCCGACGCGTCGTCCGCCATCCCGGGCAGGCGCCCCGGCTCGAGGCTGCGGAGGATCTCGCTCTTGCCGCTCTCGGTGCCAAGGGTGTAGCCCCCGGCCCAGCTCAGCACGCAGAGCACGATCATCAGCCCGATCGCGATGTACAGCGTGGGCAGCGGGACGCTGACAGCCGTCCGCGGCGGCGCGTGCTCGGGCGCGCGGGCTGGCGACGGCTCAGCCTGACCCTCGGGCAACCGGTCGCCCGCGGGCGCCGGCACCCCGCGCCCCGGCGGCTCCCGCATCAGCTCATACAGAGGCTTGCCTGATCGTCCGTCGGCCATTGCGACAATCCTAACCCGCCGCGAGGCTCCACGCCCTCTACACTTGGACCTATGGCGATCCGCGACGAAGACATCATCCAGATCGAGACCGCCCCGCTCAACCGGGTCGAGTCGCTGTACCTGCCCGAGGTCTTCAAGGGCTTCGGCACCACGATGCGGCATTTCTTTACCAGCTTCGGGCAGGGGAAGACCAGCCGCACCATCCAGTATCCCGAACAACGCAAAGAACACTCGGCGCCCGAAGACGGCGGCATGGAAACCCGCAACTACCGCGGCGTCCACCGCCTCAACCGCGACGAGGACGGGCGCGTCAAGTGCGTCGCCTGCATGATGTGCCCCACGATCTGCCCGGCCAACTGCATCCACATCACCGCCGCCGAGAGCCCCTGGGACGACCGCGAGAAGTACCCCGCCAAGTTCGAGATCGACGAGCTCCGCTGCATCTTCTGCGGTATGTGCGAAGAGGCCTGCCCCGTCGATGCGATCGAGCTCACGACCGAGTACGACCTCGTCGGCATGAGCCGCCAGGAGATGGTCTTCGACAAAGAAAAGCTCCTCCACGTCTACGACATCACCATCGACAAAAAGCCGATGTGACCGATCGCGGGCACCGCCCGCGACAGCTCGGCCCGCGCAGCAGACCGCAGCACAACAGAACAAAACGACAACCGCCCGGGACGCGTCCCGGGCGGTTGTTGATTCCAGGTTGTCATCACGCTTGATTAGCGGCGACGACGCCCGGCGACGATGCCGCCCAGGCCGACCAGCACGAGCGCGCCGGGTGCGGGGACGACGTTGGCCGCGAGGCCGATCTTGTACGAAAACTCGTCGTCGAGCGGCGCACCGGCATCGTCAAGGCCGTCGAACAGGCTGGTGCTGCCGCCGTCGGGGAACGAGCTGATGCCGATGAAGTAGTTGCCGGCGGCCAGGTTCTCGATCACGATCGCCGAGAGCAGGCCGGGGCCGTCGTCATCGTCGAACTCGATGATCGTGCCAGCCGAGTCGACGAGCTGGAGCTGGGTATCCGAGCTGATCGGAACCGCGCCGGCCTGAGCGAGGACGAGCGTCGCGTTCTGGGCGAGCGCGAACTCGAACGAGTCGACGTCCCCGATGCCCTTGAAGCCGTCGATCGCGATCGCGCCGCCGTCGGCTTCGAACGTGCCGATGAAGTTGGCGGTCGCCAGCGTGTCGTTGGACTCGACCTCGACAAAGAGGTCACCGATTGTCTGGGCGCCAGCGACGCCCGCCGCGGCCGAAAGGGCCACAGCCATAGCAATGCCGTGCATGTGTCTCACTCCTCAGTCTCTGAACTCTTCTCGTGTGGCCGATTGGACCGCCGCCTGTCATCGGCAGCCCCGACCGCTGTCTTTGTCTCACTCACTCGAACTGCCCGGGGTTCCCACACCCCGAGACCCACTGGCGATGCCGCAGAACGGCATCACTCATTCAGAGGATACCGCCCAACGAAACCATGAATAGCCCCATGTCCACAAAATCACAGGATTTATGGTGACTTCACCCGCCCGCTCATGATCAGCAGATCAGGAGCCGGGGCAGGCCGGCACACACCCGGGCCAAAAACAAAGCCGACCGGGCCTGGATGGGCCCGGTCAGCTGGCACGAACATTCGGGGTTCGCTGAGAGAAAGAGAGTCTGGGTCAGGCTCAGCGGCGACGACGCACCATGCAGAGCCCGCCGAGCCCGAGCAGCGCCGCCGAGGCGGGCGTGGGGACGATGTTCATCCCGAGGGTCATCTTGTACATGAACTCCTCGCCGTGGGCGCTGCCGTCGTCCTGCAGGCCGTCGAAGATGTCGGTCGTCCCCGTCGGATCATCAAAGATGCCAACATCGGCAAAGCCGGAAATCCCGATGTAGTACGTCCCGGCGGTCAGCCCGGTGATCTGGAGGCTGGGCATCAGCCCGATGTTGCTGTCGTCATCAAACGCCAGCACCACGCCGGAGCTGTCGACGAGCATCATCTGGCCGTCGCCGGCGAGCGTCGGGTCGAACGCCGCCGCCACGGTCAGCGGCGAGGCGCTGGTGATCGTGAACTCGAACCAGTCGACGTCGCCGCCGGTGATCGTCCCGTCGATGACGACCGCGTCACCGGGAGGGCCGAAGGTGCCCAAATCATTCGCCATCGCGATGACGTCGTTGGGCTCGCTCTCCACCACAAGGGCGGCCGATGCGATTCCGCTGGCCGCGCACAGCGCAGCGGCTGCACAAATCTTCAAGGTCATGTCTTTTCTCCACTCTTCTCTGGCGGGCCGACGGCAACAGCCCAGATGTCTCACGTTTGCCCAGGCCCCTCGAAGAGGTGGCACACCCGAGCACCCGAAATCTAGCATGCGCGCCACGCCGCGCGAACCACTTTCGTGGCAAATGCCACCTGTTTTGGGTTATGGAACCAACGCGCTGGGCCGATAAGCCGGGACGGCTCAGCCCCCCAGCACGCCGATCGCATCGGCATGGGCTCGAGCCCGCTCGGCGATGCCCGCGATCCAGCTTCCGGGCTCATCACGCACCCCAGCGGGCGGGTACAGCACGCTCCGGCTGGCATTGACGATTACCCCGGCCGTTCCTGGCGAGCGCGCTCCCTCCCGCCGGAGCGCGGCGATCGCCCCCAGATCGCCGCCCTGCGCGCCGTAGCCCGGCACCAGGACCGGCGCCTCGGACATCAACACGCGCAGCGCCGCGAGCTCGGCGGCGTCCTTGGTCGCCCCCACGACGGCCCCAACTCGCCCCGAGGCGCCCCCCAAATCGTGCACCAAGCGGGCCATGCGTTGCCCCAGCGTGCCCCCGCTCTCGAGCCGCTCGAGCTGGATCTCGTCCGAATCGGGGTTGCTCGTCCGCACCAGCACGTGCACACCCAGCCCGGCGTCGAGAAACGGCTCGACGGCACTGCGCCCCATGTACGCGTTGACCGTGATCGCCTGCGCGCCGCGCCCCGCGGCGCCCGCGGCATAGTGCGCCGCGGTGCTCCCGATGTCGCCGCGTTTGGCATCGAGGATGACGACGCGGCCCGCCGCCCGGGCGGCGCCGATCACCCGCTCCATCGCCCGGTATCCGGCGCTGCCGAACCGCTCGAAGCACGCGCTCTGCGGCTTGACGACGCCGACAACCCCCGTGACAGCCTCGACCACGCCCAGCCCGAACCGCTCGAGCGCCTCGCCCGGCTCGCCCGCGGCAAGCTCGCTCGGCAGACGCTCGAGCACCGGATCGATACCGACGCACAGCAGATTGCCGGCCCGATCGAGCGCTTCGGCGAGTGCGCCGCTGTATGGGTGCGATGCGGTCATCGACAAGCCTCCGCCCGGCGATCCTTTGCCGGCGAGTGAACGTACCATCTCGCGATGGACGAGGCGACACCCGACCAGCCCGAGACCACGCCGACGGATGCGCTCCCCGAGCGGGCCCCCTCGCCGCTGCATCTCGACCTCAAGAAAGAAGAGGGCCTGCGGATCGAATGGGCCGACGGCGTCGAGTCGTGGTACCCGATCGAGTACCTGCGGCGCCTCAGCCCGTCGGCCGACCAACGCGAGCTGCGCAAAGCCATGGGGCGCAACCCCCTGACCGTCCTGCCCGCGGCGCCCAGCGGCATGATCAAAGCCACCGGGGCCGAGATGATCGGCAACTACGCCATCCGCATCACCTTCAGCGACGGGCACTCGACCGGCATCTACTCCTGGGGCTACCTCCGCGAGATCGACCCCGCCAGCGTGGGCAACGAGGGTCCACGCGATGACGCCGCCCCCCACCATGACCCGTTGGGGCTGGGGCCCGCCAGGCCGTGACCATCGCCGCCTCCACCACCCGAGCGGGCGACCCAAGCGAGCCCGGCAAGGGCGAGATCCTGCTCACCACGCCCCTGCTCGAGGTGCCGGGGATCGGCCCCAAGGCCGCTGGTGCGCTGGCGACCCTCGGGCTGACCAACGTGGGGCGTCTGCTCGCCCACCTGCCCCACCGCCACGAAGCAGAGCAGGGCGAGGCCGGCATCGCCGAGTTGCAACTGGGCGAGATCGTCAGCGCCCGCGGCACCGTCACCGCCACCCGCGTCAGCGGGCCTTACCGCAAGCAGCGCTTCGAGGCCGTGGTCGAAGACGGCTCGGGTCGCCTCGACCTGGTCTTCTTCAATCAGGCGTTCCTCGCCAAGAAGATCCACCCGGGCGACCGGGTGCGCGTGCAGGGCAAGCTCGCCCGTCGGGGCGAGCAGCTCCAGCTCGCCAACCCCAAGATCGAGGTGATGAGCGACGGCGCCGAGCCCGAGCAGCGCGAGGGACGCCTGCGCCCGGTCTACCCCGCCAGCGAATCGGCGGGCAGCCGGGTGATCGAGCGCGCGATGGAGGGCATCCTGGAGCCCGCGTGCGCGCAGCTCGACGACCACCTGAGCCGCGCGCAGCGCAAGCGCCTCGAGATGCCGACGCTCGCCGACGCGTACCGCGCGATGCATCGCCCCGAGGACGAGTCGGCCGTCAACGAGGCCCGACGTCGGCTCGCGTTCGACGAGCTGCTCTTCCTCCAGCTCGCGGTCCAGATGAAGCGTGCGCACCTGCGTCAGACGCTGCGGGCCCCGCCCCTGCGCCTCGACGACCAGATCGATGTGCGCATCCGCGAGCGGTTTCCCTTCGAGCTGACGCCCGCCCAGAACCGCGCGCTCGACGACCTGACCGGCGACCTGACGCGCGAGGTGCCGACCAACCGCTTGATCCAGGGCGACGTGGGCAGCGGCAAGACGGCCGTCGCGCTCTACGCGATGCTGCTCGCGGTCGCCAGCGGGCACCAGGCGGTGCTGATGGCGCCGACCGAGCTGCTCGCCGAGCAGCACGACGCATCGATCTCGCGCGTGCTCGAGGGCGCCCGCGTGCGCACGGCCCTGCTCACCGGCTCGCTCGCGCCCCAAGAGGCCAAGCTCGTGCGCGACCGCCTCGCCGCCGGTAAGATCGACATCGCGATCGGCACGCACGCGCTCATCACCGACAAGACGGCGTTCTCCAGCCTCGCGCTCGCGGTGATCGACGAGCAGCACCGCTTCGGCGTGCAGCAGCGGGCAAGCCTGCGCGTCAAGGGCGGCGCCGCCGAGGCGGGCGACAACCACACGCCGCACGTCGTCGTGATGACCGCGACACCCATCCCGCGGACCGTGGGCCTCACCCTGTTCGGCGACCTCGATATCTCGACGATCGACGGCATGCCCCCGGGACGCTCGCCCGTGCGCACAGAAGTCGTCGGCAGCGCCGAGCGCGAGCGGGCGTGGGAGGCGGTGCGCGAGGCCGTCGAGCGTGGCGAACAGGCGTACATCGTCGTCCCCGCGATCGACGGGGGCGAGACCGGCAACGACAAAGGCCTCCGAGACCTCCGCACGGTCATGAGCGAGCTCGAGCGCGGGCCGCTCGCTGAACTCAAACTCGCGGCGCTGCACGGGCGGCTGACACGGAACACACGCGAAACGATCATGGAGCGTTTCAGAATCGGCAAGATCGACGCGCTCGTCGCGACAACCGTCATCGAAGTCGGCGTCGACGTGCCCAATGCAACCGTCATGGTGATCGAGCAGGGCGACCGGTTCGGGCTCGCGCAGCTGCACCAGCTCCGCGGGCGCGTCGGGCGCGGCAGCAAGCCCGGGCGGTGCGTGCTGATCGCCGACCCGGTGACCGACGAGGGCGCCGCGCGGCTCAAAGCGATCAGCGAAGTCACAGACGGCTTTCGCCTCGCCGAGCGCGATTTCGAGCTGCGCGGCCCGGGCGAAGTGCTGGGCGTGCGTCAGGCAGGGCTCCCGCCCTTCCGCGTCGCGAATCTGTTACGCGATGTTGATCTTCTCGCACTAGCCAGACGCGAGGCGACGAACTGGATCAACGACGCGCCGAAGCTCGAACGCACCGAAGATGCGCTCGCGAAGCGCCGGCTCAGGAAGAGCCACGGCGACTGGATCCGCATCGCGGATGTCGGTTGATACTGACTCATGCTGTCTTCGCGCATCAACCAAGACATCGAGTGTTTCTGATACGTAGATTTATGGCATTTTCGTGGCGTGCGTACCTTGTCGCGCGCACGCGCTTGCTCTGCTTCGAGTTGCCTGCGTAGTGTCCGGCGTGGCACAAACAGAACTGCATAGGAGACTGCACCTGCTCGCCGGTGCACACAGCTATCGGCGAATCGGCGACCTCACGGGCACGCACCCCGAGACGGTGCGCAGATACATGCAGGGCCAGGCGCCCAGCGCAGCCTTTCTGTGCTCGATGTGCGGGGTCTTTGATATCTCCGCCGAGTGGTTACTCGCCGGGCGCGGGCCTGCGCGACGTCGCGACATGCGCTCGGCAGCGCTCCACGAGGCCGGCCCTTGCGCGTTGCTCGGGGCCATCGCGTCGACCTTCGGGCGTGCTCTTGAGCGGCTCGACCGCGTAGAAGCCTCGCTGAAGCAGGCCGACAGAATACTAGAAGCTTCATACCAGACCGCGAGTCGCGCGAGTGCGCACGAGACAGCGGATCCAGAAGCCCTGCGGGCGACGAAGAAGACGCGTGTGCAGAAGGCGCGTTCGTTGCTCGCATCGTGAACCTCGAGAGAACGCCGAGAGAGACATCAAGGCCCCGCGAGTCGACGCGATTCTGGTGGACCGATGAGAACGCAACTTTGAATTGTGGAAAACCGCCGTCCAGAGTTGGTGTTTTCAGCGATCTTTCGACGCGACGCCGTGTCTCGACAACACGTTTCTTGCCAACCGCCCACGCGAAGGTGTGGGATCGCAGCATCCGGCCCGTTTGTTGACCACCTGTTTGAACGGCACATGGTTTTTACTCGCTAGGCTGTACCCGTGGCACACACAGATCTTCATGACCGGCTGCGTTCTGTCGCCGGGGAACGAACGTATCGCCGACTCGGCGAACTCACCCAGACGCACCCCGAGACCGTTCGGCGCTACATGCAGGGACAAGCGCCGAGCGCTGAGTTTCTGACCCGCCTCTGCCAGGTCTTTGGCATCTCGGGCGAGTGGATGCTCACCGGGCGCGGCGCCATGCGCGTCGACGACGTCGGCGCCCAGGCGTTGCGTGAGGCCGAGACGCCCGACCTGCTGCACGCCCTGGCCGATACGGTCACGGCACTGCTCGAGCGGATCGAACGCCTGGAGGTCTTCGTCCAGACGCTCGACACACGCTTGCGTGTCGCCGGCTCTACCATCGAGCCACGAGACGGAGGCAGCATTGGCGGAAACCGGAGCAGAGAACACAACCTCGGTGACGCCCGAGTCGCCCGACGCGCCCAGCGCATCGCCGGATCCATACCCGAGCGAGCATCTCCGCCTGCTGATTGAACTGCTCCGACCCGTGGGCACGCAGCTGGCCCGCCGATGGCTCTCGGCCCTTGTGCTCGTGCCCGAAGACGAGCGTGAGTCGGTCGTGCGTGAGGTCGAACAGAGCATCGTGAACGCCTACGGGGCGGATACCCACGCGCTCGTCGCAGGTGCGATGACCGACGACCCCGACCCGCCCGCCGACGATGAGGCGGCCGGAGCGGGATCGTGAGCTTCAACACCGACCTTGCCGATGCGCTCGATCGGCTCGGTGAGCTGCTGGAGCTGACCGGCGCGAACCGGTTTCGGGTCAATGCGCACCAGAAGGCCGCGCGCACGATCCGCGACCATGCCGCCGATTTGCGTCCGATCGCCGATGACGAGGGCGCGCTGACCGCCATCGACGGCATCGGCAAGGGCATCGCCTCGAAGGTCGGTGAGTTTGCCGCCTCCGCGACGCTCGCAGAGATCGACGAGCTGCTCAACGAGGTCCCCGAAGGCTTGCCCCCGCTGCTGGGGCTGGGCGGCGTGGGCCCAAAGACCCTGGGCGTGCTGTGGCGCGAGGGGGGCATCACTGGCGAGGCAACGCTCAGGCAAGCGATCGAGGACGGGACGATCCTCGAGCTGCCCCGCATGGGCCAGAAGACCGTCGACAACATCGCGCGGGCGCTCGATGAGCTGCACAGCGGCAACGACCGCCTGCAGGCCGGCATCGCCCGCCCGATCGCCGACTCGCTGGTCGAGTTGATGCGAGGCGTCGGCGGCGTCGAGCGGGCCGCGTTTGCCGGATCGCTGCGGCGCGGGCGCGAGGACGTGGGCGACCTCGACATCCTGGTCGCGACGCGCGATGCGCCGGCGGCGCGCGACGTGTTCTGCGAGATGCCGAGCGTCGAACGCGTGCTGGCGCGGGGCGACGCCAAATGCTCGGTCAGGCTTTCACTCTCGGCGTTCGGCGTCAAGAGCAACCGCTGGGGGCTCGACGCCGACCGCGCGCTGCAGGTCGACCTGCGGATGGTCGACCCGGACCGCTGGGGCGCCGCGATCATGTACTTCACCGGCTCCAAAGCCCACAACGTGCGCTTGCGCGAGCGAGCGATCGCGCGCGGCCTGCGGCTGAACGAGTACGGGCTCTTCCCGAGCGACGACAACGACACGCCCCCGCAGCAACGGGGGGTCGAACCCGTTGCCGCCGAGACCGAAGAACAAATCTACACGGCGCTCGGCCTGGGCTTCATCCCTCCGACCATGCGCGAAGACCGCGGCGAGATCGCGCTGGTCGAAGACGAGCAAGCCCCGCCCAGGCTCATCGAGGTCGGCGATGTGCGCGCGGATCTGCACACGCACACGACCGCGAGCGACGGCTCGATGTCGATCCTCGAGTCGGCGAAGCTGGCCGAGGCACGCGGCTTCCACACGCTCGCGATCACCGATCACAGCCAGTCGTCAACCGTCGCCGGGGGTCTCAAGCCCGACCGGCTGCGCGCGCAGATCGACGAGGTCCGCGCGGCAAACAACGACATCGACGGCATCGAGCTGCTCATCGGCAGCGAGGTCGACATCCTCGCCGACGGACGCCTCGACTACGACGACGAGCTGCTCGCCCGGCTCGACGTGGTCGTCGCGAGCCCGCACGCCGCGCTGAAGCAGAAGCCGGGCAAAGCGACCAAGCGCCTGCTCCGCGCGATCGAGCATCCCCTGGTCCACATCATCGGGCACCCCACCGGGCGCCTGGTGCTGCGCCGGGGCGGGCTGGAGCCGGCGATGGACGAGTTGATCGGCGCGGCGGTCGAGCACAACGTCGCGCTGGAGATCAACGCCCACTGGATGCGGCTCGACCTGCGCGACACGCACGTGCGCGCGGCCGTCGACGCGGGCGCCCTCATCGCCATCGATTGCGACGTGCACCAGCCGGGCGACTACGACAACCTCGAGTTCGGGGTGCTCACGGCCCAACGCGGCTGGCTGACGCCCGATCGGTGCATCAACTGCTGGGACGCGGACAGGCTGCACGCCTGGCTTCGGGCAAAGCGATAGCCGGCGAGCGGCGCGTTGGCTCGCGATCCGTGTTGACGCGCCGGCAGTGCAGGCTTGTGCACGCATGGGTCTTCAAAGCCCCCGAGCGCCTACGCTCTCCACGCGAGGGTCGATCGCGCCCGCATGTGCGGCGCGCGTTCTCAGCCCGGGGCTTCTGCCCGGCGAGCCTGGCTTGGCTTGCACGCGTCGACCTGTCTTTGAGGAGACCGCATGCCCGAGGGCGCCAGCCACGAGCGATTCCGTGCCATCACGCGGAGCACGATCGAGAAGCAGCCGCAGTGGCAGGGACTCGATCGCGACAAGCGCGAGGCGATCGAGCCGGTCTCGCTGGTGCTGCCCTTTCGCACCAACGCGTACCTGATGGAGCAGCTCATCGATTGGTCGCGCGTGCCCGATGACCCGATCTTCCAGCTCACCTTCCCGCAGAAGAACATGCTGGACGGCGACGACTACGACGCGGTCCGCGCGCTCATCGAGCGCAGCGCACCCAAGGAAGAGATCGAGCCGGTCGTCAACCGCATCCGCCTGGCGCTCAACCCCCACCCCGCGGGGCAGATGACGCACAACGTGCCGATGGTCGACGGCGAGCCGATGCCCGGCATCCAGCACAAGTACCGCGAGACGACGCTGTTCTTCCCCAGCCACGGGCAGACCTGCCACGCGTACTGCACGTTCTGCTTCCGCTGGGCGCAGTTCGTCGGGCTCGAAGACCTCAAGTTCGCCAACAAAGAGGCCGGGCAGCTCGCCAGCTACCTGCGCGCCAACCCGCAGATCACCGACGTGCTCTTCACCGGGGGCGACCCGATGATCATGAAGAGCAAGGTCTTCGAGCGGTACCTCGAGCCGGTGCTCGAGGTCGAGAGCGTGCGCACCGTGCGCATCGGGACCAAGTCGGTCGGCTACTGGCCCCAGCGGTTCGTGACCGACACCGACGCGGACGAGATGCTGCGCCTGTTCGAGCGGGTCGTCGAGAGCGGTCGCCAGCTCGCGATCATGGGGCACTACTCGCACCCGGTCGAGTTCTCGACCGACGTCGCGCGGGAAGCCACCCGGCGGATCCGCTCGACCGGCGCCAACATCCGCATGCAGAGCCCGGTGATCAAGCACGTCAACGACGACGCTGGCGTGTGGACCGAGATGTGGCGCACGGGCGCGCAGCTCGGGTGCATCCCCTACTACATGTTCGTCGAGCGCGACACGGGCGCAAAGCGGTACTTCGAGATCCCGCTCGTGCGCTGCTGGAACATCTTCCGCAACGCCTACCAGCACGTCAGCGGCGTCGCCCGCACCGTCCGCGGGCCCAGCATGAGCTGCTTCCCGGGCAAGTGCCACGTGCTGGGCGTCACCGAGATCAACGGCGAGAAGGCGTTCTGCCTCGAGTTCCTGCAATCGCGCGAGCCGGACCTGGTGCGGCGCCCGTTCTTTGCGAGGTACGACCCCGAGGCGACGTGGTACGACCAGCTCCGCCCCTTCAGCGCGGCCGACGAGCCGTTCTTCCTCTCGCCGGAGGGCGAGACGCAGGAGATGACGGTGGCGGGGAAGCCGATGAGCAACTGAGGCAGGATCAGTTGTCCTGCAGCGGCATGGGCATCTACAGGCTGTACTGAAGCGATACGAGCGTCCACAGCACGATGAACGCGGCACTCGCGATGCCGATCATGGCGAAGACGTTGCGCACAAACCTCGATATGCTCATGAGCGGGCCCGGCGCCATGGGCATCCATGTGCGGAGCGGCTGATCGAAGCCGCACTCGGGACAGCGCGCGGAATCGATGCTGATCTGCACCCCGTCGAGCGGGTAGCCACACTTGCGGCAGACCAGCGGCGGCGAGGCGAAGGTGGCCTCGTCCGCCGGTTCTTTCACCGGGACCGCACGCACGGTGTCGGTCTCGAAGCCGCGGCGGCGGAGGATCGCCTCGGCCTGGAGCAAAGATCTCGCCTCGACGCGCTGGATGGACCAGTCCGCGTGCTCGTGCCCGCGCGGGCGGGTGAGGATCTGCCAGACGGGCTTCTTGTCCCCTTCGCTTGCCATCGATACTCCCGCCGAAGCCTACCATCGCTTCGGCTGCGGTCATGGCCCTGAACCTTTCACGAGATACGAGCGCGGAACGCGAGGCGTTCCGCGACGGAGAGTGACCGCATGTTCGACCGGATCAATGACGCGTTCGGCGGGGCCTTCCGCAAGCTCAGCGGGCGGGGGACGATCAGCGAGGCCAACGTCCGCGAGGCGATGGACGAGGTACGCAAGGCGCTGCTCGAAGCCGACGTCCAAT
>ERZ1740070.945-NODE-945-length-18767-cov-6.134673_pt1 | contig 18767 bp, 20 predicted proteins | sample MGYA00581734_ERZ1740070 | MGnify/ENA primary metagenome ERZ1740070 (study PRJEB43018, sample SAMN04849744) | marine metagenome | isolation source: floating plastic debris | place: Pacific Ocean | collected 2008-09-01 | study: EMG produced TPA metagenomics assembly...
ATGTGGTGGACGAAGATGCGCTCTTTGCCGCCTTGGATGCTGGGCAGTTGTCTGCGGCAGGTCTGGATGTGTTCCTCAATGAGCCCGCGCTGGACCCGCGGTTCATGGAATACAACAACATCGTGCTGGCCCCGCATTTGGGGTCTGCCACGGATGGCACCCGGATCGGCATGGGGTATCGCGCGATTGACAACCTCAAGGCGTATCTGAATGGGGACACGCCGGGGGATTTGGTGACCTGAAGCCAAACAGCTTTAAGACAGAACAGGGCCGCGCCGACATTGCGCGGCCCTTGCTGTTTGTCGGGCGCGGATTCAAGGGCGTCAGCCCGCCGCGCCTTCGTCAGGCCCCACTCAAGGCCTGGCGAATTGGCCATTACAGGCGATCGTTCAGATGCACAGCGGGATCCAACGATAAAGCTCTGCTGCTCAAAGTTACGATCGCCAGACCGGGGCCTGATGAAGGCGCTCTGATGGATTGCTGCAGCTGCATCCGATTCGTGCTCCTGCAGAGATAAGTTTCCTATCGTAAACCTTTGTTTTCCTTGGGAGACGCGCGCCACTGCTTTGGTGTTCAAATGCATCCCGTCGCCCGTATGGCGGGTAGTCACCCCCTACCCGTTCCGGCCTCAGGCCCCATCCCGGGGACGCCTTCTTACCCAGGCGAAAGTGTTGGGAGGTGGCCGAAACTGCGACACTCCATCCAACGCACCAAGAAAAATGCCCTCAAGGAAGACCACACATATGAGCTACACACTCCACCCGCTCAAGAAACAACGTCTGCAACGCTCTGAACTGGCGGTGCCGGGGTCGAACCCGTCGATGATCGACAAGGCCGTGGATACGGATGTCGACTACATTTTCCTCGATCTCGAAGATGCGGTGGCCCCGCCCGATAAGGTGCAAGCGCGCTCCAACATCATTCAGGCCCTCAATGACATTGATTGGAAGGCCAAGGGCAAGACCCTGTCGATCCGGATCAACGGGCTCGACACACATTACATGTATCGCGACGTGGTCGAGATCGTGGAACAGGCCGGTCAGCATCTTGATACGATCCTGGTGCCCAAAGTGGGCGTGCCGGCCGACCTTTATACCGTGGAAACCATGGTGAGCCAGATCGAAGAGGCCATGGGTTTTGAGCATCAAATCGGGCTTGAGGCGCTGATTGAGACCTCACTTGGCATGGCCAATGTGGAGGCAATTGCCGCCGCCCCAGGCCGGTTGGAAGCGATGCATTTCGGCGTGGCGGATTACGCGGCCTCCACACGGGCGCGCACGGTGGTGATCGGCGGTCTCAACCCCGATTATCCCGGCGATCAATGGCATTTTGCCCTGTCGCGCATGACCGTGGCGTGCCGCGCCTACGGGTTGCGCGCCATTGACGGGCCGTTTGGCGATTTCTCCGATCCGGACGCCTATGTGGCCTCGGCCAAACGCGCGGCGACGCTGGGGATTGAGGGCAAATGGGCCATTCACCCCACGCAGATTGAGCTGGCCAACAGCGTGTTCTCACCGCCCGAGGTGGAAGTGGACCGCGCACGCCGGATCATTGAAGAGCTGCGCAAAGCCGAAGCCGAAGGCAAAGGCGCGGCTGCCCTTGACGGTAAGATGATTGACGCGGCGAGCGAGCGGATGGCCAACAACGTGATCGTTGTCGCCGATGCCATCGCCGCCAAAGGCTAACCCGGTTTAAGAGAGGAGGATAACATCATGGATATCCACGAATATCAGGCCAAGGAACTGCTCAAGGGGTTCGGTGTGAACGTGCCTCGTGGCGGCATCGCCTACAGCCCCGAACAGGCGGTCTATCGCTGCTCGGAACTGTCGGGTGACAAATGGGTGGTCAAGGCGCAAATCCACTCTGGCGCGCGCGGCAAAGCGGGCGGTGTGCGCATCTGTTCTTCCGAAGAAGAGGTGCAGGATGCCGCGCAATGGATGCTGGGCCGCCGTCTTGTCACCCATCAGACCGGGCCGCAGGGCAAATTGGTGAACCGTCTCTATATCGAGGAGGCGACCAACATTTCCCAAGAGCTGTATCTGGCCTTTGTCATGGACCGCACGCTGGAGCGCGTGGTGGTTGTGGCCTCGGCCCAGGGCGGGATGGAGATTGAGGAAATCTCGGAAAATGAGCCGGAGTCGATCATCCGCTCAGTCGTGGACCCGGCCGTGGGCATGCAAAGCTTTCAGGCGCGCGAAATTGCGTTCCAACTGGGCCTCGATGCGCCGCTGATCACGCAAGCGACCAAGACGATCATGGGCTGCTATGAGCTGATGAGCCAGAAAGACGCGGCCATGGTGGAGATCAACCCGCTGGTCGTGACCGCCGGCAATGAGATCGTGGCGCTTGATGCCAAGCTGAGCTTTGACGAAAACGCGCTTTTCCGCCATCCGAGCATCTCTGAGCTGCGCGACAAGAGCCAGGAAGACCCGCGTGAGACCTATGCCGGGGATCGTGGCCTGAACTACATCGGTCTGGACGGCAAAATCGGCTGCATTGTGAATGGTGCGGGTCTGGCGATGGCCACGCTTGACATGATCAAGATGGCCGGTGGCGAGCCTGCGAACTTTCTTGATGTGGGCGGCGGGGCGAGCCCCGAGCGCGTGCTGATGTCGTTCAAGGCCGTGCTCAATGACAAGAACGTCGAGGCGATTTTGGTCAATATCTTTGCGGGCATCAACCGCTGTGACTGGATCGCCGAAGGTGTGATCCGCGCGGTCAAGGAGCTGGACATTCAAATGCCGCTCGTGGTGCGCCTGTCGGGCACGAATGTCGAAGAAGGTCAGAAGCTTATCGCAGAATCCGGCCTCAATATCCTGACCGCGAACACGCTGGCGGAGGCCGCCAACAAGGTGGTCGGACAGTGGAAAACAGCCGAGCTGAAGGAGGCCGTGTGATGGCGATTATCATCAATTCAGAGACCCGCGTTCTTGTCACCGGTTTTACCGGGCGGATCGGGTCATTCCATGCCCAGGATATGATCAACCACGGCACCAACGTGGTGGGGGGTGTGACCCCGGGCAAAGGCGGGATGCAGCATATTGGCCTGCCGGTGTTCAACACGGTCAAGGGCGCTGTGGCCGAAACCGGCGCGGATATGGTGATCAGCTTTGTGCCCCCGCCCTTTGCCGCGGATTCGATCATGGAAGCCGCGGACGCGGGCATCAAAACCTGCGTGTGCATTGCCGACGGTCTGCCGACGCAGGACATGATCCGGGTGAAGCGCTACATGCGCCGCTACAAGGAAGAAAAGCGGATGCGCCTGATCGGCCCGAACTGTGCGGGCGTGATCACGCCGGGTCAAGCGTTTGCCGGTCTCATGCCGCCCCATATCTACAAGCCGGGCCGCGTGGGCATTGTCAGCCGGTCGGGCACGCTGGGCTATGAAGCGGCGAGCCAAATGTCAGAGCGCGGCATTGGTGTGTCGTCATCTATCGGCATCGGCGGCGACCCGATCAACGGATCGAGCTTCAAGGACATCATGGAGCTCTTTGAGGCCGATCCCGACACCGATGCCGTGGTTCTGGTGGGTGAGATTGGCGGCCCGCAAGAGGCCGAGGCCGCCGAATACATCCGCGATCACATGTCGAAGCCCGTGGCCGCCTACATTGCGGGTCTGTCCGCACCCAAGGGGCGCCGGATGGGCCATGCGGGCGCGATCGTCTCGGCCTTTGGGGAATCGGCGCAAGAAAAGGTCGACATCCTGAAGCAGGCGGGCGTGTCGATTGTGCCCACGCCATCGTCCTTTGGCGATGTGGTGGAGAAAATGGTCGCGTAACTCTCCCTGCTATGCGACTGGTGCAAACCCTGGCATTCTTTGCGATGCCAGGGTTTTTCTTTGGGAAGATCAGGCCCAAGGTGCCAGTTTCAAAGGATTTTTTTGAGCGCCTCAATGGCCGATCTGGCGCGCGCCTCAATCTCGTCACCCGACAAAGGAGCGAGCCGCCCAATCACGCGCCGGATCTGTAGATCGCCGATCAAGAGGCGCAGATAGTAATCCACCGCGCGGGCGGGGTCGGATTGCGGCAAGGCCCCGTCTGCGATGGCACGCTCCATGAGGGAGACCAAGAGCGGAAGAACGCTGTCACGTCCGGCACTGGCGAGAGCCTTGCCCAGTTCATGGGTTGGATCAGCCGCCGCTGCACGGTTGAGCGCGACGGCCCTCTCGCTCAGGAGCAATTGCAACAAGGTCGGGCCAAAAAGGGTCAAGGTATCCATGGCCGGTCGCGTGCCCGCGCTTTTGTCTTGCAACAGGGTTTTGACCTCTGACGCATTGCGAGACACCATGGCGCGGACCAGGCCCAGCTTGTCGCCATACCATTTGTACATCGTTTCATTTGAACATTTCGCGCGTTTGGCCACGCTGAGCATCGACATGCCCGCGTAGCCCTTCTCCTCCAGAAGCGCATAGGCAGCGGCCTCAATGTCTCGTTCGCGGGCGGATCGGGTTTCGGGCTTCACATGACACTCCTCAAACGGGCTTGACGCAAACCGTACACTAAGTTACGGATAAGGCAACCGTACACTTGATTACGGACCATCGAAGGAGTATCACCATGGAATTACGAGAGCAACGCGGGATGTTGGCGGCCCTTTCGACGCTGATCATCTTACAGGTCGTCATGCTGTTGGCGCTGTTTGCGGGCATCCGCCCTCATCCGCCGGAAACCACCCCGCTCTTTGGCATTGCGCCATTTATCGGCCTGTCTATCGCCGTGGCCATGGCGGCGATCATTTTGCGGCCTGAGGCCAGGTTTGGAACGGTCCTGAGTGTGCTGGCCGCGATCTTGGCGGCGCTGTCCTTTGGTCCGCAAAAGTATTTTGATGCGCAGTTCGGGCTAATCTGGCCTGCGGTTCTGGGCGGTCAACTGGCCATCATCGCGATTGTCTACGGTGCCATCACCGCATCACGGCACCGCGCGTAACGCAAAATCATCAAACAGTTTGCCCCCGTCCAGTGATGGATCGGGGGCTTTCTTAGCACGGGCCGGCCCTATTCCGCGGCCATCTGCGCCGAGGGGGTGGACAGCGACATGGCGTGTTCTTCTTCGCTCATATCCTCGGGGATGCCGTCAAAGAGCGGGGTTGAGAGATAGCGCTCCCCGGTGTCGGGCAGCATGACCAGCATGACAGACCCGTCCGGCGCGTCCTTGGCCAGTTGCATCGCGATGGCGAAGGTGGAGCCGCCGGAAATGCCGGTGAAAATCCCCTCTTCGGCGGCCAGACGGCGCGACCAGGCGATGCCGTCCGCGCCCGCCACGGGGATCAGGTCATCATAGCCGCCATTATCAATCGCCTCTTGCAGGACATAAGGGATGAAATCCGGCGTCCAGCCCTGGATCGGGTGGGGGTTGAAATGGGGGTGGCCTTCTGTGGGTTGGTTGGCCTCATTTCGGGTGTTGATGTAGCCCGAGGCGAGGATCGCGGCATTGTCGGGTTCTGTCAGGATGATCTTGGTGTCAGGCCGGTCGCGCCGCAGCACGCGGGAGACGCCAGAGACCGTGCCGCCGGTGCCGTAGCCGGTGATCCAGTAATCCAGCCGCTCACCTTCGAAATCGGCGAGGATTTCGCGGGCAGTGGTGTTTTCATGCATGTCGGCATTGGCGGAGGTTTCAAACTGGCTGGCGAGGAACCAGCCATTTTCCTCGGCCAGTTCCTTGGCCTTGGTGTACATGCCAAACCCCTTGAGGCCTTTGGGCGTGAGCACCACTTTCGCGCCGAGAAAGCGCATGAGGCGGCGACGTTCCACCGAGAAGCTTTCGGCCATGGTGACGACCAGCGGATAGCCCTTGGCGGCGCAGACCATAGCGAGCCCAATGCCGGTGTTGCCCGATGTCGCCTCGACCACCGTCTGGCCGGGTTGCAGCGTGCCGTCCCGTTCGGCGGCCTCAATGATATTAAGGGCGAGCCGGTCCTTGACCGATCCGCCGGGGTTGAAGGCCTCAAACTTCACATAGACCGTCACATTGTCAGGCGCGATCCGGTTGATGCGGATGCAGGGCGTGTCGCCCACGGTGTCCAGCACGCTGTCATAGCGCTGTCCGCGCCCGTTGGTGGTTCGAATGGCCATGAGAAGTCCCTCCCTTTGGATTTGGGTGTCGGGACGCAGGGTATCACAGGCAGGCGGGTGTGGATATGGGTGCGGTGCTCACCCCGGGTCGAGGGTGGTGAACTTCTCTTGAAGATAGTCCATGAGCGGGGCCGATGTGGGCGCCGCACCGCAGGCATGGGTGATTGTCTCTTTGGGGGTGCGCAGCCCGCCATGGGTTTGCAGATTGGCGCGCAGCCAGTTGGTGGCGGGGCTCGGGTCGCCCTTGGCCAAGGCATCATCCAGGCCCGCGACCTCAGCGGTCAGCGCCTGATAGAGGCAGCCCGCATAGACATTGCCCAGGCTGTAGGTCGGGAAGTAGCCGAAAAGACCCACGGACCAGTGCACATCCTGCAACACCCCGTTGGAGGGTTTGTCGACCGCGTAGCCGAAATCCGCTTCAAAGCGGTCGTTCCAGGCGGCCTCAAGATCTTTGACCGTCAGATCCCCACCCACCAGCGCGCGTTCAAGATCAAAGCGCAGCATGATGTGGAGGTTGTATTGCACCTCATCGGCCTCGGTCCGGATATAGCCGCGATGGACGCGGTTGACGGCGGCATAAAACGCATGCGCGTCCGCCACGCCAATATCGCCAAAGCGGTCCTGCATTTGGCCGAAAAGCCAGCCGCAAAAGGCGCGGCCCCGGCCCAGCTGATTTTCATAGATGCGGGATTGGCTTTCATGGACGCCCATGGACACACCGCGGCCCAGTGGCGTGAGGCGGTAGGCCGGATCGACGCCTTGTTCGTAACAGGCATGACCGGTCTCATGGATGGTGGAATAGATGCAGTTGAACGGATCATCGGCGGCGGTGCGGGTGGTGATGCGCACGTCATCGCCTGAACCCGACGAGAACGGATGCACCGCCAGATCGAGCCGCCCGCGCGTGGTGTCATAGCCGAACCGGGCGGCCAGATCGTTGGCCAGCGCGATTTGCTGCTCCGCCGGGAAGTGGCCGGTGACCGTTGGCCCCTGCCCCGCACCAAGCGCGCGTTCGCGCAGGGCCACAAGGCCGGGGCGCATGGCGTCAAACATCGTCTGCAGCTCAGCGCCGGTGATGCCCGGCTCAAAATCCTCAACAAGCGCGTCATAGGGGGCGACGTCCGCGCCTGCTACGGCTTGGGCCTCTTCGCGTTTGAGGGCCACGACCTCTTCCAAAACAGGCAGGAACAAGGCCACATCGTCTTTGGCGCGCGCCTCAGCCCAGATGCCTTGGGACCGGCTGGTCAGGCGCGCCAGGGCGGTGGCCAGCTCAACCGGCACTTTGGAGGCGCGGGCGTAGCTGCGGGCAATCTCGCGCAGATGGGCGCGGGCGGTGTCATCTTGGGGCTCTGCCGCCGCCAGCCATTCGCCCACGCGCGGGTCAGTGCGGCGGGCATGGAGCACCGCCTCCATCGCGCCTTGTTCTTCGGCGCGCTGATCGGCGGCGCCCGCGGGCATCATGGTTTCCTGATCCCACCCCAGGCGCCCGGCGATTTGCCCAAGCGCTTGGGTCTGACGGTCATGGGTCATCAAGGCGTCATAGGCTGTCATGGGTCACCCCCGGATGGATTGCGCGACGGGATAGCCGCTGAGGAAGCGGGCGCGCAGGATCAGCACCCAAACCACCACGGCCAGCAATTGATGCAAGATGGCGATGTTCCAGGGCGCGGCATAGAGCACGGTCACGATGCCCAAAACGATCTGCGCCACAAGGGCCAGCATCATCGCGCTGAAGGCCGTGCGCGTTCGGGCATTGGCGCTGCGGCGGCTGCGGACCCAGACAAACAGCGCATAAGCCAGCAGCAGATAGCCCCACATGCGGTGGATGAACTGCACCAGACCGGCGTTTTCAAAGAAATTACGGATACCAAGCTCTGGCATCCAGACATCCAGCGGCAGGAAGGACCCGCCCATCAGCGGCCAATCGGTAAAGGAGCGGCCCGCGTCGATGCCCGCGACCAACGCCCCAAGCAGGATCTGAATGAAGGTGAAATGCAGCACGCCCGTGGACATGCCGAAAAGCCGCGCTTCGCGGTCGCGGCGGGCTTGCATCAGGTCCCGTTCGGGCCGGGACATGTGCAAGATGTACCAGGTGATGAAGCCCAGGATGATGAAGGCGAGCCCCAGATGCGTGGCGAGCCGGTAGCTGGCCACATCGAGCATTGTGCCGGTGAGGCCCGAGGACACCATCCACCAGCCGATTGCGCCTTGCAGACCGCCCAAAACGCCCAGCAGGAGAAACTTGCCCGTCCATCCGGTGGGCATCTTTTTGGTGAGCAGCAGGCCAAAGAACCCGATGGCCCAGATGAGCCCGATCACTCGGCCAAGCTGCCGGTGGCCCCATTCCCACCAGTAGATGACTTTGAATTCGTCAAGGCTCATCCCTTTGTTTTGCAACTGATATTCGGGGATCGCGCGGTATTTGTCGAACTCGGATTGCCAATCGGCTGCATTGAGCGGCGGGATCGCGCCGGTGACCAAATCCCATTCCGTGATCGACAGCCCGCTGTCGGTGAGCCGCGTGAGCCCGCCCACGACGATCATCGCCACGACGGAGGCAAAGAGCACCATCAACCAGATCCGCGCAGCGGCACGGGAGCCGGTGCGCCCTTGATCAATCACGCCTTTGGTGGGCGTGGCGCGTTGGGTGGCCTCGGTCGAGACCTCTTCAAAGATGCTGCGCTTGGAACTCATGGTTGGGATATATTCCTGACTGTGATGCGTGCCAGACCCTATGTCGGGGGGCTGCACGCTTCAAGGGAGGACGGTGCGGCCTATCGATCCTTCCAGCGCACCATTTGCCGCAACACCCCGTGCAGCATTTGCACATCCGCACGGGTGAGCGGCATGCGGCTCCACATATTGCGCAGGTTGGTTTTCATATTCGCAGCCTTAGTGGGCGGGAAGAAGAACCCGGCTTGGGTGAGCGTGTCCTCATAATGCGTTGATAAGGTTTCAATATCTGCGTGGCTGGCCCAATCGGCCTGCGCCATTTCCATGCGTTCTTGCGCGACCTCTGCGGTGGCGCGACGCCACTCATAGGCCGTGAGCAACACGCATTGCGCCAGGTTGAGCGACGGAAAATCCGGGTTCACGGGCACATTGATGATCGCATTGGCCCGCGCGATGTCATCGTTTTCCAGCCCGGCCCGCTCTGGCCCGAAGAGCACACCCACGCGGCCCCCGGCGGCGATCTTTTCGGCGGCCATCTGCATCGCCCGTTCCGGCGTGACCACCGGCTTGGTGAGGCCGCGCGGGCGGGCCGTGGTGGCAAACACCATCTCGCAATCCTCAAGTGCGGCCGCCGTGGTGTCCGTCAAAAGCGCCTCATCCAGAAGCCGGCCTGCCCCACTGGCCATGGCCACGGCCTTGGAATTGGGCCAGCCGTCCCGCGGGGCCACCACGCGCATCCCATCGAGCCCGAAATTCCACATGGCGCGCGCCGCCGCCCCGATATTTTCCCCCATCTGCGGGCGGACAAGAACAAAAACCGGTTGATTTGGGGTGGTTGGCATGGGGCGCGCTCCTTTCAGCGATGCTTTAGGCGGGTTTGGCGCGCCTGAAAAGACCGGATGGACAGCAGCCCGAAAACGCCGCTATAGGGGCAAGACGACCAAGGGGGGTAGAGATGGCGAATTCCGAAGGTGCGGCACCGGACCGGCCGCAAATTTACCTGATCACACCGCCCGAACTGGAGCTGAGCCGGTTTCCCGCTGATCTGGCCCGCGTGCTGGACGCCCATGAGGTGGCCTGTGTGCGGCTGGCCCTGTCGAGCCATGACGAAACAGAGGTGTCACGCGCCGCCGATGCCTGCCGCGAGGTGACCCATGCGCGCGACGTGGCGCTGGTGATCGAGACGCATTTTGTTCTGGCCGATCGGTTGGGGCTGGATGGCGTGCATCTGCTGGATGGGGCGCGTCAGGTCCGGGCGGCGCGCAAGACCTTGGGGCCAGACGCAATTCTCGGCAGTTTTTGCGGCACCAGTCGGCATGACGGGATTTCCGCCGGCGAGGCGGGCGCGGATTACGTGAGCTTTGGTCCTGCCGGGGTGCAGGCCTTGGGCGATGGCAGTCAGGCCGAAGCCGAGCTGTTTTCATGGTGGACGGAAATGATTGAAATCCCCGTGGTGGCCGAAGGGGCATTGGACATCAATTACGTCACAGAACTGACCGATATGACTGACTTTTTTGGCATCGGCGCAGAAATCTGGAACAGCGATGACCCGGTGGCGACCTTGAGCGATCTGACGGCCGCGATGGGCTAGTGATCGCTCTGGCGGGCCTGAGGCATGCCGGAGCGCACCGCCCTCTCTGAGCGGGCGGCGAGCGCTTTGCGATCGGCCATGTCGCGCACCGGGATCGGCGCATGGCAGACCACCTTCACCTGGCCCCCGCCGGGTGTCGCCAAAAGCGCCAGCGCATGGGGGCCAAATTCCATATCGCCCCACCAGCCGTAAAAGCGCGCATCCTGTCCCTGCGGCGCGGTGTAGACGACGCTGAGCGGTTGGATATAGAGCGTTTGGCGCAAACCATCCTCAAAGAACGCCTGAAACAGCGTTGATTTAAAAGGCAAAACGCGAAAGTTGTCGGTGGAGGTGCCTTCGGGAAAAAACAGCAGCCTGTGCCCGGCCGTGATGCGGGTTTCAAACATCTTTTGTTGCAGACGCGCTTGCGTGCGGTCGCGGGTAATAAAGACGGTGCCGGTGATTTTCGCCAAAAGCCCAATGCCCGGCCAGCCCGCCACCTCGGATTTCGACACAAAATAAAGCCGCGTCGCCGCGTTGAGCGCGAAAATGTCCAACCAGGAAGAGTGATTGGCCACAAACGCCCCGTTTTGCGCCATCACCTGCCCTTCGACCCTGTGGCGCAGACCCAGAATGCGCAAGGAGAGGCGACAGACCAGCACGGTGATTGCGGGCGTCCAAGGCCGGGCGAGACCGTGTAAAGGACGCTCAATCAGCCGCGTAAGGGCCATGAGCAAGACCCCGCTCAGCAACACCAATAGAAGGGGAAGCCCGCGCAAGACCACGCGCGCCCACCCCCACCCGGTGATTGTGATCTCGGGCGGGGTCTCTTGCGGAGACCAGGTGAAGCTCACGCTGTAACACCTTTGGTATAAATGGCTTTTTGCGCCTCGTTCATGCGCTGCGTGTCCATCACCAAGCAGATATCGGTGGTGTTGAACGCGTGATCCACAAACGCCCCGTCGCCGACGAACCCGCCCAAGCGCAGATAGGCCTTGAGCAGCGCAGGCACCTGCCGCATCGCCGCGCGGCGGTCAATCTGATCCTCGGGCATCAGGTTCATGGATTGGTAATGTGCCCCTTGGGCCCGCACGCGCAGCGGCTCTGGCGCGAGATGGCGATGATGCAGCAGCGACAGCGGCGCGGCCAAGGCCTTGGGATCAGTGCCATGAAAACTGGCCACGCCAAACAGGATCTCGACCTCATGTTCCAGCACGTATCCGGCCAGACCGTTGAAGAGGTGATACATCCCTTCGCCGCCGCGATAGGCGGGCGCAAGGCAGGACCGGCCCAGCTCCAACAGCCGCCGCCCCGATTGGCGCAAGAGGCTGAGATCATATTCATCCTCGGAATAAAACTGACCGATCTCGGCGGCTTTTTCGCTGAGCAAGAGCCGGTAGACGCCGACCACAGCGCCCTCTTGCGCGCGGTCGATCAACAGAAGGTGGTCGAAATGCGGATCAAAGCGATCCTGCTCCAACCCGGCGTCGTGATCTACGAGAGGACCGTCACTGCCAAGTTCGCGCACAAAGACGTCATAGCGCAATCGCTGCGCCGCGCGCAGATCGGCGGCATCTCTGGCCAGCCTGACTTCAAAGCGCTTATGATCGCCCATCGTGCCCCGTGATCGTTGCCCTGTGATCGTTGCCGCCCTTTTGGGTCCTGTTGGGTTTTATGCGCCACAGCCAAGCTTTTCAACGTCACTCTCGTTTAAGGAATGGCAAACAACTAAAACGTGTGTTAAGGAATCGTTAACCTTGTTTGCGGTGTGTTTTTTGTCGCGCCAGACCGAAGACATCAAACCCGCACCGCGTTGATATGTAATGGGACCTGACACAAAGGATTTTCCCGCCGTGCACATGACCGAAGACAAACTGGCCAGCTTGATTGGGTCACGTATTTGCCATGACCTGATCAGCCCCATCGGAGCGGTCACAAATGGGTTGGAACTTTTGGAACTGACAGGATTGCCGCCGAGCCCGGAAATGGAGCTGATCAACCAAAGCGCGCAAAGTGCTGCGGCGCGGGTGAAATATTATCGGCTGGCCTTTGGGGATTTTGGGCGGATCGACGCGACGCATCCGGTGCGCGGCACGGAGATTGTGACCATTCTCGAAGGCGTATTCATCAGCGGCCGGATCGAAGCCAATTGGCATGTCACCGAGGACAAATCCCGCGCGGAAATGAAGGCCGCGCTGTTGGCGTTGATGTGTGCAGAGGTGGCCCTGGGCAAAGGCGGTCGGATCGATGTGACCTCGCAAGATGGCATGTGGAATGTCGACGCCAAAGGGCCCAAACTGATGCTGGAGGGTGACCCTTGGGATTTTCTGAGCGGGCGCAACCCGGATGCGCAGGTTGAGCCGGCGGCCGTGCAGTTTGCGGTTTTGCCCGGTGTTTTGCAACAACTGGGGCGGACGTTGGACATCGTCACGTCGGGCGATGTGCTGACGCTTCGGTTTTAGGCGCGCAGGGTCCCGTCGCCCACCACGAGATACTTGAAACTGGTCAATTGCGTTGCGCCCACAGGGCCGCGGGCGTGCATTTTGCCCGTCGCAATGCCGATCTCTGCGCCCATGCCAAATTCGCCGCCATCGGCAAACTGAGTGGACGCGTTGCGCATCAAAATGGCGCTGTCAAGCTCGGCAAAGAACCTCTCGGCGCTCGCATCATCCTCGGTCATGATGCAATCGGTGTGCTGCGAATGATGCGCGCGGATATGGGCGATGGCCGCGTCTATGTCAGGCACGACGCGCGCGGCGATAATGCTGTCCAGATATTCCTGACCCCAATCGTCTGGCACGGCGGCACGGGTGCCCGGGATGGTGTGCAGATGGGTGTCGGCGCGCACCTCCACACCGGCATCGAGCAGGTCCTGAATGACAGTTTTTCCAATGGTATCCGCGACATCGGCGTGAAAGATAAGGCATTCCGCGGCGCCGCAAATGCCCGTGCGCCGGGTTTTGGCGTTGAGCACGACACGGCGCGTTTTTTCCAGATCGGCGGAGGCATCCACGTAGATGTGCACGATGCCTTCGAGATGGGCAAAGACCGGCACCCGCGCCTCGCGCTGGACCAGCCCGACCAGGCCTTTGCCCCCGCGCGGCACGATCACATCCACGCTGTCCGTCATGGGCAGCAGCGCGCGCACGGCGGCGCGATCCCGCGTGGGGATCAGCTGAATGGCGTCCTCAGACAGACCTGCCGCGGCGAGGCCTGCTGTGAGGCAGGCGTGAATGGCCTGGGAGGAATGAAAGCTTTCAGACCCGCCGCGCAGGATCACCGCATTGCCCGATTTCAGACAGAGCGCGCCGGCATCGGCGGTCACGTTGGGGCGGCTTTCGTAGATCACCCCGATGACGCCCAACGGCGTGCGCACGCGCCGGATATGCAGGCCTGTGGGTTGGGTCCACTCTTCCATCACCTCGCCCACGGGATCGGGTTGGCCCGCGACGGAGCGCAGACCACCCGCCATCGCTTTGATCCGGTCCGCATTGAGCAAAAGCCGGTCCAGCATGGCATCTGAGAGGCCCTTTTCGCGCCCAAACTCCATGTCCTGTGCATTGGCGGCGATGATATCAGCCTCTGCAGCCAGGATCGCATCCGCTGCGGCCATGAGCGCGCGGGTTTTGACCTCTGCCGAGGCGGTGGCGAGCGTGGTGGCCGCCGTTTTGGCGCGGGCCCCGATATCGGCCATCAAGGCGGGAATGTTGTCGAAATCTTTCATCTCTCTCAGCCTAGCATATGCGTTTCAGAACACCAGATCGTCGCGGTGGATCAATGGTCCACGTGAAGGATAGCCCAGAACCGCCTCAATTTCTTGGGTTTTCAGCCGTTTGATCCGGTCGGCATCTTGGGCGTCATAGCGCGCAAGACCCTGACCCAGCACCTGACCCGAGGGTGCCACGACCTCAACCATATCGCCGCGTGCAAACGCGCCTTCAACCGCGCTCACCCCGGCGGGCAACAAGGAACTGCCGCCCGTCAGAGCCTTCTCCGCGCCCGCATCCACATGCACGCGGCCTTTGGGCTTCATCGAGGCGATCCATTGCTTGCGTTTTTGGCGCGGGTCGCCTTGGGCGGTGAACCACGTGGCGGGCGCGCCTTTTTCCAGCTTTGTCAAAGGGTTGAGAACCGAACCTTCCGTGATCACCATATCGCAACCCGACGCGGTGGCGGTCTTGGCGGCCATGACTTTGGTCTTCATGCCGCCTTTGGAGAGGCCAGAGCCCGCATCCCCCGCCATCGCCTCAATCTCAGGCGTGATGGCATCAATGCGGTCAAACCGCTGCGCCGTGGGGTCTTGCGCGGGATTGGCAGAGTAAAGCCCGTCCACATCGCTGAGCAGCACCAGAACATCCGCCCCGGCCGTGACGGCCACCTGAGCGGCGAGGCGATCGTTGTCGCCGTAACGGATTTCATCGGTGGCGACGGTGTCGTTTTCATTGACGATGGGCACCGTGCCGAGGGTCAACAGCTGATCCAGCGTGGCACGGGAATTGAGGTATCGGCGGCGATCGGCGCTGTCCTCTAAGGTCACCAACACTTGCGCGGCGCGCAGCCCGTGTTCGGCGAGCGCGCCATCATAGGCATGCGCCAGTTGGATTTGCCCCACCGCGGCGGCGGCTTGGGACTGTTCCAATGTCAGCTCAGAGGCGGGTAGCCCCAAGGCCGCGCGGCCAAGGGCGATGGAGCCCGACGAGACCAAGATCACATCCGCGCCGCGCGCCCGCAGCCCCGCCACATCGTGGGCCAAGGCCGTGAGCCACTCTGCCCGCAAGGCGCCGCTATTTTTGTCCACCAAAAGCGCCGAACCGATCTTGACCACGATGCGGCGCGCATCGTTTAGGGTCGCCATGGTTCCGCCTGCATGGTTTGCGCGTTTTCATGATCCCGCACCGCGCGCATTTTATCGCGCACCGCGCGCAGCACATCTGTCACCCCTTCACGGGAGACACCCGACATGAGCATGACAGGCGCGCCCACCACGGCCTCCAGCTCCTCACGCAGGAAAGCGCGTTCCTCGTCATCGAGTGCGTCGATCTTGTTGAGCACGGTCACGCGGGGTTTGTCCGCGAGCGCACCGCCATAGGCCTCAAGCTCGCGGATGATCGTCTTGTAATCTTCATCCATCGTGCCGGAGGTGCCATCGACGAGGTGGAGCAGCACCGAGCACCGCTCCACATGGCCGAGGAACAGATCACCAAGCCCCCTGCCCTCAGACGCGCCATCAATGAGGCCGGGGATGTCGGCCACGACGAATTCGGTGTCATCCACACCCACGACGCCCAGATTGGGATAGAGCGTGGTGAAGGGGTAATCGGCGATCTTGGGCCGCGCGTTGGAGGTGGCGGCGAGAAAGGTGGATTTGCCCGCATTGGGCATGCCCAAAAGCCCCACATCGGCGATCAGTTTCAGCCGCAGCCAGATCGTGCGCTCAATCCCCGGCTGACCGGGGTTCGACCGGCGCGGGGCCTGATTGGTGGAGGTTTTGAAATGCAGGTTGCCAAAGCCGCCATTGCCGCCGCGCGCGAGTTGCACCTCTTGGCCCACCTCGGTGAAATCGGCGATCACGGTCTCTTGGTCCTCATCAAGGATTTCGGTGCCCACCGGCACGCGCAGCACGATGTCATCGCCATCTTTGCCGGTGCGCTGCCGCCCCATGCCGGGCTGGCCGTTTTTGGCAAAGAAATGCTGTTGGTAGCGGAAATCGATGAGCGTGTTGAGGCCTTCCACCGCCTCCACCCAGACGGAGCCGCCTTTGCCCCCGTCGCCGCCATCGGGGCCGCCATATTCGATGTATTTCTCTCGCCGGAAGCTGATACAGCCCCCGCCGCCCGAACCGGACCGGATATAGACCTTGGCGAGATCGAGGAATTTCATCGGCTTGTCTCTCTTGGACGTTAGGCGTGGCGTTACGTTATTCCGGCGCGCGCATCAAGGTGGACCAGGTGGCGCGGGTTAAGGTGTAGGTTTCGCTCTCAGTGGGTTCATCGCGGGCGAGCGCGTGTTCGGTTTCCTGGACGCTGAGCGTGAAGCCCGCTTTGGTCAGCAGGTGTTTGGAGGTCGCGTTGTCCGCCCAGATCTCGGCATGCACCTCATCGAGCGGCAAGGTGTCAAACGCATGGGTAAGGGCTACGCGCATGGCGGTGGAGACAATCCCACGGCCGTGAAAATCGGGGTGGAGCATGTAGCCCAGCTCCTGACGCACCACGGAGACCGTGCCGATCAGGTGATCGTCGTGACAGATGGCCCAGACGAACCCGTCGCCTTCAAACGGGACACAGCGCGTGCGCGTGAAGGCCTCATCCGGGGGCCAGGGCCAGCTGCCTAGGTTGCGCGTGACCTCCCAGATGCTGACCAGCGCGTGCTTGGCCGCAAAATCCTGCGGGCGCAGGTCACGGTAGGTGATGGCCCCATCGGTCATTCCCTGAGCCGGAGCGAATAGGTCCAGGTCCGCACATTGGCGTCGCGCGCCACTGAGAAACTTTCGGCATCCCCCAGATAGGTGAAACCGCAATTGGTGAGCACGCGGGCCGAGGCCGGGTTGTCCTGGAAAACGGAAGCAAAGATCACCGACGCGGATTGCGGGTTGGCGGCGATGATGGCCGCGACGGCCTGAGACGCGATGCCGGTGTTCCAGAAGGCCGGCGCGATCCAGTAGCCCACCTCGGATTGGTCGCGGTCCATCCGCTCCATCCCGATGAGGCCCACCAGCTCTGCCCCGCCTGAGGGGGAACAATCAATCGCCCAGACATCCTCGGACCGGTCCGAGGCCTGCGCGCGAGCGACAAACGCCTCCGCCGCGCCGGGCGGCAAGGGGTGCGGGATGGACGTGGTCATGCGCGCGACGCGCGCGTCGCCTGCGTAAAGCGTGATGAGACCGGCGTCAGAGGCCTGTAACGGACGCAGGGTAAAGCGTTCGGCCTCGATCACAGATTGTCCGGTGATGTCTTCAATTTTCATTTGTGTCCTCCTCCCGAGGGCGCGTGACGAAAAAATGGCTCAACATGGCGCGGTCTCCCAATCGTGCCGGTTGAGCGTGAGGCCCACGAAGGGCAGGTCTTTTTGTTGCGGCTGGCAGCGCTGCACGGCGCGCTTCACCTCGCGAAAGCCGAGCTTGGTCAGGACATGGGCGGAGGCGGCATTGCCTTCGAAATAGCCCGATGCCAGCTCAGTCTGAGGCGTGGTGCGGAACACGTCAGCGATCATCGCGCGGCCAGCTTCGGTGGCAAAGCCCCGCCCCCAGAACGCGCGCAAGATCCAAAACCCGAAATGGGGCACACGGCTGATGGATCCGATCATCTGCCCGTCATGGTCAATCGCGCCCACATCGGGCCAGCGGCTTGAGCCATCCGCGCGCGTCAGGCGCACATCCGTGCGTTTGAACGGATAAGGCGGGTTGGCCAGCCATTTCACGACGGCAAAGTCGTTGAAGCCCGCCAGCAACACCTCTGCATCTGCTGCCCGGTAAGGGCGCAGCACCAAACGCTGAGTTGTGATCATGTCCTGCATGGGACGGCTCCAAACGAGAAAGGGGACCGGCGCTTGCCGATCCCCCTGATGTTTTGTCAAAACCTCTTTCGGTCGGCTTACTCCGCGGCCTCCGCCACTGGCAGGACCGAAATAAACGTGCGGCCTTTGAGGCCTTTGTGGAACTTCACCGCGCCTTCGACCACCGCAAAGAGCGTGTGATCTTTGCCTTGGCCCACGCCTTCGCCCGGCCAGAACTTGTTGCCGCGCTGGCGCACTATGATATTGCCGGGGATCACAGCCTGACCACCGTATTTCTTCACGCCAAGGCGACGACCAGCAGAGTCGCGACCGTTACGTGATGAACCACCTGCTTTTTTATGTGCCATCTTGTCTCTCCTTAGCCTTCAGCCAATTTCTTGGCTTGTTCGATCCAGCCTTCACGCTCAATCCGGCCTTTGAACGACAGTTTCTCGTCCATAGCAGCCACATCGTCAGCCGTCCATGCTGCAACTTGCGCGAATGTGGTCACACCGTTCTCGTGCAGCTTCTTCTCAAGCGCCGGGCCAACGCCCGAGAGTTGCTTGAGATCGTCGCCGTCGGACTTGGCCGCAGCCTTGGGAGCGGCCTTCTTGGGCGCCTCAGTCTTTGGTTCCGCTTTCGGCTCAGCCTTCTTGGCCGGTTTCTTGGTCTCTGCGGCAGCAACCGCCACGGCGGCCACGGAGCCCGCGCCAACAGCCGCCTTCACGCCGGACTTGTCGCCACCTTTGGCCAGAATGTCCGTCACGCGCAGCACGGTGAGCTGCTGACGGTGGCCTTTGGTGCGCTGCGAGCCGTGCTTACGGCGACGCTTGACGAAGTGGATGACCTTGTCACCCTTGACCTGATCGACGACCTCGGCCTGCACGGCCGCGCCATCGACGAACGGAGCACCGATCACGGGGGCATCGCCACCCAGCATCAGAACGTCGTTGAATTGAACTT
>ERZ1740070.946-NODE-946-length-18753-cov-7.447374_pt1 | contig 18753 bp, 14 predicted proteins | sample MGYA00581734_ERZ1740070 | MGnify/ENA primary metagenome ERZ1740070 (study PRJEB43018, sample SAMN04849744) | marine metagenome | isolation source: floating plastic debris | place: Pacific Ocean | collected 2008-09-01 | study: EMG produced TPA metagenomics assembly...
CGGCGGCGATTTGCACAAGGCTATGTGATCGGCCCGGTTGTGACAGGGAACCCCGATCACGCTAAAGCACTGATCACTCATTTGGTTCAGGACATCAAAGGGGACCTTGTTCGTCTCGATGTAACAAATGCCAGTGAACTGACACCATGGCTGCAAACACTCGGACTGAGCATTGTTGATGCACCACCTGTTATGCAGCGTGGGGTGGCGCACCTTTCTGAAAATCGAAAAGCCGTTTTTAATCAGGCGCTTGGGTAGATTTAAACCGGAAGGGTTTTACAGCGCCGGCTGTTGTCACATATCCACTGCGCGCTTTGATGGGAACAAATCGAAATATCAAAAGCCAATCCAGTACAATCCAGCGACGGTAAACCCACCAATGAATGCGGTTTCAACGACCAACAACGCAATTGCTGCTGGTCCAACGTCGATGACGTCCTTTAGGGAGGTTTTCAAGCCGACCGCAGCGATTGCGGTTAAGAGCGCCCAACGCGACAGTTCGGTTGATGTTGCGATGACCGGCTGTGGGATCAACCCAAACGAATTCACGGCAACAAGGACAACAAAAGCCAACACGAAAGAGGGAACAATCGCAGGCCTTTCGCTGACGTCGGCCGTCGAAACGTAACGACGGATGATCAACGAAGCGACCAGAATGACTGGGGCAAGCATCGCGACCCGGATCAGTTTCACAACTGTGGCAACTTCGCCTGTTTCCTCTGACATGGAAAAACCTGCCCCAACGACCTGAGCAACATCGTGGATCGTTGCACCGATAAAGACACCGGCAAAGGTGCTCTCCAATCCCATCAGATCCGCCAAAATCGGGTATACGATCATCGCGATTGTGGACAGCAGAGTGACGCCAACGACGGTAAAGACCAGCCGCTCTTCCGTGCGGTCGTCCTTTGGTAAAATGGCTGAGATCGCCATGGCTGCTGATGCACCACAAATGGCAACGGACCCGGCCGACAAAAACGCAAATCGCGCGCGATACCCAAACAAACGCGAAACAGCCATACCGAACCCGATCGTGGCAAACACACTTGCGACCACCAGGGATACGACCGGCCAACCCAGATCGGCCGCCATTTCAAAACTGATCCGTGTGCCCAACAACGCGACACCAAAGCGCAATATGGTTCTGGCCGAAAACGCGATGCCACTGGAACATTTTGTTTCATCAGAAAGGAAATTCAACGCGATCCCGAACAACAACGCCATCAGCATTGCCGGAGCACCATAATGTTCCGAAATGAACTGTGCGGCTATAGCAATCAACCCGGAGATCAGAACTCCGGGAAACAAGGATTTCGCGTAAGAAATTGAAAGCATTTCTAAATTCCAAAATGTGAGGTTGAGGAAATCGCATCGGTTGGAGCAACCTTGCCCACTTCAAATGACCGAAATCCAGATCAGGTTCAAGCGCGTTGACAAAAGTCGACAAATATAGTCAAGAATAATAACCTCGCAAGCGACCTTCGCGATCTGCTAGGCTGACTCTCCGTTTTTCACAGCGTCATCAATGCTCACCCCCGCAAGGCCAATCATGTATCCACGATCATCAAAATCAAGCACGTCGGACAGACTCAGTCCATGCGATGACACCGTTACAAAACGCGACGGGGACACAAAATTCGATCCGTTGGAACGTCACACAATGACTCTGGCGCGCTTGTTTTTCCTATCCTTTCATCGACCGGAAACGCAATCGTGGACGCAGGCTTTCCAGCTGTCGGACTCTTTGTTTGGAAAATATGCAGGTGCGGTCCTTGCAAAAGCGGTGATGGATATGGTGGATTTCCTGCGCGCTGCGCGGACATCCGGCTTTGCGTATTGTGATCCTTTTTGTTCCAAGTGCAGCCCGTTTTTAACAAACGAAGAACGTTATTTTCTGGGCGTTTTGCACTATGTGCGCCGGGGCAAAGAACGCGACGCAGGGACGCAAGCCATGTTGCTTTGCGAGGGCGCAGATACCGGTCCATTTATGGCGTCGGTCAGGGTTTTTGTCAGACATACTGAACACTTCAATCAATCACGTGAAAACCTGTTGCACTGAACCACAGTCAAGTGTGATCGCCTTACACAGCTACTTGAGCCGGCGACGTTCGTTCGCCAGTTCACCTAGCCGCTTGCATAGGGCTCCGTTGCCCTGATCCTGTTTTTGATAGGCGGGAAGTAGCCCGGTAAGAAAACGTTCATACTTGTAAACTCGCCGCAGCGGCTGCTGGTCAAAGAGACCGAGTAGACGTCTTGACGGAGATTTTGCATCCACAGCCGACAGTGTGACTTCGTGCGACGGCTTCCGCTCATATGGCTTAGGATTTTCATTATGTACCGAGTCTCGTAACGCTGTCCGGTGCAACGCCGGAATTTTGAGCGGGAGACGTGGTAGCAGTTGGTTTAGTCGATCTATCGTCTCGCCTGCCAATGACCTGCTTCCTGAAAACCGGACCGTTCTGAGCTGGGATTTTCTACTTATGGTCCCGTGTGCGGGAGAAGGAGGATTCTATGAACAGAAGCAAGTCTACCGAAGCGCAGATAACGTTCGTGCTGAAGCAGGTTGAAGATTGCACGAGCGTCGCGGAGGTTTGGTGGAAGACTGGAATTGCGGAGGCGACTTTCTACAACTGGCGCAAGGAGTTCGGCGGCTTGATGCCTTCGGAGATGTAGCGACTAAAGATGCTTGATGAGGGGAATGCCAGATTGAAGCGTCTGGTTGCTGACCTGTCAGTTGACAAGGCCACGTTGCAATACGTTGTCATACGACGGCTCCTAGGGGTGTCCGTCGTCGCGAGCGAGTGGATGAGTTGCGGGCCGTCTGGGCCGTCCTCGATGGTGCTCTTTGATCGCTCTACCAAACAAAACATGCTGCGATCGATCTAATGGCAGCAGGAAGCTCAACCTATAACTTTGACCCTTTGCTGCGCGCGCTCGCAGCACCAAAATCGCTGCAAGGGCGGCGTTCTTTAGGCCGCAAAGCGGAATGTACATCGGCCATTGGTTCATAACCCAGCGAAACTTTGAGATGGAAGCGTCTGAGATCTGCCAAGCCGCGTCGAACTGCGCATTCATTTACTATGCGAGAAAAAAGCTGCCCGTGTGCCAAGTCAGAATCGGTCGTTTTCAAAAATCAATATGAGGCGTTTCGTAAGTGGTGGCCGAAGCTACAGAAGGTGCAGTGGATACCCAGCGCGCATCAAAACGCGCCGGGAATTGGCTTGCAAACCAGACCACACTCAAACCGCGTGCAGCACGCCATCGGGATCAATACGAACCTCGGACACAACGTCATTAGGCTGAACACCCGCGCCTTCGGTCAGCAAGGCCGCTGGCAGTTTGCGCGGAACAAACAGCGGTACAGTCATGTTGAGCATTTCAGCGGCGTCGTAGGCACTCGTTTGCTCGCGCAGAATACCGAGCGCCATGGCTTCGCCCAACATCAGAGATTCAATCGAGTCGGTGAAGTAATGCACGCCAGCCATGTTGCGGCCGTTTGCAATGTTCCAGGCGAGTTTGTTGAGTTCACCCACAAGCGACAGGCTGTCGCTCAACGTCGCCACAGTTGGCGCTGTGTCGTCTTTGTCATTGCCAACAACAACCAGCGCATCCCGGCCATTGGAAGGTTCTGACAACACCACGCGGCTTCCGGATACGCCCATTTCAAAGAACGCCTTCAGCACAGTGACGCACGCCCCTGCAACGGTTGCATGGCCCGCACCATATGACGGGTGCATGGGCGATCCTTCGGGGAAGGCCATCGGCAACAGCCATGACCCGGAAACCCCGCGCGCATCATTGGCCAGCCTGACTTCTTCGAGGGTTTTGTAAAGGCCGTCATCGACCTGACCGGCTGTAAGCAGCGTTGGCGCAAGGGTCCCTGCAAGAATCGACCGTGCCTGAGCCTCGGTCGCGCCCGCTCCAAAAGCGCCGGTGCCAGAAGGGTCATAACCCGACAGCACAGTGTGATACCGCGCTCCCATCCCTTCCGGACGCAGACGCCGGTGAACCGAGAACTTCTGAAACCGCACGGCGCGCAAGGCAAGCGCAGACACTTCGGTCAGCATCGTCAGCAGGTGCGGTCCGCCGAACACCGCGAAGGGCGCACGGTTGTGCGACCCGTGATACGGGATACCCTCATCGGCGGCAAAGCCTTCGCTCAGCAGCAAAAGTGCCGCATTCAGATAGGCCTGATAAAGCTGATCATCGTGCACGTACGTGGCGAGATCACGCAGGGTGAGGATCGGGCGATAGACCAGATCTCCGCCGTTTTTCACAAACTCGGTCGACTGGTCGCGGGTATTTGCCGCGTTCTGAACCGCCAGCCAGTCGTCCCACTTGTACATGTGGTCAACGCCGGGCAGCGCGATGCGCGTGTCTTGCGGAATACGCTGGTTGCCAAACCGCACTTCGAGCCCGCTGCGATTTGTCGTTATGTCGCCTGTGCCCATCACCATGAATTGCGACACCAATGGCCCTTCCTGGGTGCCCTCTCCGATGCCCCGGAACAAGGTTTCAGCCGTTTGAGTCACGCCAAAGCGGCGGCGGTCGCGGATGTCGGTATCGCTTGTGTCAGACGCATTGGCCTGCCCCTTGAACCAGAAACAGTCAGACAGGCGCGCAGCGGTTGCGTCGACCTGCGCCGCTCCGGCGGTTGCAAAGGCGTTGCTCAGGCCCGCGACAGAAGCTGGCGCCATAAATGCGGCGACAGGTGCATCCCGCAAAAGCGCCATCTGATAGACCTCGGCCATTTCCGCAGACAGCTCAGTGCTGCCTGCTGATGGCGCTTCGGGTGTGGCAATCGCTTGTGCATCGGGACCTTGCAGCGCGTAGGCGAATCCACCCGTCGGGCTTTCCCATCTGCGGGCACCAGCAAGCTGAACCTGATCAAACACGGACGGTGTAATCTCCCGCGTGCCGCGCACGAAATCACCGTAATCACCTCCACCGGTTTCAAAGATGTCGTCACCGTCAGCGCCTGCATCTTGCAACAGGCCCTGCTGGGTGTGTTGCAGCCCCTTGGTGAAGTTGAACAGGTACGGAAACGTTTCGTCAGAAGTTGAGAAATGGTCGTCGGCGATGGTTGCTGCAGTGCTCTTGAGCGTGGCCGCCATGCGGCGGGTCCAAATGCCTGACAAACGATCCGCCTTATGAGCAGCGTCAAACGCAAGCTTAGTCATATTACTCTCCTAAAAGAATTATTTTGATAAGTGCTGAAAATGGGTCCGACGTGTCTGAAATATCGCAGCGCCGTGGCCTGACATCAACTTGGCGTTGAACAGATGTGCAATCAAGAAAAACATCTTGAAAATGGGTGACTGCCCGGAACGCGCACCTCTTAAGAGCTGTTCAATTTTCAATTTAATTATGATTTTTCAATATTTTATACTCATTTATGCATGTGGTACTGACGCTGATTGGAAACGGCCAAAAGCCGCCGACGCCGCGTAAAGCCTGAGCCATTTTCGATGCGAAGAAGCGATTTTCGTTGATCGGATTGCCCGCAAGACGAGCATATGACCATACCTTTATCGCTTCGACTATTGCACGAAGCCAACAGTCTTACCTGAGACAGTGAACATGTCATTTAACTCAGCCGAACGCCTCAAACAGGCGTGTCGCGCTCACAGCAGGTTAAGAAAGCCGAACGTCAGGCATGCGATGAATGCAGTTTACGGAACCGGCAAAGCAATGGCAGCCCTGCCCACATTCACCGCGTCTTTGAGGGACGTGCTGACCCCGACGGCAGCCCCCGCCGTCAAAAGAGAACAGCGAGACACATTGGCGGCCACTTCAAAGCTGATCCGCGCATCCAACACCGCAACGCAATGCGAAGGGTTTGACGCGATGCGAAACTGATGCTGGCGCGGCAGTTTGGCTGTTCTGTCAGCAAGTTTTGGCTTGCAGATTTTGCGGGGTCCCGGGTCACTCTCCGGCCCACCCGCTTGCCGGTGCATTTACCTGCAGACCGCGGGCCAATTAGAGAATTCCTCGCTGCCAGCGAGACAGGTAAAATCGATCGATCAGACCCGCCAAAAACTCGAGACGCGAACATCGCCCGATTCCCACCCGGCAGCTTTAGCGGCATTGCGCACTTGTGTTGCCTGGTGCCCTTCGCCGGCAAACCAGATCTTTGCCCCGGCGTGGTTCGCCATCGCCGCAAGGGTCACATCACCCAACACATCGCCCCGCGCCCGGGACAGCCAGACGGCCTCAATCCCCTCCGGAACATCAATCGGATAGTCGCAGGCTTTGCCCTGTTCGGCTTCCAGTAAAATCTGTCCCGTTGCGCCCTCCGGCAAGTTTTCCAATAGGCGTGCTGCAGCCGGAAAACCGGTCTCGTCGGTCGCCATCAGAACGTGGTCGGCACTGAGCAATCCACCTCCGGATGGGCCAACCAGCCCTACGACCTGTCGCTCGCGACCACCCCGTGAAATTTCGGTTGCCCATTCTGACGTACGCCCACCATCGTGCAAAAACACGTCTGTGACCAATGTGTTGCGCGCGTGATCGACGCTGCGCGCGGTATAGACGGGCCTGTGCGGCGCGCCCGGTCCCTCTGGCCATGCGATTGATCCGTTTGCGGCCACGGATGGCCACTGCGGTTCGACCCCTTTTGGTGGCTGCACCAGACGAAAGTGGATCGCACTGTCGCCGTAGCTGCTCAAATCCTCACCGGACAAAGTGAGGCGTAAGAAGGCGGGACCAAGTTCAACCACGTCGGTGACCCTGACAAATGAGAAACTCGGCGGCAGACGGCCCGGCGCGCCACCGTCAGACCATCGCATCGCTTCGGCGACGGCGGGTAGCGCGTGCTGCATTTGCTGCACCACTGCGTTCTTCATCACAAACAGCCAACGCTCGTCCGTTGCTGCGACCATTCCCGCAGTTTCTGACTCCACACCGGGGCGCAGTCCGATCAGCCCGTGCGCTGTTTCAACGGTCAACCTCATTTCGTCATCTTCGAGGACCGTCAATCGAGATGCTTTAGCCTGCGCCAAAATCATCTGGCGCATGGCCGAGAAGGCTATGCCCGGCAGGTCCGCCTGCGCTTTATGTGGGTACTTCATCACCTACCACTTCAGTCTGTTCGAGCGAAGCTGGCGCGTTCGGCTGGCAACTTAAGGTTTGATCCCTATGTTCCGTAACAATGGAACGACGCGCAATCAATCGTGTGTTGACCGGCATTTTATTGCAAGCGCAGCGCTCGTCGCTGCAAAAACAAAGGACACCAAATGAAAGCGCATACGGCCAGCCTCGCCAATGCAATCGTTTTGATCGGATGTTCCCTGTGGGCTTTTGTGGCGATTGGCGGAACCTCATGGACCGCTCTGATCCCCGGCGCTTTCGGCGTTGCGCTTTTGCTGTGCTATCGTGGCATTCGTGCCGAGAATAAGATGATTGCGCATATCGGGGCAGTCCTCACGCTTGTGATCCTGATCGCCCTCTACATGCCCTTGTCGTCCGCACTTGAAAGCGGCGCGCTCGGTTCGATTGTTCGGTCGCTGGCAATGGTGATCAGCACCCTCGTTGCGATGGTCTTTTTCATCAAAAGCTTCCGGGATGCACGCCGCGCGCGGGCGGGCTGACTTTCACGTTATCGTGTTAAAGACGCGCACAGTTTTCGCTCGCGTCATCTTGCCCGATTGCGCCGTCCATCCGTAGAGTTCAGCGTGGGCCACCACCACATGGCAATGGGAAAAAGCATGCGAAGACACGTCACGCGACGTACCGCTTTGGGAATGATGGGGGGAACTGCGCTTACCGCCACCCTGCCCCTTGCCCGCCGTTCACTGGCGTCCACAGCCGGCGCGGAAATCGACATTATATCCGCGCGCTATTCCTTTTTTGACGGCAAGATCACCGAAGGGTTGGTTTCAACCCTCCCCGACGCGCCGCCGCCCGTCATACGGATGAAGCGGAACGAACCGTTCATAGCCTCCGTCACAAACCGGCTTGAACATTTCACCACCATGCACTGGCACGGCCTGAGACTGGCCAATGCGATGGACGGCGTGCCATATCTGACACAGTTCCCGTTGGGCCAGGACGAGCGATTTGATTACGAGCTCTTTTCGCCGGATGCGGGGACATTCTGGTACCATCCTCATTGCGTCACGATGGAACAGATGGCGCTGGGTCTGACTGGCATCCTCATTGTGGAAGAAGATGAAGATCCCGGCTTTGATTCCGAAATCCCGCTGAACCTGCGCGATTTCCGATTGGATGGCGAAGGCCGCTGGCTCGACCTGTGGACCGCGCGCGGCGCGGCCCGTGGTGGGACATTCGGCACTGTCCTGACCACAAACTGGCAGCTGTCGCCTGACTATCAGGCCGGTGCCGGTAGTTTGGTGCGACTGCGCGTTGCTGCGACCGACACGACGCGGATTTACAAGCTCTTCATTCCAAATGCCCAGGCCAAAATCATCGCTCTGGATGGGCATCCGCTGCCCGAATTGATCGACATGCCGTCCACCGAAGAAACAGCGCTCTTTCTGGGGCCCGGTCAGCGCGCCGATATCGCCGTTCTGATGCCGGACACAGAAGGTCAACAGGTCAACTTGATGACGGATGCACCTGGCGAGCCGCATCTGTTGGCGCGCATGACCAGCCAGGGCAGTTCAACGACCCGTTCTATATCTGATCTCAGCCCCATGCCCGCCAACCCGGTGCCGGAACCCGATCTTTCCTCGGCGCGTTTGGAAGAGTTTGTGTTCGGCTGGTCCCCCGAAGGCGATTTGCCAAACAACGGTCTGTGCGGGTCACTGCCCTATACCTTCTGGTCGATCAACCGAACCCCCTGGGCCGGAGATGCGGTCGAGGGCGTTGGACCACTGGCGACTTTCAAACGAAACGAAAGCGTCGTCATGCGGCTGCGAAACGAAAGCCCTAACGATCATCCCATCCATTTGCACGGCGTCGCCTTCCGTCCGATACGTTCGAACAAGCGCACGCTCCCGCCTTACTGGACTGACACCATTCTCTTGCAGCGCGAGGAAACGATCGACATCGCCTTTGTCGCCGACAATCCCGGCGACTGGGCGTTCCACTGCCACGTCATCGAACATCAGAAAACCGGTCTGGCCGGTTACATTCGGATTTTGGACAGCTAGGAGCTGCCGCACGGCGGCACATTGAAGACTGACGAAAGCGGGCGTTCGTCAGTCCGTTGTTTTCATCAGGCGCAAAACGTCAGAAATGCACCGACAGGCTGTCCAGCGGCTTTTTGAGCGGTGGCGCGAACTTTGTCAGGTCGATGCCCTGAACGGCCACTTTGTATTCCTCAAGCGTCGGTGTGCGACCGAGGATTGCGGAGAGGACGACAACCGGTGTGGAGCCGAGCAAGGACTCGCCCTTCTTGGTCTCCGAATCTGCCACCACCCGGCCCTGAAAGAGCCGGGTCGAAGTTGCGAGCACTGTGTCGCCCTTGGCCGCTTTTTCCTGATTGCCCATGCACAAATTACAGCCCGGACGTTCCAGATAAAGTATATTCTCGTACTCTGTCCGCGCCTTCAGTTTCGGTGACGTATCGTCGAATTCGAAACCACAGTATTTCTGCAAAATAGCCCAGTCGCCTTCGGCCTTGAGCTCATCAATAATGTTGTAGGTTGGCGCAGCAACAACCAGCGGCGCCTGAAACTCAACCGACCCGTATTGCTCTTCAAGATTGCGCAGCATCTGCGCCACGATCTTGATATCGCCCTTATGCACCATGCACGAACCGACAAAGCCCAGATCGACTTTCTTTTCAGCCCGGTAGAATGAGATCGGGCGAATGGTGTCATGGGTGTAGCGCTTGGAGACATCGGCGTTGTTGACGTCAGGGTCCGCAATCATTGGCTCAACGATCTCATCCAGATCAACCACCACTTCGGCAAAGTACTCGGCATTGTCATCCGGCTTGAGTGCCGGTTTTTCACCGGAACGGATCTGCGCAATTCTCGCATCGGCAATGTCGATGAGGCCCTGGAGCATCTTGGCGTCGTTCTCCATGCCCTTTTCGATCATGATCTGGATACGCGACTTGGCAATCTCGAGCGATTCAATGAGCGTTTCGTCGTTCGAAATACAGATCGACGCCTTGGCCTTCATCTCGGCTGTCCAGTCGGTGAAGGTGAACGCCTGGTCGGCCAGCAGGGTGCCGATGTGCACTTCGATGATCCGGCCCTGAAAGACGTTGTCGCCGTGCTGGGCGAGCATCTGCGCTTGGGTGGCATGGACAACGTCGCGGAAATCCATGTAGTCGGCCATTTTTCCGGTGAACGTCACTTTGACCGACTCGGGGATCGGCATCGTCGCTTCCCCCGTCGCAAGGGCCAGAGCCACAGTGCCGGAGTCCGCGCCAAATGCGACGCCTTTGGACATCCTCGTGTGGCTGTCACCACCGATGATAATTGCCCAGTCGTCAACGGTTATGTCGTTTAGGACCTTGTGGATCACATCCGTCATCGAATGATACACGCCCTTGGGATCACGGCCGGTGACCAGCCCGAATTTGTGCATGAACGCCATCAGTTTCGGCGTGTTCGCTTGCGCCTTGGCATCCCAGACCGAGGCCGTGTGACAGCCCGACTGGTAAGCGCCATCCACGGACGGAGAAAGAACCGTTGCCGCCATCGCCTCCAGTTCTTGCGCTGTCATCGGGCCGGTCGTGTCCTGACTGCCAACGATATTGATCCGCACGCGGACGTCAGAGCCTGCGTGCAGCACTTTACCCGGCGCAATGCCGACCGCGTTGGCGTTAAATATCTTTTCAACCGCAGTCAGGCCCTGCCCTTCGTGGCTGATTTCTTTGGAAGGGGCAAAGACAAGTGGTGCCTCAATACCCAGAGTCTGTGCCGCGAAGGTTTGCAGTTTTTTCCCAAAAACGATGGCATAAGACCCGCCGGCTTTCATGAACTCCATCTTTTGCGGCGTGAACGAACCGGCCATGTCAACCAGCTCTTCGGACCCATCTTCGCTATAAAGTTTCTTCTTTTGCGTGTTGATCGTTAGAACGGTGCCCGTTGCCACCGAATAACGCTCTTCAAGGATCGCGTCGCCGTCGTTGTTGAGGATCGGCTTGCCGTCTTCATCAAGTTTTTTGACCCAGTTTTTCAGATCAACACCGATGCCGCCGGTCACGCCGACTGTTGTCAGAAAAATCGGTGAAATTCCGTTTGTGCCGGCCACAACCGGTGCAATGTTGACAAAGGGAACATAGGACGACGCTTGTGTGCCGGTCCAAAGGGCAACGTTGTTCACACCAGACATTCGGGAGGATCCGACACCCATCGTGCCCTTTTCAGCGATCAGCATGACGCGCGCATCCGGATGCTTCAGCTTGAGCGCTTCAATTTCCTTTTGCGCCGTTTCAGAAATCATGCACTTACCATGCAACTCGCGGTCTGCGCGCGAATGCGCCTGATTGCCGGGGCTCAAAAGGTCGGTTGAAATATCGCCTTCCGCAGCGATGTAGGTGACAACTTTGATCTCTTCGTCGATCTCGGGAAGCTTGGTGAAGAACTCTGCCTTGGCATAGCTGTCCAAAAGATCGGCAGCCACGGCGTTGCCCGCGTCATAGGCGTCCTTGATGCGGTCGGTGTCCGCCTCGTAAAGGAACACCTGCGTCTTCAGAACTTCTGCGGCTTCACGCGCATTTTCCTCGTCTGTTCCAAGCGCAAGGTCCAGCAGCACTTCAACCGACGGACCGCCTTTCATATGTCTGAGCAGTTCATAGGCGAAATTTGGAGTGATCTCGTCGATTTCCGCTTCGCCAAGAATGATCTCTTTCAGGAATTGCGCCTTCGCGCCCGCTGCACTCGTCGTGCCCGGAAGCGTGTTGTAAATGAAGAAATGAAGGCAGTCGTCGCGATGCGCGCTCTCTTTGTCCCTGATGTGGCCGATCACCTCATTGATCAGTTCATCACCGTCGATAGGTTTCGGGTTCAACCCTTGCTCTTTGCGGGCTTCGATTTCGTTCAGGTAGTCTCTGTATATGCTCATTTTGGTATCCGCATGTGGCAGCCGACTTATCGGGCATCGCGATGATTCAGTTAAATCGAAGTCGCTTCGGTATACCATAGTATGCATTCTAGAAAGCAAATTCAAGCAGCGTCACGACAACCCTTAAGCGCATTTTGACGCATCCTGTCAGCATAAAAACTTGACTCTCAGACTTAAGCCGGTCCGGCCGTTCAGAGCCTAGCATTAAAGAGTGGCCGCAACGTGCCACCGTACACCATTTTCTCTTTGACGAAGTGCGTCAGTTCCACTGCGCGTCAACTCTACAACGGGTCTGAAACTGTTTGAAAGATGAAGGTTCACCTCTGACAAGCGCTCCGCCAGACTGTTCAAAAGGCGCTCTTCGTGTGGTGACAGCAAGTCTCCCACGCCGCAGGCATTGAAATCGTCATCGGCAACTTGGTGGTAGGTCGCAAAGATCGTATCCCAAAGGTCAGAAATCGGGTCGTACTGCAACGCATCAACAATCTTCTTTTCCACTATTGTTGCATCGCCGTCGCAAGCACGCCAATCGCGATAAACGCTCACGGCCAGCGCCTGATCATCGGACAGATCGGAAAAGCCAAGTCGAACCATTCTTCGTATTCGCCCTATTTGGGGTTGTCTGCGGGACAGTGGTACGTCTGGCTAAGGCGTTTGCTACAATCTGCGCTCCGGTCTTTCAAGCGCCGCTCTTCATTCGTTACCAGTTTTACGTGCGTACCAGCGAAGACAACCCAACGCGGAATTACACGGTTCCCAAACGGGCGCAGCCATGCCATCCTTTCAACGCTTGCAAGCTTTCCAATACACGTCAGCCAGCTTTTCTTTGACCGCGTTTCAGCGGCTCAATCATTATTGGGAGGAAAGTATGAACTTACACACAACGACAGACGGACCGAGCGCAGCACTTGATGCGAGCCACCTCGGCGTCGATTTTCCATACAAGGCAAGATACGGCAACTTCATCGGCGGTAAATTCGTCGACCCTAAATCGGACCGCTGGTTTGAAAACGTAACACCGGTCACGGGCGAGACCATCTGCGAAGTCGCACGCTCGAACGCGGAAGACATAGAAGCAGCCCTTGATGCTGCCCATGCGGCTGCGTCGGCCTTTGGGCAGACGTCTCTGACAGAGAGATCCACAATGCTGTTCCGAATTGCGGACCGGATCGAAGAGAACCTGATGACGCTTGCAGTTGCCGAAACGCTCGACAATGGCAAACCGATCCGGGAGTCTGTGAATGCGGACCTCGCCCTTGCCATCGACCATTTCCGCTATTTCGCTGGCGTGATCCGGGCCGATGAGGGTTCCATCGCTGAAATCGACGCAAACACATATGCGTATCACTTCCATGAACCGCTTGGTGTGGTCGGTCAGATCATTCCGTGGAACTTCCCGATCTTGATGGCGGTCTGGAAACTCGCGCCGGCGCTGGCAGCGGGCAATGCCGTAGTGCTGAAACCGGCCGAACAAACTCCAGCGTCAATCATGGTCCTGATGGAGATGCTCGGCGATCTTATTCCGGACGGTGTGGTGAACGTGGTCAACGGCTACGGCGAAGAAGCAGGTGCCGCCCTGTCCACCTCGACCCGCATCGCCAAACTTGCATTTACCGGCGAGACCACAACCGGCAAGCTGATCATGAAAGCCGCGTCCGAAAACCTGATCCCGGTCACACTTGAACTGGGTGGCAAGTCACCGAATGTGTTCTTCGGCGATGTGATGGATGCGGACGATGCCTTTCTTGACAAGTGTATGGAAGGCTTTGCCATGTTTGCCCTCAATCAGGGCGAGGTCTGTACCTGCCCGTCCCGCGCACTGGTTCATGAGTCCATTGCCGAAGCTTTCCTTGAACGGGCAGTCGAACGCGTCAAGGCCATAAAACAAGGCAACCCCTTACACATGGAAACAATGGTCGGCGGACAAGCGTCCACCGAACAGATGGAAAAGATCACCGGCTACCTCAAGCTCGGCAAGGAAGAAGGTGCCAAAGTGCTCATCGGCGGCGAAGCCGCATCCCTTGGCGACGGACTGGACGCGGGTTACTATGTCCAGCCGACCGTGTTCCGGGGCGACAACTCGATGCGGATTTTCCAGGAGGAGATCTTTGGCCCGGTCCTGTCCGTCACCACGTTCAAGGACGAAGCCGAAGCCATCGCGATTGCCAATGATACAACCTACGGTTTGGGTGCCGGTGTCTGGACACGCAATGGCAACACCGCGTTCCGAGTGGGCCGCGCGATCCAGGCCGGTCGGGTCTGGACCAATTGCTACCATCACTACCCGGCGCACGCGGCGTTTGGGGGATACAAGAAGTCAGGCATCGGGCGTGAAAACCACAAGATGATGCTCGATCACTATCGCAACACCAAGAACCTGCTCGTCAGCTACGACGAAAACCCAATGGGGTTCTTCTAAACAAATACCGACGAGTTACGCGCAGGCTGGTGAAACGCCGGGCTGCGCGTTGTGTGTCCCGTTCTTTGCAACTTGCCGAAAATTCGTTGTTCGAACCTACCGCGCTCCTGTTCTGGTGGCTCTACTGAAGCATCTGCATCAGCTTTGGTGCTCTCCACCCGAAACGACGCATGACAGCTGGCGCATACACCCAAGCGGCCAAGAGCGATCGGAAAAAACCTAAAAGCACCCCGTTGCCGACTCACCCGGCAAGAAACCGCTTATCAGCAGTCATTGGCGACCGTTTACAAGTGGCAATAACTGGTGCACGACACAATACGGGTTCGAAACCGAACCGCCAGCTTGCGCTAGCCATCAACACACCAAAATGGAGTTGGGCATGGCGCGCATTTCAAAAACAAACCAAGGTATATTGCTGGGCGATCAGCGCACAGATCAGGTTCTGCTGTTGCAGGACCTGAACGGGGATGGGGACAGCCAGGACGTGGGCGAGATCACCGTTTTTTTTGACGAAACAAACGCGTCAGGATTGACCGAACCAACCGGCAACGTATTTGCCGTGCACCAAGCCTCAGACAAGTCCGTTTACGTCGGCGACGGCAACACCGACACTGTTTACCGCCTCGTAGACAGCGATGAAGACGGGGACGCAAATGACGCCGGTGAAGCGCAGATTTGGTTCTCGGGTGCAAATGCAGAAGGATTGACGCTGCCCACGCCCAACGGAGTTGCCGAAGGACCGGACGGTGCCATTTTCATCGTCAATGCAGGCACCGGTTCTGCACCCACTGACGCGATTTACCGGACCGAAGACTTAAATGGCGACGGTGATGCGCAAGATGCGGGCGAAGCGCGCCTCTGGCTTGATTTGAGCACAGTCATCCCGACTTCCTCTGCGTTCGACATTAGTTTTGTTGGCGATGTAGCATTCATTAACGATACCGCAGGCGGCGCGCCCAATGTCGTCCTGCGCATTGAGGATACGGACGGAAGCGGTGACATTACCCCGGATGAAGTCCAGGAATTCATCAGCGACACAAACACTTTTGGTGTACCGATTGATTTCGGCAACGCTGTGGATCAGGATGGCGCGCTACTGACCTTGACCGGCATCGCGAGTTCCGGCCCTGCTGTCATCACGCGCCTTAAAGATCTCGATGGCTCTGGTACGATTGACAAGGCAGACGAGGCCCAAGAAGTCTGGAATTCCTCAACGCTGCCCGCCGCTTTGCAAACATTCGTCGCCTTTTCCCTTGCCGCGGATGAGGACGGGCGCATTACTTTGACCTCGGACAGTAACGTGCTGACGCTCACGGACCTGAACGCGGACGGCGACTACCTCGATGCAGGTGAAACGATGGTTGCAGCGTCAGAATCCTCTGGTGATCCAATTGACCGACCGCGTGCAGTCGAATTTTATGAAGGCGCGCCGCAACCCATCGCGAGCCTTGTGGGGACGGGCAACCAGTTTTCCGTATTTCTTGACACGGAGACCAATACGCTCTTTTCCACCGGCGCCAATTTCTTTGGTCAACTCGGCAATGGCGTTCAGGGATTCAATATAGAAGAACCGCGCGCCATCACGTTGCCTGAGGGGTTTGACGAAACCATCATTTCTGTCTCAGCCGGACAAATCCACGCAACCTTTTTGACGGATACAGGCGACGTATACGCTTGGGGCTTTAACAATCGTGGGCCTTTAGGCCTTGGCGATGAAGAAATCCGTACTGTGCCGGAGAAAATCCCGGGGCTTGACGACGTGAATGTGGTTGCGATCGAAAATGGCAACGCAGTCTCATATGCGATCAGCGATACCGGAACGCTTTTTGCATGGGGATTTAACTCAAACGGCCAGCTGGGTCTCGGAGACCGGGAAGAGAGACTGGAGCCCACAATCGTTGAAGCACTGGCGGACGAGACTGTGGTCGCCGTCTCCAGCGGGACATCGTTTACATTGGCGCTGACAGCGGATGGCCAGGTCTTTGGCTTTGGGCGCAACAGCGACGGGCAGCTTGGCTCGCCAGATGGTCTTGACGCAGATGGTGCGCCGCTGACCCGAGTGGAAAGCCCCGTTCCGGTCTCCGGATTGCCGTCTGACATCGTTGCCATCACTGCCGATACCAACACATCTTATGCGGTGACGTCAGATGGTCGCGTGTTTGGTTGGGGTGAGTCACGTTTTGGCCAATTGCTGCAGGGCGAAGACCAGAGTGATGGCACATTCGATCCTGACACGACAGACGTTCTTGTGCCAATCGAACTGACCGCATTGCCCCCAAACGTGGTCGACGTCAAAGGTGGCGCGCGATGGGGTGCGGCCCTAACCGAAGACGGTGACGTTTACCTGTGGGGCCCAAATGACGAAGGACCCACTGGCGGCCTAGATGGCGATCCCACAGCAGAGACCGATTTCACCTTTTTCCCGGTCAAAGTCGCGGGCCTCGATACGCCCAATATCGTCGAAATCCAGTCGGGTCCCAACGCAGTCATTGCGCGCGCTGAAGATGGGCGCATCTTTACCTTTGGCATCAACGGAGATGGACGGCTCGGTTTTGACAGCAATGGCGAAACAGTGTTTTTCCCGACCGAGATCAGCATTGATGGTGAAACAGCTCCGTGGCTTTTGTCTGCAACGCCTTCAGACAATGCACGAGACGTATCAAACGACTCTCTTATTGAACTGACGTTCACCGAAGACGTGTTTGCTGGCGACGGTGCGTTGCGCCTGGTCAATCGCAACACCGGAGAGATTACAGAGATCGTTGCGAGCGACGATAGGCTGGTCTCAATAAATGGCGAAGTTGTCACGATCACACCACCGTCTCATCTGGAAGCAGACGCACGATATGCAATTGAAATCGACGATGATGCGTTTGTCGGGGCAGATGGCGAAAGCTATGCCGGGATCGACGTCGGCGACACCAGCACCTTTAACTTTACTGTCGCAGATACGCCCGTCGCATCGGGTGATTTATCGACCAGTTTCCGGGACGACTTCGTGCGTGGCGGCGCGGATGACGATCATATCAACGGGCGCTTTGGTGATGACCTGGTCTCGGGCGGTGAAGGCAACGACAGCATTCGAGGCGGCTGGGGACAGGATGAGCTGTTTGGAAACGCAGGCAACGACGTGCTGAAAGGCGGGCTTGGACGTGACACGCTGTCGGGCGGAACCGGAGAGGACACACTGAAAGGCGGTTTCGGTAGAGACCGGCTTGATGGCGGCGCAGATGATGATCTGCTGCGTGGTGGCTTTGGTCAGGATACATTTGTATTCAACGGTGGAGATGACACAATCGCTGATTTCGACACCGGGTTCTCCTTCCTTTGGTTCTCGCGTCCTGGTGACACGATCGAGATCGAATTCGAGGGCTTCGACAGTTTTGACGATCTTCAGGACGTCGCTGTGCAAAACGGGCGGCAACTGACGTTTGAATTTTCCACTACGGACAGTTTGACCCTCAACCGCACCGACCTCGCCACGTTAGATGCAGATATGTTCGACTTTGTCTGACCTGTAGCTCAGCAAGGCAGTCTCAAAAGATCTGCGCGCCTCAGCCACGAAGCGCGCAGATCTCTAGTTACTTTGTGACCGAAGAAAGTGACAGATTTTGGTTCATTGGCACGATGATTGCCGTTATCGCGAGGCCGCTTTCCAGTCTAGAGCGGGCAGGCAAAAACTGGCGCTCTCGCGGGAAAGTCCCGCTTTTCGATGGCCTGTGCTGCCAGCAGCGAAAGCTCGGTGTGAGTTTAGGTTGTATTGGCACCAGCGAACGACCGCTTCGAAGACACACGCCGCATCGCAACGACAGACCTGCTGCATCTGCGAGAGGATGCTGCGCCAGCGAAATCGGAAAAGTGAACGACGGTCTTTTCCCGCGTTACTCCTGTCTGACCCGGGTGCAGCGAATGTGTGGTGTCGGTTCGGACGAAATCGGCCCCCGCGAACGACCGCAATGACGACATGCGCCGCATTGCAACGTTAGACGTGTCGCAGCCGCGAGAAGATGCTGCGTCAGCAAAGTGCGGAAAACGAAGGTCGGCTCCGTCCGCATCGCAGACCCACATCTCAGCCAAAACCAATGACCGCTTCCGACCAGTCAAACAAGCTTCAGCTAGAAGCTCATTCAAACACCCTAGTCTAGTCCTCGCCGCGCTGACATGAAGTAACTGGCGCAATTGTCCGCCCCATCAGTCGCCCCAATCTCCAGTGGATTTTACAACATCACTTACAACACCGACCTCCACGGAGAATCAAGCCTTTGTTTTATAATGTATAAATCGAAGTCATGACCCAATCCATCATCGGGGCAATAGATAATCTAGCGTGTTGATTTATGTGCATTTTT
>ERZ1740070.947-NODE-947-length-18753-cov-6.555407_pt1 | contig 18753 bp, 16 predicted proteins | sample MGYA00581734_ERZ1740070 | MGnify/ENA primary metagenome ERZ1740070 (study PRJEB43018, sample SAMN04849744) | marine metagenome | isolation source: floating plastic debris | place: Pacific Ocean | collected 2008-09-01 | study: EMG produced TPA metagenomics assembly...
GCGCGCAAAACCAGCCGCATTTCGGCGCTTGGCATCGGCGCGGCAGTGCTTGCCGCATTGTGCCTTTTGCCGATGCTGGCGGTGCTTTACTCGGCCGCGACGACCGGCACCGACACGTTAAGCTCACTTAGTCAGACCGTTTTGCCACGCTATGCCGCCACGACCGTTTTGCTTGTCGCGCTTGTGGCGCTTGGCACGTTTGCCATCGGGACGGGGGCGGCCTGGCTTGTCAGCATGACAGACTTCCCCGGACGCCGCATGTTCGAGGTTGCTCTGGTGATCCCGCTCGCCTTTCCGGCCTATGTGATGGCCTACGCCTATACCCATGTGCTGGACCATCCCGGCATCGTGCAAAGCACCCTGCGCGATATGACAGGATGGGGTCCGCGTGACTATTGGTTCCCCGAAATCCGGTCGGTGGGTGGCGCTGCGCTGATGCTGACGCTGGTGCTCTATCCTTACGTCTACCTGCTGGCGCGCACGGCCTTTATGGGCCAAAGCGCCAGCACGTTTTTCGCCGCCCGCGCGCTGGGCAAAACCCCGACGCAGGCGTTCTTTCAAGTGTCGCTGCCGATGGCCCGGCCCGCGATTGCCGCAGGCGTCTTGCTGGCCACGATGGAGACGATTGCCGATTTCGGCACGGTCTCCTATTTCGGCGTGCAGACCTTTGCCACAGGCATCTACACCAGCTGGATCGGGATGGGAGACCGGGGGGCGGCCTCGCAACTGGCGCTGGGCCTTTTGGCCTTTGCGCTCATCCTTGCGGTGCTGGAACGGCAAAGCCGGGGCGAGGCGAAATATCACGCCAGCAAAGCCGAAACGATGGGCCGCTTGCATCTGACAGGAGCGCGGCGCGCAGGCGCAGTCCTGCTTTGTGCCTTACCCGTTCTGTTCGGGATGATCCTGCCAACCGTTGCCTTGATCCTGATGGGCCTTGGGTCCGAACAAGACCTGCTGAGCCGCCGTTACATCGGCTTCATACAAAACTCGTTGACGCTGGCCAGCATCGCAGCAGTGCTCACCGTCTGTGCCGCAGTCGTTCTGGGTTATTTCCAGCGGGTCTATCCCGGCGTCAAAGCCACCGCCGCGATGTATGTCGCGCGGCTGGGCTATGCTGTGCCGGGCGGCGTGATCGCCGTCGGCTTGCTGGTGCCTTTTGCCGCTTTTGACAACGCGGTGGATGCGTGGATGCGGTCCACGTTCGACATTTCGACCGGGTTGTTGCTGACCGGGTCGATCTGGTTGCTGATTGCGGCCTACATGATCCGCTTCATGGCGGCCGCCCTTGGGTCTTACGAAGGGGGGCAAGCGGCGATCAATGCGAATATGGACGCCGCCGCCCGCGTGTTGGGCAAAAGCGCCTACGGCACCTTGCGGCGTGTGCATTTGCCGATCCTCACGCCGTCGCTTTTGACCGCGCTGCTGATCGTCTTTGTCGATGTCATGAAAGAACTGCCCGCAACGCTTATCATGCGGCCTTTCAATTATGACACGCTTGCCGTGCAGGCCTACCGCCTTGCGTCGGATGAGCGGCTTGAGGGGGCGGCTGTGCCCAGTCTGGTGATCGTGTCTGTGGGCCTGATCCCAGTGATCCTTCTGTGCCGTCGCGTGGGGCGTCGGCGATAAGCGATTTACCGGTGCGTTTTGAGCGCTTACGTTTATGTCAAAAGCGCCGGAGAGATCATGCATCACCCTTTGAAAACCAGCTATGACGTGGTCATCGTAGGCGGTGCAATGATGGGATCATCGACAGCATGGTTCCTGACGGAAAACCCCGATTTCGACGGCTCGGTATTGGTGATCGAGAAAGATCCGACCTATGAATTTGCGTCCACGACGCACACCAATTCATGCATGCGCCAGCAATTCAGCACCGAGATTAACGTGCGGATTTCGCAATTCGCGGCGGACTTCGTAAACAACTTCCGTGAGCGTATGGGAGGCGACCCGCGGGTGCCCGAGCTGAAGATCCAAAGCTATGGCTACATGTATCTGGCCGATACCAATGCCTTTGCAGATATCCTGCGCGAGAACCAGAATGTGCAACGCGCCGCTGGGGCCGCCACGGTCTTGATGACCCCCGATCAGATCAAGGCGGCTTATCCGTTCTACAATGTGGATGATATCAAGCTTGGCTCGATCAACACGGTGGACGAAGGCTATTGGGATGGCATCACCGTCTTTGATTGGTGGCGCAAATCCGCAAAGGAGCGTGGGGTGGAGTATCACACCGGCGAGGTCGTCGCGATGACGCGCAATGCGGCGGGCACGCGGGTGGAAAGTGTGACGCTGGCCTCGGGCGCGGTGATTGCCTGCGGGCATGTCGTCAACGCCTCGGGCCCCCGCGCGGTCGAAACGGCGCGCATGATCGGCATTGAGATCCCGGTTGAGCCCCGCAAGCGCTTCACATGGGTTTTCAGCGCCGAGCAACCGCTGGACCGTGACTTGCCCCTGACGATTGATCCTTCCGGCGTGCATTTTCGGCAGGACGGCAAGACGACGTATCTGGCAGGCGGGCATTCTGCGCATGACCCGGCGGTGGCTTACGATGATTTCACCATGGATCATGCGCTGTGGCAGGACCATGTCTGGCCCATCATCGCCACCCGCATCCCGCAGTTCGAGGCGATCAAGGTCATCAACGAATGGGCGGGGCATTACGCCTATAACACCTTCGATCACAACGCGATTGTCGGGCCGCATACGGAGGTTGAGAATTTCATCTTCCTGAACGGCTTCTCGGGCCACGGCCTTCAGCAATCGCCTGCGATGGGCCGCGGCACCGCCGAATGGATCACTTACGGCGCGTTCAGCTCGCTTGATCTGACGCCGTTCCGCTACGACCGAATTGTGCAAAATGACATCTTGCTGGAAAAGGCTGTCATCTAAACCCTTGCGCTGCCTCGGGAAACGGCCTATCCGCCGCGCTTTGGCGGGAAATACGCGCAAAAGTTGAGATTTCACCAGACGGGTGTTATCTTTGATCCATGCCCAGCGTCGGGGCCCTGTCGGCGTGCCACTCAGGAGGACAATGAACTGTCTCTTTCTGCTCAAGCGGGCAACACCGCTTCCCAAGGCCAGCCGGTAATGGCAGGTCAAAAGGACATCTCCAGCGAGGAGCTCCTCGCACGCATCCTGAAATCACTGGACGACGACAAGGCCGAAGATGTGGTCCAGATCGACCTGCGCGGCAAGTCCGAGATGGGCGACTATATGGTCGTCTGTTCCGGTCGCTCGACCCGTCAGGTCACCGCGATTTCCGAGAAGCTCGTGGATGCGTTGAAACAGGAATACGGACGGCTTTGTAAGGTCGAGGGCAAGGGCGCAGGCGACTGGGTTCTGATCGACACCGGCGACGTGATCGTCCACGTGTTCCGCCCCGAAGTGCGCGAGTTCTATCAGTTGGAAAAGATGTGGCTGCCCGCTGGCGAGCAAGCCCAATCTAACTAACCAATGCGCCTTCACATCTGCGCCGTAGGCCGCCTTCGGGCGGGGCCTGAAGCTGCGCTAACGGGCGATTATCTGACACGGTTTGACCGCACCGGGCGGGCGCTTGGGCTTGGCCCGGCTCAAGTGATCGAGGTCGAAGACAAGAAGGGCGGCGGCATGGCGGCCGAGGCTGCGCTGCTGCGCAAGGCGTTGCCCAAAGGCGCAAAGCTGGCCATTATGGATGAGCGCGGCAAGGTGATGACGTCGCCTGACTTTGCCAAGCAGTTGGGCGACTGGCGGGACACCGGCACCTCTGACCTCGCGATTGTCATCGGCGGCGCCGACGGCATCGCCCCCGACCTGCGTGCCGAAGCCGATTTCGCGCTCTCCTTCGGCAAGATGGTCTGGCCGCATATGCTGGTCCGCGTGATGCTGGCCGAACAGCTTTATCGTGCTGCCTCAATCCTTGCGGGCGCCCCCTATCACCGCAGTTGAAACCACGCTAGAACGCTGCTCAACAAACAGGAGCAGTCCATGACCAAACCCGTCGTTTTGTGCATCCTCGATGGCTGGGGCGCGCGGGCCGAGACCGAGGGCAACGCCCCCGCTTTGGCCAAAACGCCCAACTTTGATCGGATCATGGCGGACTGCCCAAACGCAACCTTGCTGACCCACGGGCCGGATGCCGGCCTGCCCAGCGGCCAGATGGGCAATTCCGAAGTCGGCCATACGAATATCGGCGCGGGCCGCGTGGTGGCGATGGATCTGGGGCAGATTGATCTGGCGATTGAGGACGGCTCTTTCTTTGAGAATGACGCGATCGTTGCCTTCATCGACACGCTGAAAAAGACCGGCGGCACCGCGCATCTGATGGGGCTTTTGTCGGATGGAGGCGTGCATGGGCATATCACCCATATCGAAGCCGCCGCGCGGATGATTGCTGATGCAGGCGTGCCGGTGGTCTATCATGCGATCACCGATGGGCGCGACGTGGCCCAGAAGTCTGCGGACCGCTTTCTGAGCAACCTGAAGCTGCCTGATACCGCAAGGATCGGCACCGTGATTGGCCGCTACTTCGCACTGGATCGCGACAACCGATGGGAGCGGGTAAAGACCGCATATGACGCCATCATGCACGGCAAGGGCGCGCCTGCAAAGACTGCGGCAGAGCCAATCGAGGCCGCCTATAGCGCTGATATCACAGATGAATTTATCCCCGCGACGGTGATTGGCGACTATGCGGGGATGACCGGGAAGGATGGCCTCTTCTGCCTCAACTTCCGTGCTGACCGCGCGCGAGAAATTCTGGCGGCGATCTGTGCGCCTGATTTTGACGCCTTCGATATTGGGGATCGTCCCAAACTGGCCGCGCAGCTTGGTATGGTCGAATATTCAGACGCGCACAGCGCCTACCTCGCAACGGCCTTTCCAAAGCGCGATATCCAGAACACGCTGGGCGCATGGGTGGCCAAGCACGGGCTGAAACAGTTCCGGCTGGCCGAGACCGAGAAATACCCCCATGTCACGTTTTTCCTAAACGGCGGGATCGAAGTGCCCGAGGACGGCGAAGACCGCTTCATGCCCCCCTCGCCCAAGGTCGCAACCTATGACCTGCAACCGGAAATGTCCGCCCCTGACGTCACCGCGCAATTCGTGGACGCCATCGGCAAGGGCTATGATCTGATCGTCACCAACTACGCCAACCCGGATATGGTCGGCCATACCGGAGACCTTGATGCCGCGATCAAAGCTTGCGAAGCGGTGGACGAAGGCCTCGGCCAAGTATTGAACGCCCTGGAAAAAGCAGGGGGCGCGATGATCGTCACCGCCGATCACGGCAATTGCGAAGTGATGATCGACCCAAAGACCGGAACGCCGCACACAGCGCATACGACAAACCCGGTTCCGGTGATCTTGGTGAACGGACCAGATGGCGCGCGCCTTGCCACAGGCCGGCTTGCCGATCTGGCGCCATCGCTGCTTGAACTGATGGGGCTGGAGCAGCCCCCGGAAATGACCGGACAATCCTTGATCCGCACATGATCCGCATCGTCGCCATATGTCTTGCGCTTCTCGCAGCCCCTGCCCAAGCAGATCCTGCAAAGGCGGCCCAAGCCGCTGCGGATCAGCTGAACGCGGCCTCTGTCGCGCTGCAAGAGGCCGACACAAAACGCGACCGCGTCGCAGCGCTCACGCAGACCGTACAAGCCTATGAGGCAGGCCTGTCCGCGATGCGCGACGGGTTGCGCCGGGCATCGATCCGCGAACAAGCACTGGACCGGGATCTGGCCAGTAAATCGCGCGAAATCGGGCAGTTGCTGTCGGTGCTGCAAACCATCGAAAGCGCCCCGGCGCCCTTGCTGATGATGCACCCAAGCGGGCCTTTGGGCAGCGCGCGCTCTGGTATGATCGTGTCGGATGTGACGCCCGCACTGCAAGTCGAAGCCGCCGCGCTCAAGGCGCAGCTTGATGAAATGCAGACGCTGCGCATCTTGCAGGAAAGCGCGACTGAAACGCTGCGCAATGGCCTCAACGAAGTGCAAACGGCCCGCACCGCGCTGTCGCAAGCGATCTCGAACCGGACCGATCTGCCCAAGCGTTTCACCGAAGATCCTGTCAAAACCGCCATCCTTCTGGACAGCAGCGAAACGCTGGAAGCCTTTGCCAGCGGCCTTTCGGAAATCCCGGTCGACGGGTCCGAGACGCGCGCGCCGTTCAACCCGGTGGCCAAGGGCAGCTTGCCGCTGCCTGTCACCGGCCAATTGCTGCGCGCGTTCAACGAAGCCGACGCCGCCGGCATCCGTCGCCCCGGCGTTCTGATTGCAACCCGACCGCGCGCGCTGGTCACCACACCGGTCGCCGCATCCGTGCGCTATCGCGGCCCGCTTTTGGATTACGGCAATGTCATGATCCTTGAACCCGAGGCTGGCGCGCTGATCGTATTGGCAGGACTTGGCCAAGTGTACGGCAATATCGGCGATGTGTTGCCCGAAGGCAGCGCCGTTGGGCTCATGGGCGGGGCTGTTGACGCGAATTTGACCACAACACCACGAGCGGGTAGCGCCGCTCGCTCAGAAACGCTTTATATAGAGCTAAGAGAAGGCAACGAACCCGTGGACCCCTCAAGCTGGTTTGCGCTGACAAAGGAATGACCATGAAAAAGTTTGTGATGGCCGCGCTTGGCGGCATTGCCACAGCAACCGTTTTGACAACGCAAGTGGCAGGCCCGCTGATCGCACAGGAAGCCGATAATAGTGCATCTGTTTATGAACAACTGGATCTGTTCGGTGATATTTTTGAGCGGATCCGCGGACAATATGTCGAAGAGGTCGAAAGCTCTGACCTGATCGAGGCGGCGATCAATGGGATGCTGACCTCACTTGATCCGCATTCGTCGTACCTGTCGCCCGATGATGCCGCTGACATGCGCGTGCAGACGCGCGGTGAATTTGGTGGTCTGGGCATCGAAGTAACCCAGGAAGAAGGTTTTGTGAAAGTCGTCTCGCCCATCGACGGCACCCCTGCGGACGCTGCCGGTGTCGAGGCGGGCGATTTCATCACCCATGTGGACGGTGAAAGCGTGCTGGGCCTGAACCTTGACGAAGCGGTCGACATGATGCGTGGGCCTGTCGGCTCCGAGATTATTATCACCATCGTGCGCGAAGGCGAGGTTGAACCGTTCGACATCACGATCGTCCGCGACACGATCAAGCTGACCGCCGTGCGCACCCGCACCGAAGGCGATACGGTTGTCTTGCGCGTGACCACGTTCAACGACCAGACCTCGCCCGGTCTGGAAGAAGGCATCGCCGAGCAGGTTGAAGAGGCAGGCGGCATCGAAAACGTCAACGGCTTCGTGCTGGACATGCGTAACAATCCCGGCGGTTTGCTGACAGAAGCGATCCGCGTGTCGGACTTCTTCCTGGATAAAGGCGAAATCGTCTCGACCCGCGGGCGTGAGCCCGAAGATGGTGACCGCTTCAACGCAACGCCCGGCGATCTGGCGCAAGGCAAGCCGATCGTCGTGTTGATTAACGGCGGTTCTGCGTCAGCCTCGGAAATTGTCGCGGGTGCGCTGCAAGACCACCGCCGCGCGATTGTCGTGGGCACCAAAAGCTTCGGCAAAGGGTCGGTCCAAACGGTCATGCCCCTGCGCGGTGATGGCGCGATGCGCCTGACCACGGCGCGCTATTACACGCCGTCCGGTCGCTCCATTCAGGCGCTTGGCGTCTCGCCCGATATCATCGTGGAACAGCCGCGCCCGGCAGAGGTGACCGAGGAAGAGGAAGAGAACGCGCGCTCCCGGTCCGAAGCCGATCTGCGCGGCAGCCTGAACAATGACAGCCTGTCCGAGGACGAAGTGCAGCAGATCGAAGCGGATCGCGCGCGCGCCGAACAAGCCGCCGAGCTGCGTGAGGAAGACTATCAACTGGCCTACGCCATCGACATCCTGACCGGCCTGAACGCGCTGGGTCCGGTTGAGTAAAAGGAGCGGCCCGGGCACCTGTCCGGGCCAACCACAATGACCCCCGAAGACATTGCAAAACTCCCCTACCGGCCCTGCGTCGGCCTGATGCTGGTCAATGGCGACGGGCAGGTGTTCGTCGCCCAGCGCAATGACCGCTACACCGAAGCGTGGCAGATGCCCCAAGGCGGTGTCGACGACGGCGAAGACCCGCGCGAAGCCGCGCTGCGCGAGCTGTGGGAAGAAACCGGCCTGACCGCCGACAAAGTCACGGTCGAAGCCGAAAGCACCGATTGGCTGCCCTACGAATTGCCCCATGATCTGGTGCCGCAAATCTGGAAAGGCCGCTATCGCGGGCAAAAGCAAAAGTGGTTCCTGCTGCGCTTTCACGGGGCAGACAGCGATATCAATATCGAGACGGAACACCCCGAGTTCTCGGCCTGGAAATGGGCCGCGCCCGACACGTTGATCGACGCGATTGTGCCGTTCAAACGGGATGTCTATGCCAGCGTTTTGGCAGAGTTTCGCGACAAGCTTTAAGGCATCCTGCAGCGCTGATATGCGCTTCCGGCGCTCTGCCTCGGGCACGTTTTCTGCTTCAAACCCATGCAGGGGATACGCCGACGCCATTGCGCTAAGCCGCGCAAACCTCTACCTGATTTCCCCATGGGCAAACAAAAACTCGACACGCAAGCCATAGGCCTTGATGCTGGTTTGGCTTTCACCAAGTGGGTGACCGGCGCCGAAAACCTGCATTACGGGCTTTGGGACGGTCTGGATGTGACAGCCGGCAATTTGCGCGCGGCGCAGGATGCGTATACCGACAAGCTCTTCAAGCTGCTGCCATCCGATCCGTGCCGCATTCTGGACATTGGCGGCGGTGCCGGGGAAACGGCGCGCAAGCTGATCGCGCTTGGCCATACTGTCGATATCGTGGTGCCCTCGAAATTCCTCGCCGACCGCTGCCGCGCCAATGCGCCAGAGGCGACCGTGCACGAAATGATGTTCGAGCAGTTTCAATCACAGAGCCGCTTTGATCTTTGCCTGTTTTCGGAAAGCTATCAGTATATCCCGCTGGATCAGGGCTTGCCGAAATGCCTGCGTCTTCTTGAACCAACTGGCAAGATCATCATCTCGGATTGCTTTCGAACACCGGCCTACAAGATCACGAATCTGTCCGCAAAAGTTGGCGGCGGGCACCGTGAAAAAGCATTCCGCGCGATGGTGGAAACCCAGCCGGTGCGCATTGCCTTTGAAGAAGACATCACCGCATCTGTCGCGCCGTCCGTCGATCTGGAACAGGGTCTGTTCAACGTCTTTGGCTATGCCGCCAGCCGGATCGACGCAGAACTCTCTGCAAAGCGCCCCAAGGTGCGTTGGCTGATCCACCGCGTTTTGCGCATGCTGATGAATGAACGCAAACGCGCCCGTCTTGATGAACGCCTGAACAAGCAAACCCGCAACGCCAAGGCGTTCAAGACATACAATCGTTATCTCATGATGGTCGTTGAACCGACCTAGCGCAGCTTTTGCAGCAATGTCAGCGACGGATAGCCATCCGGCGTCAGCCCACGCGCCTTCTGATACGACCGAATGGCGGCAATCGTGTTCGGACCGATGCGCCCGTCAACGCCCTGCGTGCTGAACCCGGCACGCGTCAACCGTTGCTGCAACTCCTTGCGCTCTGCCGATTTCAAAGCGCGATCCCCGCGCGGCCATGTCGCCTGAAACCCGCGCTTGCCGACGATCCGATCGCTCAGATGACCCACGCCGATCACGTAAGCATCGGCTGCGTTGTACCGCTCGATCACGCTGAAATTCTTGAAGATCATCAAGGCAACGCCCTGAGACCCGGCAGGTAGCAGGATTGAGGCCGAACCGTGGTTCGGCACCGCTTTGCCGTCCAGACCACGCACGCCCATACGGCCCCACTGATTGGGCATCTTGGTGATCTTGCGGTCGGCCAGCGCATAATCGAACCCTTGCGGAAGTTGCACTTCGACACCCCAAGGCATGCCTTTGACCCACCCAAACCGCTTGAGGTAATTCGCGGTCGAGGCCAGCGCATCGGTCGGATCATCCGACCAGATATCGCGGCGCCCGTCGCCGTTGAAATCCTGCGCATAGTCCAGATACGAGGTCGGCATAAACTGCGTATGCCCCATCGCGCCCGCCCAACTTCCAGTCATGCCCTGGACGTTGGTATCCCCGTTTTGCAGAATTTTCAGCGCGGCGATCAGCTGTTCTTCAAAAAAGGCGCCGCGCCGTCCGTCATAGGCCAGCGTGGCCATCGCGGGGATCACTTCGGTCTTGCCGCGCACGGCACCATAAGCGCTCTCAAGTCCCCACACGGCCACGACGACTTCTTTCTCGACACCGTATTTCGCCTCGATCCGGTCCAGCTTAGCCGCATGCTCGCGCAGGGCCGCTTTGCCATTGCTGATGCGACTGTCCGAGACAGCACTGTCGAGGTAATCCCAAAGCGTTTTCGTGAATTCTGATTGATTGCGGTCGCGGCTGATCGCGTCCGCATTATAACGCGCATTGCGGAACGCCTTGTCGAGCGTGGCACCCGTAATGCCCTGCGCCATGGCGCGTTGTCTGAAGCCATCAATCCAGCGCTGGAACCCGATATTCGAAGTTGAGATCTGTTCTTGTGTCACCACCGAGGCCCCCTGCGTCACCGTGGCGTTGCGCGCCGGGCGGATCGTCGGGCGGACCGATGTCCCCACCACAAACACAACCGGCTGCGCGGTCACCCGCTCTACGATTGCGGCACGCGATTCCGGTCGGATCGACGTCACCGGAGCCGATGCCATCGCCGCGCCAGCCGTCATCATCAGACCGCCGATTAAAGTCGCCTTGAAACCTGTCATGTGCCTGCTCGCATTTTTGCGTTTCGCGTATGATACAACGATTGGCGTCAATCCGGAAGCAATCAGCGTGTCCGCGCGCAAAAACTTGCGTTACCGGCGGCGCGAGACCTTGCGTTTGACCTTATCGGCCTTGCGCTTGGCCTTGATCTTGCGCCGTTTCGGGCTGCCCCGGCGCGATCCACCGCCCCGCCCCTGGGGCAAGTCCTTGCCGTCCAGTTCCAGCAGATCCAGCATCAGCCCACCGGTCACCGGCACCGCCTCGGACAGCTTGACCAGAACGCTCTGACCCAGCGAAATCTCGATCCCTGTATCAGCGCCCATCAGCGTCTGCGTCTCTGCATCGTGGTGGAAATACTCCGACCCGATATTGCGCATCGGCACCAGCCCGTCAGCGCCCGTTTCGTCCAGCTTTACAAACACGCCAAACCGCGCGATCCCGCTGATCCGCCCGGTAAACGTGCTGCCCACCCGGTCGCTCAGATAGGCCGCCAGATAGCGGTCGGTCGTGTCTCGTTCGGCCATCATCGAGCGGCGCTCGGTATCCGAGATTTGCACAGCCGTCGCATCCAGCTCGGCAATATCCTCGGGGCTCAGCCCGTCCTTACCCCAGCCATGCGCCGCGACCAGCGCGCGGTGCACGATCAGGTCGGCATAGCGCCGAATGGGCGAAGTGAAATGCGCATAGCTTTTCAGCGACAGCCCGAAATGCCCAAAGTTCTCGGCATTGTAATAGGCCTGCGTCATAGAGCGCAGGGTGCTGAGGTTAATCAGCTCGGCAAACTCGCTGCCCGCCGCCGCATTCAGCAACTGGTTCAGATGCCGCGTGTGCAGAACCTGACCTTTAGCGAGGTTAAACCCGGCGGTCTGCGCCGTCTCCCGCAGGCCTTCCAGCTTCTCGGCCGTCGGCTCTTCATGAACCCGGAACAAAAGCGGCTGACCCTTGGCTTTGAGCGTCTCAGCAGCGGCAACATTGGCGAGGATCATGAACTCTTCGATCAGCCTGTGCGCGTCCAGACGGTCCTTGAAGGCAACCGAGTGTACCTCGCCCTCGTCGCTCAGAACGATCCGCCGCTCGGGCAGGTCCAGATCCAGCGGCTGGCGCTTTTCACGCGCCTGCCGCGCGGCCTGATAGGCGGCGTAAAGTGGCGCGACCACCTCCTCCATCAACGGCCCGACCTTGTCATTCGGCGCGCCGTCGACGGCCTCTTGCACCTCTTCATAATTCAGCGACGCCGCCGACCGCATCAGCCCGCGCACGAACCTGTGCCCAACCAGCTCACCCCCCGCGCTCAACTGCATCCGCACCGCGATACACGCGCGCGGCACCCCTTCATGGAGCGAGCATAAATCCCCCGACAACCGGTCCGGCAGCATCGGCACCACGCGGTCCGGAAAATAGGTGGAATTCCCCCGCTTGCGCGCCTCCCGATCCAGCGCAGAGCCGGGCGTCACATAAGCCGCCACATCGGCAATCGCGACCCAGACGACATGGCCGCCGGAGTTCTTCGGATCATCATCGGCATGAGCAAAGCACGCGTCGTCATGGTCGCGCGCATCGCTGGGATCAATCGTGACCAAAGGCATATCGCGCAGGTCCTCGCGGCCCTTCAAGCCCGCAGGTTTCTTGGCGTCAGCCTCGGCAATCACCTCGTCCGGGAAATCATCCGGGATACCGTGCTGGTGGATCGCAATCAGCGACACCGCTTTAGGCGCAGAGGGATCACCCAGCCGGGTGACAATGCGCGCTTTCGGCAAGCCCATCCGCACCTTGGGGCCGGACTGCTCCGCCTCAACCAGTTCCCCGTCGCGCGCGCCATGGGTGGCACCGGCGGGCACGTCCCATTCCCGGTCGCTGCCCTTGTCAATCGGAACAACCCGACCGCCCTCAGCCCCTTTGCGGAACACGCCCAGAAGCTTCGGCGGATTATGCCCAATGCGCCGGATAATCCGCGCCTCATAGGCATGATCTTCACCCCGCACCTCGGTCAGGCGCGCCAAAATGCGGTCGCCCTCGCCCAGCGCTGGGTCACTCCCCCGCAGCACCATCAGCACGCGCGGCTCTTCCGCTTCACCTTGCCATTCCAAAGGCTTGGCGAAAAGGTCACCGTCGCCATTCGGTGCCATCACCTGCAGCACAGAAACCGGCGGCAGCTTGTCCGGATCGCGGTAGGTCTTCTTGCGTTTTTGCAGATGACCCTCGGCCTCCAACTCGCGCAGCAACCGTTTGAGATCAATCCGCGCAGCCCCTTTGATGCCAAAAGCGCGCCCAATATCGCGCTTGCTGGTCTGGGTGGGATTGTCAGAAATCCACTGAAGGATCTCGGCTTTTGTGGGAAGGCTGCTCATACCCTGTCGCTACCACGCGCGGATGCAGCCGTCACCCGCGAAGATCAGCCACCGTATCCACATCGCGCAGCGTCGCCACATGCGCAATTCGCAGGCCGGGAAGACTGGTCTCGGTATCGGCCAGCGCATGTTCCGTCGACCAGCGCACGCCATCAAACAGCGTGACCGGCACCAGCCCCACCCGCTTCATCCCGATCAGCCAATAGCCCCCGTCCGGCGCAGGGCCAAACACTGCCTCATGATCGCCCAGCGCCGCAAACGCCTCTGCAATCCGCGCCGTGGTCACACCCGGAATATCCGCCCCGATAATCGCCACCGGCCCGGGGGGCATCGTGCGAAACACCCGCGCCATGCGGTCCCCCAGATCGCCCGGCCCTTGCGGCACCCGATGCAAATCTGCAGGCCAGACCCGGCTCAGCACCCCCGCCCGGTCCGGGGCCACCGCCAGCACCACATTCCAGCGCGGGTCGCGCACCCGGCGCAGCAAACCGCGCACCTGATGGCGAAACCACCACGCCGCCGCCGTCATGCCGATATCGCGGCCCAAGCGCGTTTTCACCCGGCCCGGGCGCGGCTCCTTCACCATCACAACCAAAGTCGGTTTCACGAAAAGAGCACCCGCATATCGCGATGAGGTATCCGCGCGTCCAGATATTCGGGCCCGTAAGCCTCAAACCCCAGCGCCTCGTAAAATCCGATCGCGCGCACCTGCGCCCCCAGCTTGACGCCTTTGACCTTTTCACCTTTGCGAAAATATCCAATGGCCCAGCGGATCAAGTCAGCACCATGCCCGTCACTGCGGTGATCGGGCGACACACAAACCCGCTCCACCTTGCCCATGCCGTCCACAACGCGCAGCCGCATCGTGCCAATCGGCGTATCGCCGACGCGCAGCAAGACATGGGTCGCCTCCGGATCCAGCCCATCCACCTCTTCGGCCTCCGTCACGCCTTGTTCACCCACAAAGACCTGACGGCGCAGATCAAAACACGCCTGTTTGTCGGCGTCGGTTTCAGCCACACGGATCATGCGAAATAGTCCTGAAGGATGCGGGTGTAGATGCTTTTGAGCTGATGGATTTGCGCCACCTCGACCCGTTCATCCACCTGATGCATCGTCTTGCCGACCAGACCGAACTCCACCACCGGGCAGTGATCCTTCACGAACCGCGCGTCCGAGGTGCCGCCCGTCGTCGACATCTCCGGCACACGGTTGGTCTCCACCTGCACGGCCCTGGCAACCAGTTCAGACAGGTCACCGGGCGGCGTGATGAAGCTCTCGCCCGACACTTTCACGGCAACCTCAATCGCCACGCCCGTCGCCTCAGCCACCTGCCCCGCCTCGCCTTCCAGCCATGCGGTCAGCGACGCGCCCGAATGGGCATCGTTGAAGCGAATGTTCACCGTCGCCTTGCACTCCGCCGGGATCACATTGGTCGCCGGATTGCCCGTATCAACCGTGACAATCGCCAAGGTCGAGGCGTCAAAATGCTCTGTCCCTTCGTCCAGCGCATGACCTACAAGCTGGTCGAGCAACCCAACCATCGCGTGCAGGGGGTTTTTGGCGCGGTGTGGGTAGGCGGAGTGCCCCTGCACGCCCACCGCTTTCAGATAGGCCGTGAGCGACCCGCGCCGCCCGATCTTCATCATCTCGCCCATCTCGTTGGGGCTTGTGGGCTCGCCCACCAGACAGACCGACATCGCCTCGCCTTCCGCGCGCATCCAATCCAGAAGCGCGGTTGTGCCGTCCAGCGCGTCGCCTTCTTCGTCCCCGGTGATCGCAAGGATCAGCGACCCATTGGGAGGCGTATCCTTCACGAAATCCACAGCAGCCGCTGCAAAGGCCGCGACACCCGACTTCATGTCCGTCGCGCCGCGCCCATACAAGAAACCATCCTTGATCTCGGCCCCAAAGGGATCAACCGTCCAGGCGGCCTTGTCGCCCAAGGGCACTACATCCGTATGGCCATTAAACCCAAAAGACCGCGCATGGCCTTTCTCGCCCCAACGGGCATACAGGTTCGCAATTCCGGCACGGTCGACACGCCAGCAGGTAAAGCCCGCACCCTCCAGCAGCTCTTGCAGCAACACAAGCGCACCGCCTTCTTCAGGCGTCACCGAGGGGCAGCGCACAAGGGCGGCGGTCAGCTCAACAGGGTCGGTGGTCACGGGGCAGGCCCTCCTTGTGGTGATGTATCAAGGCGATACCGAGTTGCCACACCAGATGCAAATGACACACAACCAGCGGATTATTGCTTAACAAAACCTTAATGAAGCCATAGCCTTGTCGCAATAACATGACCCGAGGCAGGGCAAACAAAGCAGTTGGGTCCAACGAGACCCGTATCGAGCAGTCGTCAATGAACGACAGATATAAAGGCCACAAAAGGCCTGCGCGATAGCGTTTGCGCTGTCTCCTTAAAGATGGGGACAGGACATGGTTGCGGCATCGGAACTTCCGATCAACATCAACGCGTCTGCGATTGCGATGGCGAATGCCATCTTCGGCAGCGGCGTGTCGGTACAAAGCGCGAGCTACACAGGCTCAAGCTATTCATCGGGCACCTATTCAAACGGCAATGCCGTTTCTGGCGGTGTCGTGCCTGGCGACACGGGCGTCATCCTGTCGACCGGCAGTCTGCGCAACTTCACCGATGGCAGCGGGCAAGCCAATAGCGGTGGGACCAAGTCAACAAACTCAGCCGGGCCCAACAACCAGGCTGACTTCAACGCAGCAGCTGGCACAAACACCTTTGATGCAGCCTATCTGGACGTCGATTTCATCCCCACGGGCGACACGATGACGATGCAATTCGTCTTCTCCTCGGAGGAATATCCAGAATTTGCAAACTCGGTCTATAACGACCTTGCCATGGTCTGGGTCAACGGCTCTCCGGTGCCGTTGGCGGTGGGTGATGGTCAAACGGCCGTTGGTAATATCAACGATTCCGACAATGAAAACCTGTACATCGACAACAATAACGGTGACTTCAACACCGAGATGGACGGCTTTACCGTCACGATGACCCTTACAATGCAGGTCAATCCGGGTGTCCTGAATTCGATCCGGATCGGCGTCGCGGACGTGTCCGACAGTGTCTACGATTCCAACCTGCTGATTGCGGGCGACAGTATCCAGACCGATCTTGTCGCGATCGAGGATGAGGTGACCGTCAGCGTTGGCGGCACCAAAACGATTGATGCGCTTGCCAATGACATCTCTCCGACGGGCAGCGTTCTGACGATCACCCAGATCAACGGCGTGAATGTCACGGCCGGGCAAAGCGTGACACTGGCGCAAGGCCAGATCGCAACGCTGAACGCGAACGGGACGATCACCATCACGACCGACACCGATGTCGAGGAAACGAACTTCACCTACACGGTCGAAGATACGACAACCGGCAATACCGATGTGGGTTTTGTCACGGTCAACACCGTGCCTTGCTTTGTTGCAGGCACGCTGATCCAGACGCCCTTTGGTGAACGCCGCGTCGAAGAGCTGACCCCGGGCGACATGATCCTGACACAGGATGACGGCCCGCAGCCCTTGCGCTGGATTGGCACGCGCGCGGTCGCGGCGGTCGGCAATCTGGCCCCGATCCGTATCCGCGCAGGCACCTTTGGGCAGCACCGCGATTTGCTGGTCTCCCCGCAACACCGCGTGTTGATCCGCGACAGTCTTGCGGATCTGCTTTTTGGCGAAGCCGAGGTGCTGGTAGCGGCCAAAGACCTTGTAAATGACCACTCTGTCCGCCGGATCGAAGGAGGGGAGGTGACCTATGTGCACCTGCTTTTCGACCGCCACCAGGTGATCTTTTCCGAAGGGTTGCCGACAGAAAGCTTCCTGCCCGGCCCGCAAACCTCAAAAGCGTTCGAGGCGGACATCCTGCAAGAGATTTGCACCCTCTTCCCCGAGCTTGATCCAGAAACGGGCAAAGGCTACAGCCCGTCTGCCCGCCGCGCCTTGCGCGCGTTCGAAGCACGTCTTTTGTTGGCCGCCTAGAATGATCGGCGGAAACGTCCAATGACGTGGATCGGACTGCGCACGGCCGATAGCCAGGCCTTTTCGCTTGCCGGGATCGCGGCGCAAGGCACACGTGCGCCCCGCTTTGCCGAAACCGCTTTGCTCAAGCGTGGATCGCTTCAGATCGAGTTTGCGTATACGCCCAGCGCGCGCCGACAGGTTCTGATCGATCACCGCTATGATGCGCCGTGGCCCATGCACTTGCGCGTCACGATCACGCCCGACGCCGTGCTGCATTTCGACCTGCAATGCGGCGCGACACGCAGCTATATGTGCCTTGAAACAGGTCTCACCGATTGCGAGCGCGCGGTTGAACTGGTCTATTCGTGGCACGCACCCGACAGGGTGGCCCAGCTGTCCATGCACCTGCCCTTTGCGGCGCGCAGCGTCCATCGCGCGCTCTATGATCCCGCGCCGTTGCCGTTGATTGCCCTGCAGTCGCTGATTATGGCGCCACATCCCGCCGGGCCGCTCAGCTATCTTGGCGTCAGCACCGCGATCGAACCGGTCGGCCCGGCCCCATCGCTTGCCGGAAATACGGTTGTCGACACGCCCACAGGCCCACGATACGTGTCGCAGATCCGGGCAGGCGATCAGGTGCTTTGCAAGAACGATCAGCCGCGCCGGGTTTTGTGGGCCGGTCACCGCGATGTTCCAGCATACGGGCGGTTCCAGCCGATCCGCCTGCGCGCCCCCTATTTCGGTTTGCGCCGTGATATCACCGTCGCCCCGACCCAGCACATCGCCTTTGAAGGGCCTGATGTAGAGTATCTTTTCGGGGAAGAGCGCGTTCTGGTTAGTGCCAGTCATGCCGTGGTGGGTGGCGTTCAGGCGATCCGCGACAATCGCCAGACAGTCATGCGCTATCATCAGCTTTTGCTGGAAGATCACGCGTTGATCCGCATTGGCGGCGCCTTTGGAGAAAGCCTGTTTCTGGGCGCTTTGGCCGATGACGAGATGGCGCTGAACGCATCGATCTGGTCCGGCAGCGCGCCGCAGGATCTGCCGGTTCACGCGCAGTTCGCCGCCCCTGTGCTCAAACAATACGAGGCGATCACCCTGACCCGCGCCTTTGCGTAATCGCGGTCAGTCCTTGTCGTAAAACGGCGTCATTTGCGCCACGACAACCGAATTTTCCTCAAGCGCACGCTGCATCAGGCTGCGTTCATCCTCATTGATGTCGTGCCCTTCGGCCAACCGCTCTTCCAACGTGCCGTAACCTGATACATCCAGCGGCGCGAGGTCCGCCTGCTTGAGGATCGCCACCGTCTCCCGCACGGCCTCCGCCTCATCAATCCCGCTGGAGAAACAAATCAGCGCCGCACCCGTGCTGCCCTCGGGCAACCCGTCACCGTCCTTGCGGCCCACCTCCACCAGCAGGGTAAAGACCTGCTGGCGGGATTTCTTTTTCGGCTTATCGGCCACTTAATCGCGCAGCAATTCGTTGATGCCGGTCTTCGACCGCGTGCGCTCATCCACGCGCTTCACGATCACCGCGCAATACAGGTTGATCCCGTTCTTCGACGGCATCGACCCCGCAACGACCACGGAATAAGGCGGTACTTCGCCATACATGACCTCACCGGTTTCACGATCTACGATCTTGAAACC
>ERZ1740070.948-NODE-948-length-18751-cov-13.600235_pt1 | contig 18751 bp, 20 predicted proteins | sample MGYA00581734_ERZ1740070 | MGnify/ENA primary metagenome ERZ1740070 (study PRJEB43018, sample SAMN04849744) | marine metagenome | isolation source: floating plastic debris | place: Pacific Ocean | collected 2008-09-01 | study: EMG produced TPA metagenomics...
CTAACTCTTGATGAAACCACAAGAATTAGCCCCAGACGCAAGACCTAGACAAAGCTCAAGCAGCCGCAACGAGCTATGGTATAGTCGTCTGACAATGGTGAAAGCAGATTCGGAAGGAGGATCAGGACATCCAGAAAGCGAAACCCCCGCAAGGCGGCGGCCTTAACGGGGGGGCTCAGAAACCAAGAAGCGCCAACTTCTCGATCAGCGATGCTGTTGATCTGGTTTTATCACCCCCCTGCCCTTTCGATCAAGAAAAAACGCATTTGTGCGATCGCAGGAAGTGTGTCCTGGCCTGACCCATCAAGCGACAGTTGGATCAGCCCTGGGTGCAAACCCACCAACATCGGCAGCGCATGTCTGCCAACAGATAACAGGAGAAACTGAACACTAGAAAAGCAAAACCCCGCAAGGCGGTGAACCTTCCGGGGGAGCTATGATCACAGAGCGCCAACTCTGCATCCGATGAATACGGTTTGATCTTAGCACCTCCAGAATCATGCAGGCAAGAAAAAACGCATTTGTGCGACCAGAGAAGTTTTGCCTGTCGCCGCCTTGTCCAACGAGCAGACGAAAGGACAAGACAATGAGAACAGAACCGTTCCCAACACTCCCACAGGGATTTTCCAAGCGTGACGTGATCGCGCTCATAGCCGATATCGGCCGCGACATCGGCCTTAGCCCAAGGCTGACCGATATCCTCACCCGCCTCATCGGTTGCACCGATCAAGACGCTTGGACGAACGACAGCAAGGAGCCGGTTTTCTATGGGCGTCAGGAGAGTTTTGCCCAACGGCTCCACATCACCCCGCGCCAGTTACGAAACCACGAACGCAGCTTGCAGCGCATGGGGCTGATCGAGAAACGCACCCTGGCCAACGGCTCGCGCCACGGCGCGACCAACCTTGGGCTCGTGCTGACACCGATCATCGAGGCATTTACACAGCTCCTTGATGTTCGCGAGGCCAGAAACGCCCGCACCATCCGCATGAAGCACATGAAGGCAACCCGCAGCCTGCGCATCGCGACTTTCCGCGACGAACTGGCGCGCCTCTCTGACGAGGATCTCGCACACCCCGACGTTCAAGCCATGATCTTGGAGCGGGAGAGCTGGCCTCGAACTGATACCTTGCTTGGTCTAGGTGAAGCCCGTCTTTCTCAGCACATCGAGGACGCTACCAGCCTGTGCACAAGTCTTGTGGAATGGATAGAAAACCATGCCGATTCTTCTTGTGAACCGGCAGAAACGTTCCGGTCCTTTATACAAGAAGACAACCAGAAGACTCTATCTGAAGAATGTAACGCCAGCGTCCATAAAAGGAGCGCGGGCAAGCCCGCACACTCTGAATTTTCAGAGTCGGGGCCTAACGGCCCCTCCAGTTGCAGAGAAAAAGAGCTTCAGGCGGAAACGGAAGCACTTCAAGGGCTATTTTCGGGTCATTACGGCCTCGGTCACGCCATCACCTTGGCATCCGAAGATTTCCAATTCGAAATGCAGGTTCGGAGTGGCGAAAACCAGGAATACGCATTTGTCGAAGCCGCAGCCGCGAGGATTGCACCGCTTGGCATCAACATATCTGCCTGGGCCGCAGCGTGCGATCGGATGGGACGGGCCCGGGCCGCGCTGTGTGTCATGTTGCTCGATGCGAACCGCGACCACCCCACCCGACCTGTTCAAAATCCAGGCGGCGCGCTGCGCGGCATGATCAAAGCCCACAATCGGAACACGCTCAATCTCATCGGTAGCCTGATCGGTTTGCACCGGCGCCGGGGGCTCTGAGCCAATGGTGCAGCATTTTTTGGTATCTGCCGTTCTCTCTCGCCGTGCTCGTGGCCCGTCACCCGTGGTTTGGCCCACGAACACGACGAGAATAGGCGTTTTCAGGGGCTTAAACGCCCGAAACGGCTGGTGTATACCGAGCTTGACCCATTTTTTCGATGTGTTCGGACCTTCCGCTGCCACGGTCAGTTCTCGATGCGCGACCGATGGACCAGCTTGTTGGAGGTGCCTTTGACGATCCCAAAATCCCATGCCGCGCTCGCGGTCGATGGCGTGACATATGGCATGTCCCATCTCGACGCCTTTGCCGTTGTGGTCACGGGAAAAGGACGCGATCCAAATACCCACCTGAATGTTCTGGTGAAGTTTTCCAACCACGTTTTCACCGAGCGCGCGTTGCATGATCAGCGGCATGATACCTTCGACCACAATGGTACGCGCCGCGCATTCGATCAGCCCCGGTACGACATGTCGTTGCGCCTTCCCGATATCATATCGCAAGCCTTCGCAGACGATGCACTCTGCCTCATTTCGAAGGATTTCGGCGGCCACGAAAATCTGATGATGATCGAGCTTGAGAACGGCGAAACCTGGTCGATAGTGTTCTGTTTTCAGCCGTTGAGAGACGGTGTCGTGATGGAAATTCTGTCCACGCATCCAAAGCCCGTGCGCGGGAAACCCAAGCGTAGTCATTTGACCTATTTTGCGCGTAAGTGCCTGTTTCGACAGGAAAGGGTGCCAAAAAACTGAAGGCCCGACCGAAGCCGAGCCTTAGTAGTTGTCCATTACCGTGGTCTGCAAGACCGTCAGCTTGCGCTTCAGGTTGACATGACAGTGACCTCGAAAGTCGAACCTGCCTGAGCCCTATTTAGGCGAAGATGGCCAAAATGTCAAGAATTTCGGTCTAGACCGCCTTGAGAGGACGGTGCGTTTAGCGCTTTGTAAAACAAAAGAGAATTGTGATCCACGACAGATTTCTGCGGAATCCTGTTTGGGGGCGTCGCCTGCGGCGATCAGCTCTAGTCGGCAGGCCGACCGAAGCCTGTAGTCTTCGCCCATGAGGGTCACGATCTTCGCCCAAGGCTGCCAATCAGTGGCATGAGTAGCGCTTTCCAAACTGCGGGAGGCTCGCTTTTGCTACTACCTTTCATCACTCTTCACCACAATACGGTGCGTCAGCTCGCGCCCAAGAAAGAGATTCGTCACATGACTTAGCTCATTGACCTAAGCTATTGATAGTTCTGAGGGAGGTCCAGTAACCGCCCTCTTCTCTCAAGGGTTCGACAAGTTGTGCGAGAGGTGTATGAATCGTGATTCGCAAAAGGGCGAAATTTTGCGACCGATAGTTCGAAGAAAGTAAAATATATGGCAATCGATATCAAAGACGCATTTCAAGCAACTCCCAAGAGCGTGCGCGCCTTTCTGATTGAGCCAGGCCAAGGGTGCTACATTCCGGCCTATCAGCGAGAATATCGATGGGACAAAGGCAATGTAGATCGTCTTTTTGAGGACATTTCGAATGGAATTAGTCAGCTGGTTGACCGCGCCAAGACAATCAGCTTCCTCGGCACTGTCATCGCCATTCACGATACCACCTACGCCACCGTCAAACCGATAAATCGTAGCGAGATGCCAAGGTCGGTCATGACCATCATTGACGGCCAGCAACGACTATCGACGTTCATTCTTATCTTTATAGCACTTCACAACCAGCTTTCCCGGCTGCTCAATCAAATCGAAAAGCAAGAAACGGACGCTGATGAATGGCTGAAGAATGAAATCCGAAAGCTGCTTCCCGAACTACAAGATTGCTTCATCCTCGATAGGAGAACCGGCAAAGGGCTCTACCAATATTATCCAAGGCTGATCCGCTCCTTCGTCGATGTCTGGTCATCTCAGCCAGACTCGGCACAGTATGATGGGGCGATTGCGGGTATGATCTGGCAATACATCGAGCACATCAACGGGGCGGACAGAACCAAAGAGTTTCGGCCAAAGGCGCGCGGTGGTGACAGTGGTGCCTTCAGCAACGTTCAGAAGGTTTACGCCCACATCACCAGTCGAATTAAGCGGCTTCGCAAACCGTCAGACGATTTCGCAGACCTATTGGCATGCGCGGTGGAGGAAGACTTTGGAGTTGAGTTGCTTGGGTATGAAGTAGATCCGACAGTTGTTGAAAGACTAGAGTCGACAGAAGAAAATGCGATTGAAAACCGCTTCCGAGATGCAGTCGCAAGTCTTATCTTTGCGCACTACGCCCAGCAACGTATGGCTTTCACGGTCGTGGAATCGCGCAATGAAGATGATGCGTTCGACATGTTTGAGGCACTCAACACAACCGGCGAACCCCTGACGGCCTTTGAGACATTCGAACCGCGCATTATCGAGTCTGAAGGTTTGGAAACCTATGAGGACTCCGAGGCACATACCCAAGTACAAAGGGTCAAAAACTATCTGGACCAATTCATTCAAGATACCACACGCGTTCAAAAGAACACATCAGATTTGCTGGTCTCTTTCGCTTTGTCCGATACCGGGCGAAAACTTGGCGGAAAACTCAACGAACAACGTAGATACCTGCGGAGGCGGTTTGACGAACCAGGGACAGCCAAATCACGCAGCGCGTTCATTCACCGTCTCGGTGACGTTGCGGACTTCATGTCCACCGCATGGGAGGTCGATAAAGACACCGCACTGAAACCATTGGCGTTCACAGATGAGCAGACCACGGTCTGTCTCGATTATCTAAGACGCCTGAACCATACTGTTACTGTCGCCCCCCTATCGAGGTTTTTTGGGCGCGCGCTTGAAGCAGGAACGGAGGACGGTGCTGACGAGCGAGCGCGTAGTGATCTGCGCGGTGCGATCAAGGCATGTGCTGCCTTTACTGCACTTTGGCGTGGTGCATTTGGAACGACTGCAAACATAGATGCGGTTTATAGAGCGCTGATGGCTGAAGGCGATGGAACCACAGCGCTTGCCGCTGAGCCAAAGGATCGAAAGAGCATAGTCAGCCTTCCGCTACTGAAGTCAGTGCTCAAAGCCGCACTCGCTAGAGAGAGCATTGACACGTCTGCGCGATGGGCTGCCAAGGTCAAGTCTACGCCGCTCTATCGCCAGTCGCGGCCAACGGTGCTTTTCCTGACTTCTGCCGCAGCGAAAGACGCCGTTGCGGACAATGCCGATCCGGGTCTTTCGAAGCTGGGCAGGACTGGCGTCAATGATACATTTTCGACAACCGCCTGGCAGCAGTTTGTCGAAATGGAAGTTGAACATGTCGCTCCACAGAGCGGATCAAGTGGCACTTGGGACCAACAGATCTACGATGATGGGGATCTCGTTCATACCCTCGGCAACCTAACACTCTTGCGAAAAGAGCAGAATATTGTGATGTCGGATCACTCTTGGGCCAAAAAGCGTCTTGGCTTTAAGGCGCTTTCCGCAAAAACGCATGAGGCGTTCGAAGCTGTGCGCGGAGAAGCAAAACAAAATGGTCTGTCTTTACCCGCGACTGGTGAAGCGGTATTGGCATCATCTGCGTATGCGCCGCTTCTTGTTCCGATAGCCGAAAAGACAACGGATTGGGACGCTGGATTTGTCGAGCAAAGGTCAGTCAGGCTCGCGGAGTTGGCATGGGACCAACTATATGCCTGGCTACAGTAGAGGCGCAACTTTCACTTGTGACAGGTGAGGCAAGCCTTCGCTGCTCCACCATAGACGTCATCCAAATCCATCTCAACGTCAGGACGCAGCGGGTTTGTTTGCATCCTCTTTTTCGCACGTGCCAGACGCTTTTCATGCTCCTGTTTGATCTGGTCTTGGCGCGCTGGTTGTTCTAGGTCCGAAAGAGACTCTCCTTGGCTCCACGTGAACGGTGAGCCGTGTTCAATGGCAGTCTTCTCATACCGTTTCGCTTCTTCAAACGCGTCCGGATGCTCTGCTTTTAAGCGCACCCATTCGATCTTTTGTTGGAAGAAGCAGAAGGTGCATCCACTGCGGCTGCGCCAGCTGTAGTACTCTGGGAGACCCAGTCCGGATCCCTCAAGAATTTCAATGACGCCGGGTTTGTCGATGCTCGCGTCCTTGAAGGGGAGACGAACCAACAGCTTTTCTTTTTTCGATTGATAACCTTCGCGGTATTCTTCGTCGCTGCGGATTGCAACGTAAGATATCACCGTGTCACCGGCTTCGAGGAATTCCCTTACCCATTTCTCAAAGGGCCGCAGTTTGAGCTGACGTGTGCACCACCTTGACTGGGCTGAAGGTAGATAGCTTTTGTAGCTCTTGAGCCAAAAATCGAAGTCACGATCCGGGTTGAGACGCTGAATTGGTTTGCCGAGATATCCTTCAAGCCGTGTCAGATATTCGTAGACCTCCGGTAGCTCTTTACCCGTATCGGTGAAGAAGTATTCAATGTCGATCTCTGGATGTCTTTGGCGCATGAATATGGCCAAGGCCGCGCTGTCGCGGCCACCTGACAAGCCAAGTACGTGACGCGTTGTGCTCATGCGCGTTCTCCAACCCGCCGCTCGTCACTTGCATTAAGGTACTTCGAGGTCACCTCAATCAGTGCAGCCAGGATAATCTCACGGCTTTGCTGATCCGCTTCGCTCAAGGCGCGATCCAAGCTGCCTGCCAACGCTTCGACGTCACTCCAGTCAACATCAGCAACTTGAATTTCTCGAAAGAGCGAGTGCGGCATGTTTTCCTTGCCAACCACCACAGCCATCGCGTGACGGCCGTCCTTGCGGCCCTTCACACGCGCCATGGTTTCTGTTTTGAGAAACTCGGTGGCAAGTTCGGTCAGTCCGACGGCGGCCCGTTCTCTGTCTCCGTCATTCCAGTCCCGTGGAAGTTTGTTGACGGCAACACCTGCCAATCCTTCCATGTCCTCTCGCGTGCCATGGAACTGTGTTAGCCGCCCAACGAAAGCCTCCAGACGCAGATCCCCGCCAATGTGGCGAATGTTGTCTGCACGGTCCCGAAGCGCTTTAAAAGCTTCCTCGGTCTGGTTGCGCACATCGAGCTCTCTCAACATCAGATCTTTCAGGTCTTCAAGCACTTTTGGGTAAGCTGCGCGCATTTCGGCGAGTGCATCTCTGAGCAAAACCGCCGTTGCTCCTGCATCAAAATCTCCGCCTGCGCCCGACTTTGTCAGGCGAGGCAAGTCATCAAACAGAAGCTTGTTGGGATCGCTTGCCCGCTTGAGCACCTCTCTGACCCTTAAGGTTTCGGGCGACAACGATTGGGTTCGGGACGTCCATGGAACAAGCGTATCAAATTCGCCAATGATCGTTCGCGCGACCAGAAGCGGCTCAACTTTGCCTTTGATTTTGAGAAGGCTGCCCAGTGTCTGAAGTGTCTCTCCAACAAAACCCTCCATCTCAACGCGGCGCAATTGAATGTCTCGGGTGTCCCGCGCGAGGAACTCGACACAGAGCTCGTTAAACGACGCTTGGAAAATACCCTCGCCATAGACGGCAACCTGATCTCTGCGCGACAAGATGTAGGCAGACAGAAACACCGGTCCGAGACCGGCCTTCAACCCAATTGGTGCCTGTCCCCAAAGGTCGATGATTTCGTTGGCACCAACAGTACCCTGTCGCGATTTCAGAAGCTTGTCTGCTGCGCGCCAAAGCGGAAAAAGCGTGTTGTCCTTAGATGGTGCCTTATAAGCCGCCTCTGTGTGAATCGCCGTTTCTTTTAGGAGCGAAATGTATAGACCGCGCTCTGCTGGATAATTTTTTCCCTCGAAGCCGAGATCCTCGTCTCCGCCGCGCATCGCCATGCGTTTCATCAATTTTGTGCGCGCGCTGACAGCATTTGAGGATGGATCAGAACAGTTCAGCAGCTCATTTCTGATAAATGGGTTTTTCGCATAGAGTTGATCTGCCAATGTAGACAGTTCTTCGTTGAGCCGACGTTTGCTGAGCTTTTGGACCTTTTGGTCGCCAATGTACCAATCGCCCTCATCAATGAAGCTGTGGAGTATGACCTCGATCTGTTGGCGGACCTCTGTCGCGCGCGCGTCGATCTCGCGACGGGCGACCGGATCACCCTGAAGTTCGGGGAACTGCTCCTCTAACGCACTGAGCCCCGCGAGTTCGCGCGCAAAGTCCAGCAACTTGGCAGCGTCCGCGTGGTAGCCCACGACCGTCGGAAACCCATCATGCGCGTTTGTAACAGATGCACAGGCCGCACGGATCGTCTTTGGGCTCTCACCAGCGAGAGGAAGCGCGAAGACGATGCGTCCGATGATATCGAGAATTTTCGTCGGTGGCTCATATGCGTTCAACTCAGAGACTGGATCGATGGCCATTTCGAACCACCGCATCGCGCCGGTTTTTTCGTGATGTCGCTTCGCAAGCATTGGCTGAAGGTCCGCGAGCACGCGCACAAGGTTTAGATCGACGTCTTTGGGTTCAGACAAGATTTCCGCCAAACGCGCGTCAACGTCAAAATCGGATCCTGCATACAGGACGTAAACGCCAGAATGTTTGCGAAAAACGATCTCTGATTGTTCCTCAAGACGTGCAAGAGCGGCCTCGATTTCTGAACGACCCGCTTGATTGAGCGACAGTGCAACCGTATCGAGATTTGCCGCCAGTCCAGAACGTTCTTTCAGTAAGTCGATAACGGAAATGGTTTTCAGAATAGCTTGCTCAAGATCACCGGCGCCGCGCGCAATGCAGCGTTCAAGAACATCATTGGCCAGGGCCCAACGCCGCCCATCCGGGGATGAAAGAATTGCGGCTTCAAAATTCGCCTGCAGGTACTGCCACAACAGATGTGGCGGGTAGAAGCCGTCAACAGCCTCTCTTGAGAGCGCATCTTGAAGACCAAAGGGCTCAGCTGAATTCAGGAAAGAAAAAACACTCCGCTGATTTTGTCCAAAACGCCGCCGCGAGAGTGGTCCAATCAGGCAGGCTGTAAATGGGTGCAGCGGTGCAGTGCGGGCAAGCTTTCCGGCCATTCGTTTCGCTTCGGTTTTCTTGCGCGTTGGTCGCAGCTGCGCGACACAGTCTTCTGCAAGCGGGATCGCGCGGCGCACAGCTCGTTCATGCCCCAAAGCTTCGCCGACAAGTTCTACGGTTTCCTCAAGCGATACCGAGATCGAAATATCAACAAACCGACCTTGTATCTTGGCCCAGGAGTCCCGCGCCTTTCGGCCAAGACGCTCTGCATACTCCTCAAAGGCTTGATGCAGGACGCCGATGAAGATGAACCTGCCCTGGCTGCGCGAGGCAAGTTCCGCGATGTCCTGTAACAGATGAAGGTCACCGTCGCCGCCAGCTGCTGCCTCCAGACCGCGTCCGAGCTCATCCATGATGAGCAACAGTCCGCGATTTTTGGTTTTTGCCTCGATCGCTTGAAGGATCTTCGACGGGCTCGCAGATGGCGGAAGTCCGACAAGCTCAGCCAATTGAGCCGATATCGATCGTCGCTCGGTGACCAGAGGCAATACAGTCCAGCGCGCAGGAAAATAGGGCAGCGCTGATTTCAAGGCCGAGACAACATCAGCGCCAAAAAGCGAAGCGGCTTCTTCGCGAACCGGTTTTGGTGCGCCAAACAGGCAGGCCAGGGCGACAGCGAGGCTCGACTTGCCGCCGCCATAAGGGCCCGTCCATGTGAATGCGCCTTGTTCCGTTTCCGCGACATGCGACGCCATGAATTTGACGGCGGCCTGAAACGAAGCAGGGCAATGAAAATCGTCGATGGCCGTTGCGGAGGCAAAGTCTGTATCGAGACGAACAGAGCGTCGAAATCGAGGTGTGATGGAATACGGTTCACTCATGCCGCTACCTGCTGCCGACTGCTTTGCAGCCCCTCTCGCAAGCGACGACGTTCAGTTTTGATCTTTCGGCTCTTTTGTCGAATAATCTGCCGTAGGCCGGCCGTTTCCGACCACACCATCGACCCGTCCGACGCTCGTTCGAGGCGCTCCAACCGCCCAACGAGATCATCCTCATCAAGCAAAAACGCCCGGCCCGGTGATCCCGGCGCATAGGCGACATTTTCAAACGACATCGTTGATTGATTGCGCGCAAAATCGTCCCAGAACACATTGAGACAATAGAGAAAAACCGCGTCAGGAAGATAGGGTTTTCGACCACGTGCCAGACGCGAGCGTGCTTTATCCATCGGTTGGATTAGCCCAAGTTCGGCAAGAATAGATTCACCCGCCTCACTTGATCCGCGGCCACCAATGTAGCTGCGCAAAAGGCACTGTAGGTCACGGTCGACGGTTGTTGATGCGACACGGCTCCATCCGCGTTCGTCGGCAAGCTTCAGAAGATGTTCCTCAACCTCCTTTCGGGTGAAACTTCCACCGCGATATTCGTTGAAGAGCCAATAGGCCGAGGTCAGCCGTGGACGCGATACGATATGCCAATGCAGCAACCAAAGTGAGGCATCCTCTTCAAGGAAGGGATCAGTGGCATCATTCCCAAACAACATATCACCGAGCCATGTCGCCTCGAGCCCATCCTTCGTTTCTTCGAGAACACCCGCAGCCGTCGCCCAATACCGTATTGCACCGACCATATTTCGGCCGACACCGAAACGCGCGATGGAATCGGGATCTCTAAAAACGTGCACCGCGTATTTTGCCGAGGTGGTTTCATCAACAGCGCGATACGCCTTCTGTAACCACCCATATCTCAGCGGAAAGGTCTCATGTCCTGAGAAGGTCGGTCGATAGCCGTCTGATTTGAGAGTTAACATGCCCACTTGACCTCCTGGGGGTGTCGTCCAGTATGCGGATCAGTTATACACGTTCTGGACGGAGCGTCCAGTAATGGAGGCCATATGCAGGTCGGCGAAACAATATACCTCGACTATCAAGCCGCAACACCTGTGGATGAGCGTGTCGCACGTGTGATGCAGAACGCATCTGCATCGCTCTTTGCCAATCCTCATGCAGCAGATCATGCGCTTGGTTGGCGTGCATTCTCGGCCATCCAAGGCGCGGCAGATGAAGTCGGAAAACTCTTTGGTTTACAAGGAGATGATGTTGTTTTTACATCTGGGGCAAGCGAAGCAAATGCGATGGCGTTGCGCGCAGCGATTACCATCTCTCAGCAGAAAGGCCGAGACGAGATTTTGGTTGGCGCAGCGGATCATGGATCCGTCTTGAATGAGGCGATCTCAAGTGGGCTCACGGTCAGCCAAATCGCCCTTGATGTAAGCGGCGCGCCAGATCCTGCGCACCTAAAAGGCCTGTTAACAGATCAAACAGCGCTCGTTACGGTAATAGGTGTCAACAATGAAAACGGTGCGATTTCAGACCTTGAGGCGATCTCAGACATCTGTCAGACCGCCGGCACGTTGTTGCATGTCGATTTATCGCAATCGGCTCTCGCAACCGATATCGATCTTTTTGATCTTGAGATTGGTCTGGCAACCGTTTCAGCTCATAAACTCTACGGGCCGAAAGGTGTGGGCGCTTTGCTAGTAAATCCTGGCATCGCAGAGATCTCGTCTCCGTTGATTGTTGGCGCAGGCCAGCAAAGTGGACGCCGCGGCGGCACTATGCCCACAGAACTCATCTGTGGATTTGGAGAAGCCTGTAGACTTGTCGGCGATCTGAAAGACATTGACCGCCAGAGAGTTGCCGCGATTCGCGATGGTTTTGTTGATCTGTTCGAGCAGCAACAGATCGCAGCATTGGTTGGTGATCGCGAGAACCGACACCCTGGAAATGCGCTCATGCGGTTTCAGGGATGTGATGCATCTGATCTACTTGCCCGCGTCCAGCCGCAGATCGCAGCGTCAACACAATCTGCCTGTTCGTCAGGTTCCATTAAGCCGTCCCATGTATTGCAAGCGATGGGGTTTGATCACGTCACCGCATCCGAGTGTGTACGGTTCAGCTTTGGACGGTTCTCAACTGAATGCCAATCAAGGACTGCGTTTGAAGTATTGGCGAAAGTGGTCCTAGAATTGCGCAGTGGTACAGTGGAATAGAATCAAGGCTTCATGGCTCGAGTAGCTAAACTTTTCATTCCAAAAAACGGTCAAAAGTCTTTCGATGCGCGAAGTACATTGCAGGCATACATGCCTATCTCACCACCTTCAGCTCCGTAGGCAATCATCGTTCCCTCAAGCATTTCCTGCCCTTCCGGAATCTCCATCGCCTGAACATCAACCGCTGCGTCTACCTCTTGGAAAGACGCAAGCGCCGCAGCATGACAATCAGCTTCATTGTCAAAATTGAGGTTCGTTTCCAACTCCGATCCAGTATCGAAGTTAAATACCACGATGATCAGCAACACCTTCATAATCGGCCTCTTTCTAAGAGAAAACCGGAGCCAAAGGGCCCCGGCTTTCAAGTGAAACTTGCGTTTTCACCTTGCAGGATCATCGGCCTCCCGGCCTGTTTCCTAATGTACAATACCGCATTATTGTCATGACCCCAAGCACTTTTTCCGGCTTTCATCTTGCCTGAAGTATCCTCGGGGAAGGCGCGCAGCGCCGGGGGGCAGACAGCCCCCTCTAATGGATGAATGAGGTGGGCCGCCTTGCGGCGGCCCGATTTGCTTACTCAGTCACGTCGCCTTTTGACGACGGCTGGAAGGCGACCAGTTCGGTGACACCAACAGGGAAATCGAGCTTGAGTGTCAGGAAGGTTTCGCCTGTGTCCCGCTTGGTATTCTCGAACACCGCGCCAACCCGGCGATAGGTGGTCTTTTCGGTGCCATTGTCGTCGTATTTTACGGGGACGGTGAGAATGTAGTGTGTCATCTGATTGCTCCTTGTTTCGATGAAGGTGGCCAAACGCATCGAACGAGGGTGCGGCGCAGGCTGAAAATCGGAGGCTCCCCCGGAAACCGTTTTTCTGCTTGCCGGGGCTTTGCCACGGGAACGCCAAACCCGCGATGCGTCACCTCTCATCTTTCCAGAAACAAGGCAGCAGCGATCAGATGCGATTGCACGGCCGTCCCGGCCGCATACGCCTATGGCAGCGAGAAAAGACAGCGGGGATCCCGCTTGTAGCGCGGGATCGAGAATAATGCGGACTCCGGCCCCTCCGCTTCGCTCTAGGCCCGTCGGCATTTTTTCCATTTAGTGGTCCGCCCAACAGACCTGGCCTGCCCGGTCAATTGGCAAGCGCCCGGCTAAAGCCGGTCGTCGCGTGGCAGGGCCGTGTCCTCGGCTACGCCTGCGGGCCGCACCACCCCAGCCCCACGACCATTGACAGTTCATTCCAGGCCCGTGGGTCGGGCTGCGCCCTCCCCCCTCTGTCCTCCGGATAATGCGCGCATTCTCCAGAAAACAGATGGGAAGGCGTAGCCCATTGGCGGAAAGAGGTCTCAAGACCCGACCGCATCACCACAAGGAGGCCGAGGATGGCTGACACGGATGAAGACCGGATGCGGGATTGCGCCCGTTTTGCTGAACAGAATGATGCCTTTCGCAAAAAACAGGCGGGCGGTGGTCAAGGGAAATGGGTCTGGACCCAAGCCGTTGACGCAGAGGGGATGGATTTTGTCCTGACCTGCATTGCCGCCGTCGCGGCATACGAAGATTTCACCGAAGAAAACGACCCGTTTGGAACCCACGAAATGGGGTTCATGGAAGTGTCGGGCAAAAAGGTCTGGTGGAAAATCGACCTTTATGACCGCGCCTACAAGGGTGGTTCACCGCATCCTAAGTCGCTCGCAGATACGCGCCGGGTTCTGACGATCCTTTTCCCAAGCGACTATTGAGATTGGCCGCCCTGCAAGGGGTGCGCCATAGGCGCTGCCTGCGTCGGGAAGGAGGTGAATACATGACCAGAGCAGTTTTCGAGCAGCGCAAACGCGAAGCACTCGCGCTTGTGAGAAAGGGAGGTCTCTCCGCCAAGATCGGCCTCGCCTTTCTGAAACAACACGCCGCCTAAGCGGCCTCGCCTCACCCCGTCAGGGGTGGGGCACCCATACCAAAATCAACACCACAACACAAGGAATGTCCCAATGACAAAGCAATCCAAAATCGTTGCAACAGAGGCCCGCTTCCCGCTGGCAAACCTTTCGCTTTCGCCTCTCAATCCGCGCCAGACGGTGCCTGAGCAGGACGTGATCGAACTGGCGGACAGCATCTGGGCGGCAGGCTTGATCCAGTCCATCGCGGGGCTGGCAGGCAAGAACGACACCGCCGAGATTGTGGCAGGTGGTCGCCGATTGCGCGCCCTGCAATATCTCGCTGACCAATACCCAGACTTGGCCAAGACACGACCCGAACTGGCCAACCCAATGGTGATGCTTGCCCCTGATGCTGACACAGCCGAGGCGTGGGCCAACATGGAGAACGTGGCCCGTCGTGACTTGCATCCTGCCGAGGAAATCCGTGCCTACGGCAAGATGGAAGCGAAAGGCGGCACCGTCGGGGCCATTGCCCGAGCATTTGCCGTCAACGAAAAGCATGTCTACCGCCGTCTTGCCTTGGCGCACCTGCCAGATGCGGTTCTGGATGCGCTGCATGCAAATGAAATCAGCTTGTCCAATGCCGCCGCCTTTACGGTTAGCAATGACGAGAAAATGGCCCTTGAGGTCTTGGAGACAGTGCGCGGCGAAGGATACAGCGATCATCAGATTAAGCAGATGATCAAGCCTGACAGCGTGCGCGGCTCTGACCGGCGTGTGATTTATGTGACCGAGGCTGGTTATGACGAAGCCGGAGGCCGCAAGACTGCTGATCTGTTCAAGGAACAGACCTTCTTTGACGATGTGGCGTTGCTGGACGAACTCTTTGACGCGAAGCTGTCCGAGGCTGTTGAAACCTTACAGGCCGAAGGTTGGAAATGGTTGGAAGCCCACTATGAAAGCTACCTGTCGCCCTACTCGCACGGGCTGGAAAAGTTTGGGTCTGTCTATCCTGAAAGCGGTGACCTGACTGAGGAAGAAGGTGAACGTTATGATGCGTTGGCCGAACTCGCCGAAGCGGAAGTCTTGGACGAGAAAGGCGAGGCTGAATTGGCTGCGTTGCAGGCGATCCTTGACGGGACATACTCAGATGACCAACGCGCCCACGCGGGTCTTTACGTCTACGTCGATGGGCAGGGCAATCAATGCGTCAGCGGCGCAATGGTCAAACCGGAGGATAAGAAGGCCGCGATTGAGGCGGGTGTCCTGCGCAAGTCTATGCATGGCAGCAGCGGCAGCGATGGTCCGAAGTCGCCAATTTCGCAAAAGTTGCGCGATGATCTGGGCCGAGTGAGCCGTGGTGCACGCCAACATGCTGCCCTGCGCGATCCAGACCTCATGATTGACCTCTTCGCCTATCAGTTGAGCCACAACCTGTTTTGGAATGACGTGTTCGGGATCACGACCACCGAAGTGCCAAACTGGCCGTCCACCGAGGCAGAGGGCTATGCGTTGGACGCGCGGCTGACTGAGAACCCACCCCGCAACATGATGGATGCCAAAGACCTTGGCGCATCCTTCCGCGCGTTTCGCAAGAAAGGCGCAGAGCATGTGCGCGGTGAGTTGGTCCGGTTCCTTGCGGCGCAATTCAAAGGTGGTGACGAGACGCTTGACGCGCTGGTGTCCAAATTCACGAAACCTGACACCCGCGAAGTCTGGACGCCCACGGCTGCGAACTTCTTTAGCCGTGTGGGCGGTCCCTACATGGTGGAGATTTGGCGCGACCTTTTAGAGCTGGCCGAAGATCATCCGACTGTGACGACCTTCGCCAAGCTGAAAAAGGGCGAGAAAGCCGCGAAGCTGGAAGCCTTGTTCACCCAATCGGACCTGCGCAGTGCCCTTGGCGTCACCGATGCCCAAGCGGCTCGCATCGACGCGTGGCTCCCCGAAGGCATGGAGTGAGTGCAGCGGCAGGGCGTTCGCGCCCTGCCCCATCCCCCACAGGAGGCAGACCAATGGCTTTCGAGAACGACACCAACGCAGGCCGGGTTCAGAGGATGGTCGAGACCCTTGCCCTGATCCAGAAATCGGCACTGTCCAACCCCGCCGATCCGAGCCTTCTCTTGGCTGTGCTGCACAGCTATAGCCTTGGCAAACTGGACCTGAAACGCCCTCCGTTTCCACTTTCCAAGACGGACGCGGGCGGGTCGCGGACTGCCAACCTGTTCGCCAAGCCGGACCTCTTTGTCACGATCCTGAAGGCCCGTGACATCGCTGAAGACCCTGACAGCTACCCGCTGGCTGAACGCCATGCAGCCTATCACCACCTGCAAGCCGCCGCGTCGAAGAACAAGGACCGTGAGCGGGCCATGCAGGATCGCGTTCTGGCGTCAGACCTGTTCTTGCGCCTTGGAGAGTTGGAGGAAGCCGATGCCTGACCGGACATCTCGTAAACATTCAGTTCCGAACGTGCGCCGAAGCGACGACGCCGATGCGCAGCAGGAAATTCGAAAGATCGAGGGAAAAGCCGTTGCTCGCATCCTCGATGCTCAAACACGCGCCGTCGTGGGCTATCTCTATGAATGGAACACGGGGCAAATCGAACCAAAGTGGAAGGATGATATCGAGCGTCGGGACGTGATTTACGACTACGGCTGACTTCACCGGCAATGCGCCCCCCCGGACTGAGATTTCGTATCCTTGTGGTGAGGATCAACTTGGCCCCGCTCGCGTCATGCAGCGGGGTCTTTTTTTTCCTAAAGCGCAGTTTCTTCGAGTTTCAGGGCAGAGGTTTCGCCCGGGACGAAGGGGAAGCGAACTTCCCGAAAGCCGCAGCCAACAAGGAACGATATAAGCCCTGTTGTGGTCTTGAATTCGCGCAGTTTAAACCCGCCATCCGGCGTGTTGGACCTCGCCGGGATCAGATGCTTTCTGTCACCAGTGGGAAGAATGCTCTGAATCGTCCAGATGCCATACCAGGATGGCCCACGCCGATCCGGCGTTTCGCGACACGTAACCTCGATTTGACCCCCGGCTGCGAGACATTGCCGCAGGCCTTGCTCTGTGGTGACATTCGCAACCGGCTCCAACGAATCCATGATCCTCGCCTCATACAGTTTTGGCACAAGCCTATAGGATCGTCGCAAGATGGAATATCGAAAAGATCAACGCACGCGGGGTAGAAATTGGTTGATATCATTCCTAAATGAGTGATATCATCATGCAAAGGAGATGGCCCATGCCCCAGATCGTTGTCAGACAGCTACCCGTTGAGGTTCATATCGCGTTGAAGGCGCGGGCGAAGCGAGAGACACGCAGCGCCGAGGCGGTCGCACGTGACATCCTGCGCGAAGCGCTTGTGCCACGCGACCAGCTCGGCTTTGGGCATCGGCTTGCCACCGTATGGCAAGGTGCGAAGGATACCGACCTAGACATTGAGCGCGAACCTTACGAGCCGGTCGAATTGGAATGATCATCCTCGATACAAACGTGGTATCGGAGGTCATGAAGAAACGGCCATCTGGGGCCGTTTTGACTTTCCTTGACCGTCATCCGGAAGAGAGTTTCTACATCACGACCATCACCGTGGCAGAAATCTGGGGCGGGGTCGCGAAGAAACGTGACCCAGAGCAGCGTGAGGATTTGACCGCGCGCGCCGAAGCAATGTTCGAGATGTTTCGGGGGCGGGTTCTGTCTTTTGATAAGATGTCAGCCCAAGTGTTCGGAAAGGTTGTCGGCCCCGCAAAACTGCGTGGCGAAACCATCCACTTCCAAGATGGAGCCATCGGCAGCATCGCGAAGTTGCGCGATGCAGTCGTTGCTACCCGCGACGTGCGGCCCTTCGAGCAAGCTGGACTTGAGGTTATCAATCCATGGGAGACAGATGAGTGACCAATGCCATTCTGCACCACGTCTACCTTTGGGGCTATTCAGGCCATGTCCTGCCCCGGTGGGCACGGCAGGCAATGGCCGGAACAGAGTTGCACCGCGCGTGGTTCTTGGGCTTCAACGGTTTTTTCGAGCAGGACGGCACCCACTACGGGCTGGCACGTCCCTACGGGTTCAGGGCAGAAGACGAAGAAGAAATGTGTGGGAGAGTGAAGCTATGACTGCGTACTTTCTTTTTGCAGGTGGTGTCGCCGGAATTGGATATGGTGCTTTTGAAAAAACCACTTCTCCATGGGCCTTTGGTTTGGGTGGTGTCATCTTGTTGGCAATAGCGGCAGCAGAGATGGCGGGTGTATCGGTCCTCTCATAGATCAGTCTTCTAACACCATGAGCGGCGCTGACCGCCGCCATAGCTGCGGGCCAACCCCTCCCCCACCATGACATCTGCCACGTCTCGGCCATCGAGCAAAAGCCGCGCAAGATTACGCCCGTATTGATCGCGGCGCGGCAGATAAGCCAATCGGGCCGACGACGCCCCGGCCAGCAACTCGCGGAGCCTGACCGTCGCCGCATCACCCCGCGCCCGCTCCGCCTCGCATTGGGCACGGTAGGTTTCAGGGGTGTCGAACCCGACCAATCGGATCGTGTCACCAGCCAGTCGCACCGTGTCACCGTCAACGACAGTCAGGCGACTTGGAATAACGCTCTGGACCGTGGAGATTTGTACAGGCGCGGACGCTCGTGTGAGCGTGTCAGGATCATACAGCCACAGTCCGACAAGGATGAGCAGTGTGGCAGGGAGAAGTGCGCCCCTTGGCATCCTCCGACGCCGCCTTTTCCATGGCCGGAAGCGGCTTTGTCTCTTTCTCGGCCGTCTCAGCAGCATGGGGATCACGGACCTCCTTAAGGGCCTTCACTGGCAGGGGATTTTGCGCGTTCAGTATGGCCGTTTTTGACCTTAAATCCAAGGCGCGTGCCCTTGTCAGGTCTGCCCGGTCGATCCTTTGAAGCGATGCGGAAACGAGGGGAAACGCATGGTGATCCGTCCGGGCGCTCATCCTTGACCGTGCGGGAGCGAGAGAAGAATATCCACAAGAGGAAGCCGCTCAGGCGACCACCGACAATTGCGATATGGCGTCAGAGTGATTTGGTCGATCACCACCGGCCACCCCCCTTGTTTCTCTTTTGATGGGGATGAAGGGAACGCCTGAAGAATGTTCCTTCAGCTCGTGTTCGAAGA
>ERZ1740070.949-NODE-949-length-18750-cov-4.367050_pt1 | contig 18750 bp, 14 predicted proteins | sample MGYA00581734_ERZ1740070 | MGnify/ENA primary metagenome ERZ1740070 (study PRJEB43018, sample SAMN04849744) | marine metagenome | isolation source: floating plastic debris | place: Pacific Ocean | collected 2008-09-01 | study: EMG produced TPA metagenomics assembly...
GTCGCCACGTGCCTCGGCGCCGCACCTACCGTATCCCTATATTGCTTGTGGAATTCGGCTTTGGCCGGACACATTTGTCACTTTACCGCTTCCTTTTTCATATGCCTCACGTATCGCTTAGGTGGGGCCTATAAGGGGTGCAAATCTTGCACGCACAATCACCAGCGCGAGTGGGTTTGTTCGCATATAAGCGGGCACTTCTATTAAAGTTCGCTTCTAGGTGCGGCGCATGAACCAGTTGGCCAAAAAAACTGCGACCGGCGCAGTGATCAATATCTCGGTGATTTTCACCAAGAATATCGGTCAATTCCTGATCGTCTTTCCAATCCTCGCGCGGATCCTGACGCCAGAAGAATTTGGCCTGATCGCTATGGCCATGACCTTGGTTGCGTTTCTGACCATGTTCAACGATCTCGGCATTTCTGCCGCCTTGGTCCGCGCGGAAACCGCAAGCTCGGCATTTTGGTCGAGCGCGTTTTGGCTCAATCTCGGATTTGGCGCAGCGATGGCGATCACGTCCTATCTCTCCGCCCCGTTAGTGGCCGCTTTGTTTGGCGAACCGCAAGTTATCGTCTTGATAGAAGTGATGTCCTGCATGCTGCTCTTACATTGCAGCTTTTTGGTTCCGATGGCTTGGCTGCAGCGCAATTATAAGTTCCGGACCATCGCGGTCATTGATCTCGTCGCCATCCTGTCTTCTTCTGCCGTCGCGATTTACATGGCCGTCGCCGGATATGGCGTGTGGGCCCTCGCCTGGCAGCAAATTGTGCTCTATGCGGTTAAAGCGGTGATGGGATTGCTCGCCCATAAAGCGCCGATCCGACTGACCTTTGAATGGGCGCCAATCAAAGCCGTTCTGCCCTTTTCGCTCAGTCTCACGGGCACGGGCTTCGTCTCATTTTTGAACCGCAATATCGATAATGTTCTGATTGGGCGCTATTTAGGCGCAGATGCGCTAGGTTACTATTCGCGGGCGTATCAATTGATGATGATGCCCGTTTCGACGTTGAGCGGAGGGCTCAGCTTTGCCATGTATCCGGCCATGGCGGAGGTACAATCAGATACAAGCCAATTGCGCGCCGCCTATTTGAAAGCCGTGTCGCTGCTGAGTGCTATCGTGTTACCCGCGATGACAGGGATCGCCATCGTTGCGGTGCCCTTTGTTGATTTGCTGTTTGGCTCACAATGGGGACCGGTTGCGCCTTTGCTCATGGTGTTGGCCTTCGTTGGGCTCATTCAATCCGTAATCGCGGCCGCCAATGATCTCTGGAAGGCGCGGGGGCGATCCGGCGTTCTTTTAAGATGGTCAATCATACGCGCGTTCGGGTTTGCCATCGCGTTTTCCATCGGCATCTATATTGGTAACCTTCAAGCCATGGCGACGGCCTATCTGATCGCCAACCTTATTTTTCTCGTCCCGTTCCAGTTTGAAGTGTTCAAAGAGCTGGAAATGTCCGCTGCGATTTGGCTGCAAGAGCTCCTACCACAATTTGTCTCGACATTGATCATGGCCGGCGGTTTACTTTTGGTGAAAGCCTCTTTTCCAGAGATTCAAACCCTGGCGAGCCCGGTCCAATTGCTGGTGCTGGTCCCAATTGGGATGGCCGCTTATGGTCTGGCGCTCCTAGCCTTTTTTCGATCCTTCTTACGCACCATCGTAAGCGATGTTCGCGCCCTTAGAAGCAAAAATGCGACCGCTTAGTTGCTGCGATCATAAATGGTGATACGGGTCTGCGGACGCTCAAGGATGATGTAATCGGCAGCGTCGCCGGTAATCGTAATCTCCGGACCCTCAGTGAAGCCGAGCGCTTCTAGCGCAGCATCAATTTCCTCTTCCCGCCCATCTGCACAAAATGGCCGAATGAAGAGCACTTGATCCTCATCTTCGAGCGCCGTCTCGAAGCCGCCTTCAATTAGCCAGCCACCACCAAGCGCGGCATCAATTTCAGGTGCTTTGGCAGCCCGCAGCTTTGTCATCGACATCTTCGCCGCCTGCCAATATTCGCGCCCTTGATAATCGAGAATAGAGCCGCCTCGATAATAGAGATGACGGCCGGTTGGCCGATTTTCCCAAGCAGCGGCCGTTTGGAAATGCACACAGGTGACGACAGGCGCATCGCCTGCTCCTTGTGCGGTGGCATACTCATATGCGCCGCGATAATCTTCGGATTTGACGCGATGGGTCTGTTCGATCACCGACGAGGTGAATCCGACCAAAACCAAAACGCTGGCAATCGCCGTCATCACTGTGGTCGGTTTCAACCGAGACAGCGTGTACCCGACCCCCAGCACCACGCCGATAATGCTCGGCAGGAAAATGCGATTCACCATGATCGGTTGGCGTATATGCATGATCAGCATAATGATCGGAAACAGCACAATCAGGCCGGCCAGGATGTATGCGAGCGCTTTACGATTGCTCATCCAAGCGATCGGGACGGAAAGGGCGGCGAGACCGTAATAAATCGCTTCAAAGGGTAGATTTAAACTGTCCAACCCAGGAAACCCTGTTGCATTGCGATAGAACCAGTGAATGTCGGTCAGACTGGTGTCGCCAGACAAGCCTGGAAAGGTGCCGGAGGCCCCTGGCAAAGCGATCAACCAGGGCAATACGAGCACGAAGAGAATCACGTTTTTTAGCAGCCACGTTTTTGCGTACTCGATGCGATCACTGTTTGCGATCCCAGCGGCAAAACCGCCAAATCCAATCAGCGCCATCGCAATCAGTCCAATTGCATGGCTGTAAATCGCAATCGTCCCGCCCATCACATACAGTCCCATATAAAGGCGTGGGCGGTAGAGATTGGGCCGAACCAGACCGGCGCTGCCCCATAAGGCGAGTATCAACCCGAACACCAAATAGGGATACATACGCGCATCCTGGCTGTAATAAATATGCGCGGTGCCGACGGCGAAAAGGGCGCCGGCGAAAATTGCCGCGCGCGTTGAAACAAGATCACGGGCCGCCAGAAGTATAGCCGCCACAGACATAGACCCAAACAGGGCCACGGGAACGCGCGCCGCGCTAGGGTCGGGATTGATCGAATACCAAAGCTTTTGCATGACCCACGTAAAGCTTGGGTGATTGTCAATATTGCCCCAAAGGATCGCGCCCCAATCAAGTTCAGCAAAAGCGAGCGTTACCGCCTCATCCATCCAGATCGGCGCTTTTCCGAGATCCCAAAATCGCATAATCGTTCCAAGGATCGTGATCCCCGCAAACCAAATCCACCAATGAGACACGGGGGTCTCTTCGGTTTTGAGGTGGCTTTGGGCACGCTGTTGCAAATTATCCAAGAGAGTCATCTGTCATATCCGAAAGGGCCTTGTGGGTGGAAAGAGCGGCTTCAGCGCGTCTTAGGACCTGTTCCCAGGCATACGAAGGAAGCGAAAGCGAGTCTGCAATTTGGTCGTCGCCCCCATAGTGAGTCGCAGGAACATACGCTTTCCTGGATCTTCAGCGAAACGATGTATCAACAGCGCCGTGCATATTACAATAGCGATTGCGAGGACGACCGTAATCCAAGGATGGATACCGAAGTCGTTTAGCCAATGCATGTAGATCATCCCAGGCCGCTCATGAAAAAGATAAAGGGGATAGGAGGCAAGACCGACGGCGATCAATGGCGGCCAAGTCAGCGGCTTGAGAATTCGGCTTTGGCGTAGGAACAAGACAAATGGCACGCCAATCATAGCGAGTGCCAAAAGCGCGCGCGAAGCATTGTCGGAAAGGGCAATTGCTGCGTCTTGCAAGCTGATCACCGGGCCTAACAGAATGGACAGGCTCGCAATGATTGTAAGGGCGATCAGGGCTGGATGTGGCCCTAAGGTTCGCCACTTCCAGCCCACCAATCCGAGCGTAAACAGGCCAAGCATCTCCGGCTGTAAAATTAGCCCAACCGCCATCGGCACACCAGTGTTTCCGTCGCCGCTCTGAAGCAGGATATCCAGTCCGAAGGAGAGCGATTGTATGCCGAACCAGACCCAAAGAAACTGGGTCCGGGGGCTGATCCAGAAGACACAAGCGATGAGGGCATAGAACCGCACCTCACACCACAAGGTCCAATAGACGCCCTCGACCCAGCGCGGCGTATCGGACTGTTCGACATTTAGCAGCCCCGCAATGAGATCTGGCGGGATGAAAAAGATTGAAGAAAAATACTCAACCGGGGTGACCTGCCACCGGGCGACATTTTCGTACACGTAAGCGACGCCAGACGCGTTGATCAGCACCGTCGAGAGCGTCGCGCAAATCAACATAGTGGGCCACAAGCGCGCGATACGTTTGGCGGCAAAGTCGAGCACGCCAGAGGCGCGCTCTAAGGTCATCATGATGACAAAGCCCGAAATCAGAAAGAATAGTTGAACCCCAACATTTCCCGCCACTTGCAAAGGTGGGAAGGTGGCGACCGCATCGCCATGGGCATAGAGGGTCGGCGTAAATTGCGGCTCGGCCCAGCGGGAGAAGAAATGGTAGGCAACAACCAATAGCGCGGCGAGCCCGCGCATCCCATCCAGAACATCAAGCCGCTGCTCGGCGGGGCTGTTTGTTGGGGTCATGATGGGCGCTCACGGTCTTGCATTGCGCGTCAGAATTGTTCGTCGAGGTGCTCTAAATAGTCCACCATTGCTTCGGTCACGCGGGCATCATCGATCCCGGAGCCGGGCATGTAACTGCCTGCAAACCCATCTGGGTCATTGAGGAAGGCGATAAGATTGTCGCGGGTCCAAGTGCCGTTCTTTCTGAGCAATCCTTCTGAGTATCCATTGAAGCTCGTCGAGGCGATGTCGTCGCCGAAAATCCGATTGAGACCCGGCGCCTTTTCGTGGTCGCCCACTTGGAAAGAGTGACACTCAATGCAGCGGCCCATCGCTGAATCGAGATCAGATTTTACCCGGCGAGGCAGATCAGCAGCTTCGAGCCAATTTTGGAACCGCTGGCCTTCATCAACGCGTTGGAGGGCCGACAGGAAAATGAGCTCCGCATTATCCGTCCACAAAACGATGCGGCCATCTGAATGCTGATGCACATATCGGATCCGTGATCCGATCTCGATGCGCTCATCATAGATGGCCTCATTGCCCCGCATGCGAACACGATAAAGCGCTCGGTCTGCCAATGCCGACACAAGTAAGTCGCCATCCCAGCTTTCATCAAACCCCTCCACAACGGTCATTCCCGAGATGGCAACGGATGGCAACCACGCATAGGACGGCGCTGCAAACTGGCCATGGCGACCATAAGAGACGGAGTTCGGGATCTGGGTGCCGCGATAGGTCGTACCGTAGCTTTCCAGCGGCCATCCATAGTTCAGGCCTTCCTCGATGATGTTTAACTCGTCGCCGCCGCGCGGACCGTGTTCAGCGATCAAGATCGTACCATCGTCGAGCGATACGATCCCTTGTGCATTTCGGTGCCCAGTCGAGTAGATGCGGCCGGCTCCGGTTTCCACATCCACCGAGAGCGTTTTACCATACATGGCATCCGGGTCCTGAGCGATGCCAGGGCCAGAGGACCGCATTCCGTCCAAGTGGAAGTCGCCACTGGTTACAACAATCGTGGACGGCGCTTGGAAGATCATGCGCCCACCGGCCATATGGCCTTCTAAAGCGAGGTGCTCGGTCTTGAATGACATGCATGGATCGGTGCGGAAAAAGACCTCCCAGTCTTCCGGTCGTGCACTAATCGCGTCGATATCATTTACCCCCGCAGGCAGTGCCAATTTGGCCAGCGTATTCGTGTAGCAAAAATCTTCTGGGTGATACTCGGTATAGGAAGCCACAAGCTGAGGTCCTGATGGGGCGTCCACATACATCAGATCATTGTAGCGCAAATAGCCTCGGTGGAAGGTGTAGTCGGCGAAGTCAGGATTATCGCGCAGCGCCTGATACGCCTCGCGATTGATGTCCGGCGCGACAATAGCGGTTTCGCGAGCGTCGCTTTCGCCTGCGGACGCGTAGACCTTGCCATTGTAAGCCAGAACCAAAACGTCATCACCAAACGAAGTCACGCCGCCGCCATTCTCGCTGAGTGGATTGGTCTGACTGTCATCACGGCCCGTATCGACCAAGGAAATCGACGAGTCCAAGCGCACCAAGGCTGAATTATATATGGTCGGTTCCAATTTTGGCTCTGGGCCACCCCGGAAGAACATATGGTCAAGCTTGTTCGTGACTTTGGCAAAGAGCGGATAGGCCGGGCCGACTTGGCGTTCACCGGACACAAAGCCGAGGAAGAAGATAAACCCTACGACGCCGAGCGATACCAACCCTGCTCCGGAAAGCTGCATCCAAAGCGGACGCTCGCGGACCCATGTCCAAACAGAGCGGAGCCATTCTGGAACTTTCAACGCCGTTCTAGCATCTGAAGTTCGGTTCATATCAGTCTATCCCCGCAGCTGCCCCGTCGCTAAGTTGACGCTTGCACCGCCTCTGCTTCTGAGGCGGCGTTACCGCCAGAGGCGGGCATGGTTAAAGGTGGTACTGTGGGGGTTTCCACAGCCGTCGTGCCAGACGCCAGCGACTCCATCAGCATTGTTGCCATGCGATTGCCGTCGCGAATCGCATAATTGGTGCCACGATCCATTGGATAGATCTGGCTGAAATTGCACATGAGGACACCCGGACACGGCGTTTCATGTGGCACCAACTTATTCTCCTCAAACCCGATATCGACAATGTGCTGGGCGTTTCTCATCCGGAAAAGACCGTCATCGATAATCTGAGACGGATCGAAATCCGGGAACATTTTCTTTAGCTCGGCATACCATTTCGCCTTCAGCTCTTCCGCGGGCATGGACATGTATTCGTGCTCGGGCGGAATATAGTCGCCGATATAATAGATATTGTTGCCATCAAACTTCTCGGTGCCAATCAACGCCGTGAAAGACAAGAATACCACGAAAGGGGAGTTCGGCGTGTTGATATTGTGCCAGTAATAGTCGGTAATTTTCTGAGGCGTACAAAAGGAAAGCACGGCGGCATCGAGATAATCGACGGAGCGGATTTTCTCAAAATACGTCCGATCGACATCTTCGTAACCCGCGATCATTTTCGCTAAGACATTCGAAGGCACCGTCGCCAAAACACGATCAAAGCGTTGCTCGCTTCCATCATCGAGCGTTACCACGACTTCCTTTGTGTCCGGGTCGTGATGAAGCTTTGAAATGAAGCTGTTGAAACGAACCTCAGTGCCAGCAGCGCGGACCGGGGCTTCCATGGCATCAATGATGGTTTTGAAACCGCCATCAAAGTATCCCAAGGCCTCGCCGCCCAGTTTTGCATCGCGGCTATCGACGCGTTGGAGCACACGCCCCCAGAGCCACGACATCGTGACCTTATCATAGTACCGGTCAAACTTGCCGCGCAGAAGCGGTTCCCAAATCACGTCCGTGACGGCTTTGCCGGCATATTTGCGCAGCCATTCAAGGGCCGTCATTTTGGACAGTTTGCGCCAATTGCGTTCGCGTTGCAGCCATAGGACCGTCACACCCGCCCGGATCCGATCGAAGAAACCGATCGGCGAAAACCGAATGAGATCGATCGGGCTTTCCATCGGATAGAGCTTGTCACCATAATAGGTCGACACCGATGATTTATGATAGGTCAGCTTATCTTCGAGGCCAAGCTCATCGACCATGGCGAGGATGAACTCGTCGGTTTTGTACAAGAAGTGGTAGGCCTGCTCCATGCGGTAGCCCGCCAACTCGTAGCCCGCTGCCAAACCGCCCAGACGGTCGCCCGCCTCAAACACAGTTACGTCCACGTCTTCTTTGGCCAATTGATACGCTGTCGTCAGACCGGTCAGGCCACCGCCTATGATCGCGATACGGGGATTAGTCATGCTGGAACGTCCTAATGGTTCTGCAAAAGCGAAAGCGCTATGAGGTCTCGCTTAAAGTTCTACGAAATGTGATTTTTGAATTGAGGATGTATTGGATAATGAAGACGACCGGCAGCGACACGATCTTACCGATATTCGCGCCGACCACTTCATTTGCAAACATCTGCTGCACGGAAATGATGACCGCATAGCCAGCGGCGTAACCAATCGCGCAGACAATGCAGAAACTGGTGAAGCGAATGAGCGCGTAATCGTTTGTTTTGAAATTGTGCCGCGCGTTGACCACGAAACTGAACAAAACCGCTGTGGGAACAGACACGGAGTGCGCGAACAGTTCTGATGTGCCAACCAAATTATAGAGAACAAAGAAGAGGATCAAATCGATGGCGCTCGCCATGCCACCAATGATCAAATACTTTAGGAGGTGTTGGTGGCGCTCGTAGAGACGGCTCAAAGTTGCAATCAGGCCTTCACCTGCCGGTTTCGATAATTCTTGTTTGGACATCCCAGATACTCACCCGTCAAAAAGTTGACACTTACGCTAACGCCGTCAGACCGCCCCCGCCTAACCTCCTCTATAGGACAGCTCCTTGCAGCTGGCTATCTTCAACGCCTTGGAGGCGAGCTTTTATCCACCGAATCCCGGCTCTGGAGAGTCTTCGTGCAAGACATCCAGACCCAGAGCCCAATAATTGAGCAAGTCTTGGGCCAGAAAACCGACTTAGGCTGGCGCACCTTTGCGGCGCCGACCAAAGACACTTGGATACTTGCTGCGTCCCCAAACGAAGGCGTTTGTGGCGACATAATTCCAAACCACGGTGATCAAGGCGCCGGCGGTCGCTGGAATTGCAATTGAGAGGGTTGGATAGTCTTCGTGTAACAGCGTTGCGACGCCGACATTACCTAAGACACCTGCCGAACAGAGCACGGCAAAAACGACAAATCCGACATAGAATTTTGCGCCTTTCAGCTGGCGGTCCGAATACGTGACCATATTATTGACCGTATAGTTGAACGCCATGGCAACAATGGTCGCGATGAGCTGCGCATTGACAAAGGATCCCGAGTTCGCGTCGCCGAACAAAGCAAGGATCGGAAACAAAACCGCCAAATGCACCAAAATGCCGATCGAGTTGATGAAGGCGAACGACAAGAACCGAGCGGGCAGCGGCAAGATGGAACTGATTTTCTTCTCGATGAAGAACAAGAAGAAATCATACATCACGCGGTTATCAAGCTTCGATTCCCCATGCTGGCGCTTGCGAAACTTGAACGGCACTTCAATCACGCTTGGCCGCGGGTGCGCCGAAATGATCAGATCCATCATCACTTTGAAACCGAGCTCAGACAGCTCCGGCAACGCGCGCTGAACGACATCCCTGCGCACAACGAAGAACCCGGTGAGCGGGTCGGTCATATCTAAGTTGAAGATGAAGTTGGAGAGTTTAATGCCATTGTTCGAAATCGCGACGCGGGTGTCGGATGACAATCCGTCGGCGCCATCTTCGCTGAGGAAGCGGCTGGCTGAGATCAACTCGGCTTCGCCATCTTGCACGCGGCGAAACATGCCAGGCAGGACCGATTCATCATGCTGCAAATCGCCATCCATGACCGCAACCACGTCCGCCGCTGCCGCCAGTGCGCCTTCTACAACGGCTGAGGCGAGACCTCTGCGATTGTGGCGCGATATCAGCCGAACCCGGCGGTCCTCGCGGGCAATCTCTCGGACAATATCCGCCGTGCCATCCGCAGACGAGTCATCTACGAAAATCAGTTCCCAACTGATCCCGGCCAAAGTGGCATCGAGCCGAGACACCATCTCAGCGATATTCCCGCTTTCATTATAGGTCGGTACAACCACTGTTAGTTCAGTTTCAGCAGCGCCGTGTTGCTGTGTCATTTTAAGTCCCTACGTCCCATCAACGCCGCACGCGATCACGCGCGCAAACCCCAGGCCGCTTTCTTGATCTGCTGCCGCAAAGAAAATCAAGTTTTATTTTATCTAAAGTTCAGCGAAGAAATCAGTCTTCACATCGGACGATTAAGGCGCCCAACGTTCGCGTAGAACCAAACGGTCGCGTCGTCTTTGCTCGACGAATACATCTGAATTGAGCGCAATCTTGTCCTGATTGTTCTTAGGCGCATCGATCTGCTGAAGCGCGTTTGCCAATCGCTCGTGATAGAGGGCATCGGCCTTGTTACGCATGGGATTGGGATGATCCGTGATCAGCGAAACATGCGGGTTTGTATTGATCTCATAAACTTCAATCCGCCCTCGCACGAGCGCAAAATCGACGCGCCCGAATTCGATGTTCGCCGCGTGGAAGTACGGGGCCAGCTGCTCGCCGAAATGGTTGCTATCCACGTTCTCATACTCTTCTTGATAGAGTTCAGGCGTGGCCGCTCCAAGTTCACCATATTTCGCATGCCAAGCATGTTCGTGCACGGACATGCCGGTCACCACTTGGTCGCCAATTCGAAACGCTGAGAGTTTGCGATAGAGCCCATCCTGGATCGGCTCGGCGCAAAACTCGATGAACATCAAATCGTTAAGGCAGTAGCCGTCCGCGATAAGGTCATCCAATTTCGCCTCTGCCTCTGCTGGCGAGTGCAGGAGGTCAGAAAGCGTTCCGCGATGCGCTGCCTTGGTCCGCAAGAAAACTGGATAGCGGTCTGGTAGACCATCGACCGCCGCATCCCATGCGTCAAAAGAATTCAAGCCCGACGCTTTGAGCCGCTTCAATAGGGGATATCGGAACAAAAGCCGCGCGGGATCATTCAGCACCGTCAGCCCCTTTGACCGCAGCAATCTGAACACGCGCGCTGCCAGCTCAAGATGCCAATACCCCAATCGATCTAAATCTGCGAAAATATAGGTCGCAGCCGGCAAATGGCGTTTTCGAAGCATGCCATTGTAAGACATGAAGCGTAACTCCGGCATGCCCGGAACATCTTCCAATTCATGCAACGTATAGCAATGAGCTGATGTGGTGATGAAACAGATCATGGCTTTGGATCCCCAAAAACAGCGCGCTAAGCCGCCATCTCGATTGGTGATCGATATTTATGTCTGAACCATTTAAGAGCCGCAAAGAGTCTTTGAATATGTGTCGCTCCGATCAGCCACATCATCAGCGCGAAGACAATCATGCCGAGCGCAATCAATCCGCCGAGTGCGACGACGGAGTTTAGGCTTGCAGGAAGAAGCAGCGAGGCCCCTATGACCGATCCTGCCGAAATCATCGCGCTCAATAGCGCGCGCCAGCCGATCGTAAACTGTTTGAGTGCGGGAAACCCACACACGTTCTGCACGCGATACGCCGATATCGGCCAAGTTGAGAAGACGCGAAGGGCGATAAGCGCGCAGATCCCCGTCGCTCCATAGGGCGCAAAGAGCGGGGCGAAAGCGACCATGATGAGAATGCCAATCGCCAAAATGACGAGTGGAGAGCGCGTGTCTCCCATCCCTCTTAGAATGGCAAAATTGAAATCCCCGGTGGCGTCGCGAATGCCCATTAACAGCGCGATTTGGACCGGCAGAACCGCCCCGCTCCATTCGCTGCCGAGGATGAACGGAACCAAGATGGGTGCGATTGCGCAAAGACCGAGCGTCGCTGGATAAATCAGCGCGGTCATCATGATAAAGACCCGATCTAGCAGATCAGCCACAGCCTTTCGGCTAGATTGCAATCGAGCGACGACATTCATCGCCAACTCGTTGAACGGTCCCATGAGCAGCTCGCTGACCATGCCGCTAAACTTGAAAGCGATATCAAGCAAACCGAGCGCCCGCTCTCCACCGACAATACTGAGCAAAATGCGCGGGAATGCAGAATCCACATAGCCGAGCACATTGGTGGCGATTGTGTCTCTGTTAAACTCAAACAGATCGTCAAAAGCGGCGCGGCTGACCAAAAGGGTTGGACGCCATTGGGTCAGATACCAGGCCCCAACGGTTCCAATCGATGCGCCAATCAGGGCGCTAAACACAAGGCTCCAAACACCAAATCCAAACCAGGCAAGCACGATGGCTGTGGTCGTTGCCAGACTTCCGGACAGCATGTTCAACTTGACCAGCTTATCGTGCGACAAGTCTCGCTCAAGCAGCGCTTGAGGAATTGCGCCAAGGCCGCTGATGAAGGCGGTGAGCGATAGGGCCGGCAGCACCACAGCAAGGCTGGTCGAATTTAAGAGACCCCCAAACACGCCTGCGAGCAGTGTGATCAAGATCGCGAATATCAGGCAGAGCCCAGAGTTCAGCCAAAAAATGGTGTCGATGTGCGACTGGTCGATCTCTTCGCGTTGTTCGAGACTTTCTGTCAGCGCGCTCCCAACAAAGATTGCAGTTGCGCCGAATATGACGCCGGCCAAGGCCATCGTACCAAACACTTCTGGACCCAAGAGGCGCGCTAAAATCGCAAATGACAGAATGCTGAAAACGGCCGATAGCCAAGATTCCGCAAACAGCCAAAAGGCGCTTTTGATGGCTCGGGTAATCGGAGACATGCTGTGCCCTATTCGGCCGCTATGGCGTCAGGGCGGCTCGACATAAACGCCTCAGTCGACGCCAGAATGGCAGATCCGGTTTGGGTGAGTTTTCCGACCGAGCGAATGATTTCCGCAGACTCTTGATAAACGTTCGTCGCTTGCTCGAGGTCTGATGCCATCGCCAGGCGCGCCTCGATGTCGAAGTCCTCTGACTCAAGCATGCGCTGAATGACCCAGACCATTCGCGCGGACACGAAGGCCGCATGGAAAATCCCCTCCAAGGGCCTCTTTTCTTGTCGGATCGGAGACCAGTGGAGTTCGCTATCAGGATTCTCGACAAGCATCTCGTCTTGGCAGAATCCAAACAGCGCCGCATGCCCGCTTTCGTGGGCGAGCGTTGTAATCAGATCTGGAACGCTCACATCGCGTTCAGCGTTTAAAACCAGCGCGCCCCAAAGGCGAAAACAGGTTCCCCCCTCAAAGGCGGTATGATTGCGACCTTCAGGCCCAACCAAAGTTACCTCTCGGATCAGAGCTCGGACCTCTCCATACATGTCCGGCACGTTCTCCTCGATCCAGTTGAACGCCTCATCTAATTGCGTGGCGAACGCGTTCGCTTGCGTCTTTCGAGGCTTGCGGACCCCAGGCGCCCCGGTTTCTGGAGATCCCATGAAACGGCGGATGCGACGCGCGTCAGTGCGCGCATGATCGCGTTGCAATTGGCGGATTTGAACACCGGTCTCAACCGGCTGTGTCAAAAGAATACGTTCAAACGCTCTTCGAGCACGCCGCCTGTGATCGAATTCCAGCGCTGAAACAATGTCATAATAGCCACCGAACACGTCAGGCGTCAGGTGGGCATTTGACGACAATTGCTTTGACCAAGCCTCGAACCTGCCTGGCAAGGTCGGATCGATCACCGCCATGGTATCGGCAAGATAGCTTAGACTCGCGAGCAGTTTTTCGTGCATCCCACGATCGTTTCGCCGAGCTGTATCCGTGCAGGGTAAAAAGCTGTGAGTGTGCATAATTTATTGGGCTTTCGAACGTTCGAGGCAGTCCGATTGGACGTGCAAAATGAGTGCCGCCCGCGAAGCCGACGGCACTCAATGGTTAGAGTGTGTGGGTTACCACCACCACTTCCGTCTTTTGCGTCGGCGGCGCTTTTGGCCTTTGGTGCCGACCATAGTATCATTCTTCTCGTCACGGTTGTTTCCGAAGCCGAGAAGATGGTCTTTGTTTAGTTTCATGTGGGTTTATCCCTTTCTCCCAACTTTTATGGGACCAAGAGACATGCAGATTCCGTGCAAAACTTAGCGTTGATTTTTGGGTTGGGATTCAGCGCGTCGCGGCGATAAATCTCAGCAGCTGATAGAGACTGCGCACATCGCCGTTTTTCAGAGATTGTTTCACTCGCCAGAACAAAGAGCGCCCCAGTTCCCTCACAATCTGCCGACCCAGGGGGCCGCGCTTTTTGAGCTCTTTGACCGCGTCCAGCAATTCTGCTGATTCAAGCAGCGGCGCGCATCCAAGACTATACCCGGTCGAATTGCGAATGGCCTGGATCTCATAGTCATCAAGGTCAGCATCGCTCGACAGATCCAGTGTTTGCCATGTATTGAGCGCTTCTTGCCACAATACATGGCGTCCAAATATGGCGCCTCGGCGGACGGTCGCGGTTCGGTCGCGGATCGCTTCACGGTCAGGATCGTTCCAAATCGCGGGCGGTAAAACCTCTCGATCGGTCAGGTCTGCCAGGAGGGGCTCCATGATGATCCGATGGTATTTGATCCATTTACGATTGGCCTCTTCCGTTGAGAACCGTTCCTTCGCGGATCCGCGTGCGCCCTGATGCTCTCTGTGCAAAAACACGATTTCGGGAAGCACACGCCCTTTGCCATGCCGCGTCAGACGCAGGAGCATTTGATAATCCTGGGAGCGCGTCAATTTTTCATCGAAAGGTCCGACAGCGTCATAATGCGCGCGCCGAACAATTAATCCTGGTTGAAAGAGATGGCAGCCATCGAGCGCATCCGCGAAGATCTCATCCTGCGCAGATTTTCTAAGATAACCCGGTGGTTTTCGAACCATTTTCGATGTCGCCGGATCGATGATAAAATCCTCATGCACGCCAGCGCAAAAATCTAACGAGGGATCGGCTTCAAACGCGCCCATAAGCCGCTCGCACGCGTCCGGCAAAAGCAAATCGTCATCATCGCAAATCCAAATGAAATCGCCTTTGGTCATGGTTAAAGCCAAATTGAGCGCGGCGGCTTTGCCTCCATTCTCTTTTCGGTGATATCGAATGCGATCTCGATAAGGCGCGAGGCGCTCGACTGTGTCATCCGTTGAGCCATCGTCTAAAACGAGGATCTCATCGATCGGACGCGTTTGTGCGAGGAGACTCTCAATGGTCGGCACAATCAAGTCGGCGCGATTATAGGTTGGCAGGATGACACTCACGCGATCGCTCAATTCTACCTCCCTCGGATTGGCCCACATTTGACCCGATACGCTCAACAAGAAAAGTGATATGGAACGCAATTTGTGTACCACAGTCCGCGTTGAAACCCGCGTCCTCGAAAATTCCCGAAAATCGAGTGGACTGCGCAAAGTCTTGGCATATGGATTGCGTGCAAAATGATGCATAATCACTGGCGACGTAATGGGACTTGTTCGGGTCAAATATGAGGTTTGATGCTCTCATCTTAACAGATCCACGGTTCTCCGGTGGAACGTCCGCAGCCGTGGCCGCAGACGTCAAAGCGATGGTGAAGGGTGGGCTGAATGTCGGCCTGGCTCTCGTCGAGTCGACAGGCTTCTTTCTGAGCCATGAGCGCGCAAACACGGCGATCCTAGACTTAGCGGATCTGGATGGGGTGTCCCGCGTCGACCCAAAAACCTGCGGAGAGGTGGAATGCGATATCGCTTTCTTTCATCATCCGTCGGTCTTCGAAAACCCCGTCGAGACTGCGTTTCCAATTGATTCGACGCAGGCGATCTTGATTACGCATCAGCCTTTGTTTCTTGGCGATAGCGCCTTGGCCTTTGATCCTTTCAGGGTGCAATCGAACATCCGCAAACAGTTCCATCGGAGTTTCCTATGGGCGCCGATTTCTGGCATTTGTCGCCAGCAGTTTCGCGCCTATGCGCCGCTCTTGCGTTTGACGCAGGCCGACTGGCCGAACGCGTTTGATATCGATACCTGGACACCGAAACGCGAAAAGCTTCAAAGCCCGAATTTGGTCATCGGCCGCCATGGGCGCGCCCACCCAGATAAATGGCCGGCATCCGGAGCCGAGATCGCCAACAGTCTGCCCGCGGGGCCAAACACACACGTAAAGGTCATGGGCGTTGATCCCGATTTTCTTCGCGAGAAAGGCGTCGATACATCTGCGTGGACGATGCTCGCTTTCAACCAACAACCCGTTTTCGACTTTTTGGATGAACTAGACGTCTTTTCGTATCACCACTCACCTTTATGGGTTGAATCGTTTGGCCGCACGATTGCCGAGGCGATGCTGATGGGCGTTCGGTGTGTTTTGTCTCCGGAGCTGGAGCCGACATTTGGCGAGCATGCGATTTATGCGCGGCCGGATGAAGTGCCAGGGGTCTTGGATCGCATAAGATCTAACCTCGCCCCGGAACGCGCCGCTACCGACGCGGCACGGCAGTTTTGTATCGAGGCGTTTTCAACCCGCTCAATTTTAGGCCGTTTCCAAGCTCTAAAGACGGATGCTGGGACCCGGTCACGACGCCCGAAACCGGTCGTATCTCCCCTCATCGCCGCAAAGAAACTTGCCGGCTTCCGGCGACGCAAATTCATGAGTCAGAAAGACGCAAAATAAATGCCCACTCAGCCTCCTCTTTTTATCGTCGGTGCGCCGCGGTCCGGAAATACGCTCACCCGCCGCGTCCTGCTTGCGTCTGGGCAAATCTATATCCCGCCCGAAACCTATGTGATCGGCGAAATTCTGTCCCACTGGCGAAAATGGGGGAAACTGGATTGGCAAGAGAAAGTCTGGCTGTTCTGCGCCTATTTCGATCGTCATCCTCATTTTGAGGATCTTGAGGTCGAAAGCCTTTCACCTTTTTCGGAACGAGCCTGCGCGTTGGAAGGCGGAGACCGCACGATCCACAACATTATCGACCTGTTCTATGGTTTCATGGCAAACGCACATGGCTTCACAGATTCAAGGTGGGGCGACAAGACCCCGTGGAACACGGTTTATCTGAAGGATATCGTGAAAGCCTATCCGAACGCCTATTACCTCTATTTGAAGCGCGATGGGCGCGATGTCGTCGCCTCTCAGATCAAATCTGATATGCGCGATTTCGACCAATCGGTACAACGTTGGGTCGATGCAAATGCATCCTGCCGCAAGCACTTAAAGCGCGCGTCTCGTACGCCGTTGGAAATAGCATATGAGGATCTGGTAAGAGACCCTGAAGCGATCTTCAAACGCATCTTTGAATGGGCTGATCTCACCTTCGAAGCGAGCCATCTGACCAAGATTCCAGAGCGTCTTGGCGATGTCGGACGCCATGAACACCATGCCGCCGTGACGCGCCCGATCACCGCAAGTTCGATCGGCAAATGGACACAAAGTCTCTCGCCGGAGGCGTTCCAGAACACTTCTGCTGAATTTGGGAAGATGATGCATACGCTCGGCTATGATTTCGAGCAGGCAGTCTGAACGAGGAGGTGGCATAAACCACTCAACGGAGCCGACATATTCGCTTACTTGGGCGAGCTTGGTTCCAAGGCGCCATAATACTCTGCCTCTTTGACAGAGAAGAAAGCAGCGATGATTCCGCTATGAAACACGCTCCTGACATAGTGCCGGCGACTGGTGGACTTTGATCCTATGGTTAGACCCGAAAGCAGCAGCAAGTAGGCCACTTTAACGATGGACGCGCCAAACTTGGCGAAGTTGCGCGCGAAACCAGAATTATAGACGACCACTTTTCCGTATGTGATGCCGGACCGGAATTTGTTTTTTACCAGCCAGCCCAAAGACAACCGGTTCTGATGCACCGGTTCGAACACCACCGCGTCCTTGGTTTCATCAATCTTCGCGCCGTTTAAAAAGCACTGATGGAAGAATTGGGTATCTTCACCGCCTGAGCGCCCGCGCGCTTCATCAAATCGCAAAGCCTCGATCGCGGCATGTGTCCGCTTAAAGAACGCATTGCTCGTGTGACCGGTCAGAATGGGACGTCGATCGCCGACGCTGATCGAGTGCAGATCAATGTCGCGAATCCAACCGGGCGCATTGTCTGGATAGACTGAGATCACTGGACCAAATGCGAGATCAAGGTCTTTGCGGATCGCTGTGTCATAGTGGTGTTGCAGCCAGCCTTCGGACGCGACCTCATCATCATCAATGAACGCGATCCATTCTCCCTTGGCTGTTTCCAGGCACGCGTTTCGGGCAATGGAAATATTGCGCGCGGGCGCATGAACATAGGTCAGCGACAATTGATCAAATTTTGATGCTGTTTCTCTTACATAGGGCTCAGCCGATGGCTCAACGTCATTGTCGACGATGATAACCTCAAACGTCTCCGAGGGAGACAGAACCTGGGCCGCGAGCGACGCGATCGTTTCTCAAACCGAGTGTCTTCGAAATGTGCAGACGCATACGCTGATAAGAGGATCATTCATAACACATGTGCGTCCACTTAGGCGTTCTCTGGATAGCCGGTCGGCGCCGCAGCTTCAGGAGCTTCTTCTAGAACGAGCATTTGGTCCAAGACCTCACGCAAAAACTCCTTTGGCTCAACCAAAGCTATGGTCGGCAGATTGATCAGGGCCTCGCGCCGGTTCTCGATCTGCTCGCGAGATTGAATGAGGTCACCTAATACAGCGATCAAATCCTGCTCGATCGGTTCGGCAACAAGGAACCCGCTTTGATTGTTTTTGATCCAAGCGCCCGTTTGGGTCTCAGCCGGAGCGATGGCGGGGACGGCGAAATAACCGCCCTCATAGATGCGGTTTGGCAGCAACCAGTTTGAGTTGAGGCCCGCTTCCATAAAATCGCCGGACCAAATCACATCAAGATCGCCATAGATGTCTGGCAGGTCCTCCGGCGCTTTGTAGGCCCCATAGAAGGTTACATTTTCGGCGGTTTCTACGGTTTCGTGAAAAGTCGGAATGTTCCACAGGTCCGGCTTGCCATGGACCCGAATGTCGATCTCGGCGCCAAACTCTTTTGCGGCCAGCATCAGTAAATCGAGCGTACGCTGGCAGCGCAAAATGCCAATCCATCCGAGCCGCAAGGGCCGGGCCTTTGGGTTTGGCGATTGAGCTGAACGCGCCGGTCTCGGAACAGCTTCGGTAAATGCCGCGGGCAGTCTATTCTCGACCAAATGCGCGCGATACTGACCCGCATAATAGCGGTCAAAGTGCTCGCTTA